>PDWJ01005682.1_pt1 | contig 10107 bp, 9 predicted proteins | sample 1430881 | NCBI WGS metagenome assembly PDWJ01 (sample SAMN01162460, study PRJNA174530) | Oral metagenome, whole genome shotgun sequencing project. | biome: Marine environment; feature: Marine mammal; material: Swab sample of the gingival sulcus; isolation source: swab sample of gingival sulcus...
GTTACAGTTACCCAACTGATACGAATGATTTTGATCAGAGGCAGTTATCGAGATTAATTATGTATAATTCAGATATAAAATATATCGTTAAGAGCATTAACCAAATTATGCTAAAAGGTGGCTATTCCAATATTGTCATCAATCGCGTTTTGGCAGCTGCTCGTTTGACTGTACGAGAGGAAAAGACACATCGCAATACGGTTTTGGGCGTCGTTGAGAACTGGCTGTATTTAGATTATTTATTGCAACTTTTCGTCGCCAAAAAGGTGCGCGGTGAATTGAAGTGTTTTTTGATGGCTGGTCTTTATGAATTGCACTTTGGCCGTGGCCGTGAAAATCATGCCGTCGTTAATCGCTATGTCGATACGGCTAAGCTAGATTTCCCGAAAAATCATAAATTTGTCAATGCAATACTGCGCCGTTCACTACGCGAAGTGCCCGATTTGACAAAACTAGCGACAGCGCAAAGGCTTTCGTTACAGTTTTCATTTCCGCTTTGGTTAATTGAGTTATGGACTAAACAGTATGGCATGTCAACTTGTCGGTCGATTATGGCAAATAGTCTCGCGCAACGCGGCGTATTTTTGCGCGTCAACCAAAATCAAATTTCGAGAACTGCATTGCTGAGTGATTTAAAAGCCGAGGGCGTGACGGCAAAAGCGGCTGTTTTGCCAAATGCCATTTACGTCAGCGCCTTTGGCGAAAAGCGATTGACCGAGTTGTCCGCTTTTCAAAATGGACAATTTAGCATACAGGATTTAAGCGCTATGTTGGTTGGTTATTTAGCTGGGGCTAAACCGGGCGATAAAGTACTTGACTTATGTAGTGCACCGGGCGGCAAAGCTCTCGACTTGGCTGAGCGAATTGGTCCAAAAGGGAAATTGGTTGCTTGTGATATTCATGAGCATAAGCTAAAACTAATTCGTTCGGCAGCCGAGCGATTAAAACTCGGTAATATTATTGTTGAATTATCAGATGCAACACAATATTGTGCTGATTTTGAACGGTCTTTTGATGTTGTATTACTCGATGTACCCTGTTCCGGTTTGGGGACAATTGGCAAGAAACCCGAGATTAAATATCGTAAAAACCCACAAGATATTGATAAATTACAAGTTATTCAACAAAAAATGCTTGAACAGGCCGCAAACTATGTAAAAGTTGGCGGAAATTTGGTATACTCTACATGTACCTTAAATGACTTAGAAAATCGTGCACAAATAACGAGGTTTTTAAAGACACATACGCAATTTCGTTTGGTTACTACACCGTGTTTGGCAAATATTGAATTGCCGACACGTGATGGTATGGTTGAAATAATTCCCGGCGAAAGTTGGTCAGATGGCTTTTTTATTGCGGTATTACAGAGAATAAGTTAGGAGAATTATGAAATTTGGAATTTATTCAGCAGAGGGTGATCGGCGAATCACTAATGAAGATTTTGTAATTGCCGATCAAAAACTTGGTATATACATCGTTTGTGATGGTATGGGGGGGCATGCTGCCGGCGAATACGCATCTTTGCAGGCGGGCAATTATTTGCTCGATTTTTTGCGTGCTGAATTGTCTGATGATTTATCAGAAATGTTGGTATTTGATGTATTAAACCGCGCAATTGACGGCGTTAACCGTCATGTCTACGGCCTATCACGTAGCGATGAAGCCTACTATGGTATGGGTACAACAGCATTAATTGCTTATATTGCTGGAAAACAACTTTATATTTGCCATGTAGGTGATTCGCGTGCTTATTTGGTCGATGATGAAAGGGCGCTTTTATTAACGCGTGACCAGAGTTATGTTCAAAAATTAGTCGACGAAGGTCAAATCAGCGAAGAAGAAGCGCGCGTCCATCCCAAACGCAATATCGTTTTGCAGGCAGTTGGCACCAATCAAGCATTACAACCGGAATTGTTAGCATTTGATTTGGCAGCCAATCAAGTTGTCGTTTTATGCTCGGATGGTATTAGTGATGCATTGACCGAAGAAGATATGTATCGGATTATAGGTGAGGCTAAAAGTGCAGAGAATGCAGCAAAAATGTTAGTTGAAAAGGCTTTTTTACAGGGCAGTAAAGACGATGCAAGTGCAATTGTAATTGGCTCATTGCCATTGAATAGGGTGAACATATGATAGGTAAAAAATTAGCAGGCCGTTACGAAATTATTGAAGCGATTGGCGATGGCGGTATGAGTATCGTCTATCGCGGTCATTGTCATGTCTTAAATCGTCCGGTAGCGATTAAAATATTAAAAGAAGAATTTGTCGATGATGCTGTATTTGTTAAGCGGTTTGACCAAGAGGCTAAGTCAGCTGCTAGTATTCAACATGCCAATATCGTCAATGTTTACGATGTCGGCATCGAGGACGATATTCATTACATCGTAATGGAACTGCTTAGTGACCGCACATTAAAGGACTATATTGAAGAGCAAAAGGTATATCTAAATACTGAATCGATTGTACGCATCGGTTTGCAGATTGCTGAGGCGTTACAAGTGGCACACGATAAGGGAATTGTACACCGCGATATCAAGCCGCAAAATATTTTGATGACGCAGGAAGGCAATGTTAAAGTGGCTGATTTTGGCATCGCTCGGGCCGTTACCAGCTCGACGATGGTCAATACTAAAGAGGCGGTTGGGTCAGTGCATTATTCGTCGCCGGAACAGTCGCGCGCCGGTTTTGTCGATAAGCGTTCTGATATCTACTCGTTTGGTATTTTGCTGTACGAACTGGCAACTGGTCGCGTGCCATTTGTGGGAGATACGCCAATTGCGATTGCCTTAAAACACTTAAAAGAACAGCCAATTCCACCTCATCTTATCAATATGCATCTCAACCCGGCGTTGGAGGCGCTAATTTTGAAGTGTATTAGTAAGGATCCAATTAATCGTTATCAAAATGTCTATGAAATCATCGAGCGTTTAGAGACATTACAGCGCAATCCGGACGAGGCAGTGGTATTCGATGAAGTGGCCGACGAAGATAAATTCAGCACCCGAGTGCTACCCAAAATCGGTGCTGATCTAGAACAAAACGCCGTCTATGCCGGGGCCGCTGTGAGTGCAGAAGAGCAGTTTGAGATAAATGGCGAAGATGAAAAATCTGGTGGCTTTGTTATCAAACCACTCTTTATAATTGCTGTGATTCTCGGCGTTATTTTTGCCAGTGTATTCTTGGCGAGCACTTTTAGAGGTCGTGGCAATACTTCGGCTCAGCAAGGAGATCAGTCGTTTGAGTTAATGAAGATTGAAGGCATGAATTATGAAGAGGCGGCTGTCTTATTGTCTGAAAAGGGACTAGCGGTGGAAGTAACTGAATATCGTTATAGTGATAGCGTAGCTGCTGATGTCATTATTTCACAAAAACCTAAAGCAGAGACAACGGTGAAGTCTGGTCAAACGATTGCCCTTGTCGTCAGCAAGGGCGCCAAGCAGATTGAACTGCCCAATTTGATGGGTAAAACGGTTGATGAAGCACGCGTTATTCTCAGCAATGTAGATGCAACATTGGGTGAAATTAAACCCGAAAACAGCGACTATGAAGAAGGCTTAATCTTTTCACAAACGCCAGTAGCCGGAACTGCTATCGAATCCGGTGCGGTTGTCAATATCATGGTCAGCACCGGCGTTGAAGTTGAGCAGGTAGTTGTTCCTGATATCGTTGGTAAAACTAAAAATGAGGCGCTGCGACTACTGGAGAATGCTGATTTAATATATGGTGCTATCGATACCGAACACAGTGATACGGTTGAAGAAGATCGCGTTATTTCACAGGCGATTAAAGCTGGCGAAAAAGTTGATGAAAAGACGATTGTTAATTTTGTCATCTCATTGGGTGTCGATCCGGCTACCGTTTCAGATACAATTGATAGTGGCGGTAAGGTTACTAAGACATTCCGCTTGCCACTTGATGATCAAAAATCAGTACAAGTAATTGAAGTTAAAAAAGTCGTCGATGGTAAAGAAGAAGTGCTCTACGGAAAAATACACCGCAAAGAAGAGGGTGTGGTGGTACTTAATATTACCGGCGAAGGCAAACAGATACTACGTTTTTACATTGATCAGGAATTGGTCGAAGAGCGTGAAGTCGACTTCTCAAAGGAGTGATTTAAATCGAGGGCACTATCTACAAATTACTGGCTGGCACATATTATGTCAATACAGATGAGGGCAACTTTGCCTGCAAGGCGCGCGGTTTATTTCGCCTAAAAGGTATCAAGCCGTTGGTAGGCGATCGCGTCGTGATTGAACCGGATAAGTTTGCCGCCGATGAAGGCGTGATTGTCGATCTGTTAGAACGCCGCAGTGAATTACTGCGGCCACCGGTTGCCAATGTCGATCAGGCGATTATCGTCGTTGCGACGACTAAGCCAAAGCCCAATATTCACTTGCTCGATAAAATGCTTTTATCCTGTGAAATCGCTGCTGTCAAACCGCTTATCATCGTCAACAAATCCGATTTAGTTAGCGATAAAACAGCACAACAGCTGCTTGATATTTATGTCAACAGTGGTTATCGTTTGATTTTAACCAGCGCTTTATTAGCTTCACAAATTGAGCAGTTAAACGATATTCTAAAAGACCATATTTCGGTTTTCGCCGGCCCGTCCGGCGTTGGTAAGTCTTCACTGTTAAATGCCATTATTCCCAATTTGTCACTAAAGACAGGCGTAGTTAGCCAGAAAATCAAACGCGGCAAACACACCACGCGTCATAGTGAATTGATTCGTTTACCGCAGGGGGGTTACGTACTCGATACGCCCGGTTTTACTTCACTTGATATTAGTGGTATAACAGCTTATCAACTAGCGCAATACTTTCCCGACATTGTTCGTTATGCTGCTGATTGTCGCTTTGATGACTGCCTGCATTCAGCAGAGCCGGATTGTGCTGTGCGCGATGCTCTCGAAAAAGGGCAATTACACGCCAGTCGTTATAAGTCGTATCAAATGATCCTTGAACAGTTACAAAAACGTTAGGAGGAAATGTGAAAATACTTGCCCCTTCCATACTGTCGGCTAATTTTGCCGACCTACTGAGTGATGTCAAGCAGGTAGAGGCTGCCGGTGCGCAGTGGTTACACCTCGATGTCATGGATGGTCACTTTGTGCCCAATATCAGTTTTGGACCCGCCATTATCAAAGCGCTGCGGCCGCATAGTGGGCTTTTTTTTGACGTTCATCTGATGATTGAACAGCCCGATAAGTATATCGATGCCTTTGTCAAGGCCGGTGCTGATATGATTGTCATTCACCAAGAAGCGACAAGGCACCTTCATCGCGTTATCCAAGCGATTAAGGCACATGACGTACAGGCAGGTATTTCGTTAAATCCGGCGACACCAATTAATACATTGGTTGATATTGTCGACCAGTTGGATATGGTGTTGTTGATGTCGGTTAATCCGGGCTTTGGTGGACAAAAGTTTATCGAACATACTTATCAAAAAATAAAAGACCTAAGGACTTTAATTGATCAGCGTGCGTTAACGACAAAAATTGAAGTTGACGGCGGGGTCAATTTAGCCAATGCCGCCAGTTTAATAAATTGTGGCGCCGACGTTTTAGTGGCCGGTTCGGCTGTATTTGGCGCAGATGACATAGCAGAACGCATAGCCCAATTCCAGAGTAGGATGTAATAATGATTACGGCGCTGATTGTCAATGGGACCGCGACCGATGGCAACTTTTTAAGAAAGGAACTGGCCGATGTCGGCTTTATTATTGCCGTTGATGGCGGTATGCATCAGCTAGATGCCATAGCTGTAACACCTAATGTGCTGGTTGGCGATTTGGATTCTTACCATTATTGTGGCGACCACCTAGCGGCAAGCGTAGAAATTGTTAAATTAAATCCCGAAAAAGACTTATCTGATTTAGAATTTGCTATCCAGTTAGCAGTTCAAAGAGGGGCGACAGAACTGCGCCTTTTCAATGCCGTTGGCGACCGATTAGACCACAGCTTAATTAATTTTAACGTTCTCATGCAGGCTAAGCAACTTGGCGTTTTAGCAGAATGGCGCGCCCCAAAACAGCGTCTAATTGTTGCGCAGCAGCATCAAGTATTGACCAATATCAGTGGTCAAACTTTTTCAATCATTCCTTTAACCAATTTAAGCGGGGTGACTATTCGCGGCGCCAAATATCCGCTTACCAATCAAGTAATTGAACATTATAGTTCACGCTGTCTATCCAATATTGCAGTTGATGATAGTGTCAGTATAACCATTGAACAAGGTGATGCCTTTATAGTGATAAATACAGTGGAAAGCTAAAAGCAAACAGCTTTCCACTTTGTGCTGTTTGCTTTCAACTTTACTATAAATGATCTTCTGATTGTAAAACATCGGGTTGGTCATCGACCATTAAACCGGCGCGTTCCATTACATAAAAAATTAAACTCAAGATAATGGCGACAACAGACGCCAATACCATACCTCTAAATTGAACCTGTCCCAAATTGAGCGCGACGCCACTTAGCCCGGTTGTAAAGACCACTGATGTTAAAATTAGATTTTTAGCCTTTGAATAGTTGATCCGTTTGTCGACTAATAGGCGAATACCGGAGGCGCCGATCATGCCGTATAGCAAAAAGGTTACACCACCGATAACATTGCCCGGAATTGTTCTGATCAGTGCCGCCAAAGGACCAATAAAGGCCATGATAATCGACAATACCGCGGCGCCACCGATAACGTAGACACTATAGACGCCGGTGACGGCCATAACGCCAATGTTTTCACCATAGGTTGTAGTTGGTACGCCACCGATAAAGCCGGATAGGGCAGTTGACAGGTCATCAGCCAAAATTGAACGATGTAGGCCGGGATCTTTTAACAGATCACGACCGATGATATTAGAGGTAACCACCTGATGTGAAATGTGTTCACTGGTGATAACCAGCAATACGGGTAGCATGATAATAATGGCATTGATGTCAAACTTTGGTGCTTGAAAATGAGGCATGCTAAACAGTTTAGCCGCCATAACCGGCGCAAAGTCGACCATATTAAAAACTACTGATAATGTATAACCGGCGACGATGGCAATTAAAATTGGCACCGTCGAGAAAAAACCGCGAAAGGCGACCGAGCCGATGACTGCGACGCCCAGCGTGACGATAAAGACGATAAAGTCTTGCGCAGTGGCGTTCTCGACCATTATATTGGCACCGGTTGCACCGCCGGCGACGGTTAGGCCGGTCAACTCAAAGCCAATCAAGGCGACGACGGCCCCCATTGCTGCCGGTGGTAAGACGATATCAATCCAGTCGACGCCAAATTTATAGATAATAAAGGCCAATAAGCAGCCCAGCAGACCAACTACGATAAAGCCACCTTGGGCGTATTCGAAGCCGCCCATCTGAGTGATGATAATTCCAGCCGGACCTAAAAAAGCAAAGCTTGATCCCAAATAAGCGGGCGCTTTGCCTTTGGTAATTAGAATAAATAGCAGTGTGCCGATACCGTTCATAAGGAGGACAATACCGGGGTCGATGCCGAAAATGATTGGCACCAATACAGAAGCGCCAAACATCGCAAAGGTATGCTGCAAGCTGAGCGGTAAAAATAACGCTGCTGGCACTTTTTCGTCGACTTGATAAATGCGTTTTTGGGACATATTTTCTCCTTTCTAAACAAATTCCCACTCAACGATGAGTGGGAACAAAAATTAAACAGCTCTTTCAATTTTATTAGACTTTAGGCATCTTGCACAAACCATTACTCGGCGAGGAGAACCATTAATATTAGCCTTAATTCTTCTTAAATTAGGCTTCCAAGCTCTTCGCGTGTGGTTCATGGCGTGGGAAACTTTATTGCCAGAAACTCTTCCCTTGCCACATACATGACATACTTTAGGCATACGCACACCTCCTTCAAAAGTTATAGAACATGACTCAGCATGCAAATTTACTCAGTTTGCTATAAGCAAGTAAACAATCATCTAATCAACAAGATATATTATAATCATTTTTTGTTAAAAAAGCAATGATTTTAGCAAAATTAACTGCTTTTATTGAAATAAAGAGCCCAATATGGTAAAGTTGTATCGTTACTTATTGTAAAATATGTCCATCTAATCAGTATATGGGAGGAATAAATGAATAAACAAATCGTTAATGAACACGGTACGATAATCATAAATAAAGAAGTTATTGCGATGATTGCTGGAGCCGCTGCAATTGAATGCTATGGCTTGGTTGGCATGGCCTCAAAATCTGCCGGCAGTGGTATTGTCGATTTGTTAAAACGCGAGCACTTAACCAAGGGTATTAACATTACGTTTGAAGATGAAGCATTGATTATTGACCTTTATGTCGTCGTGCAATTTGGCACTAAAATTTCTGTCGTCGCTGAAAACATCATTAAGAAAGTTAAATACAATGTTGAAAATCAAACCGGCTTGACTGTAAAAAAAGTCAATTTAAACATCGAGGGCGTACGCGTTCAGTCGTAACGGCAGGAGGATATTGTGAAAATTAAATCAATAGATGCAGCAATGCTATCAAATATGTTTATTCATGGCACCAGCCATTTAGAACAGAATAAAGGCGTGGTAGACGCGCTAAATGTATTTCCCGTACCAGATGGTGACACCGGTACTAATATGTCACTGACCATGAAAAATGCCGTGACAAAACTAAATGGACAACAATACAAAAGCGTTGCCGAGGTAGCCAAAGTGGTTTCGAAAGGCTCTTTAATGGGGGCGCGCGGCAATTCCGGTGTCATCTTATCACAAATTTTTCGCGGTTTCGCCAAATCAGTTGAAGATTTAACGGATTTGACGGTAGATGATTTAGCTGCCGCCTTTGATTCCAGTGCCAATACGGCCTATAAAGCGGTTTTAAAACCGGTAGAAGGCACTATTTTGACAGTTATCAGGGCGATAGGCGATCGTGCAGTTGAGTTATCCGGTGATAATTTGCCATTTCATAGTTTTTTTGAAGAGTTGCTGACCGTTGGCGAGAAAGCATTGGCCAACACGCCAAATCAATTACCCCAGCTTAAGCAAGCTGGCGTAGTAGATGCCGGTGGCAAGGGCTTAATGTTGATACTGTATGGTTTTTATGAGGTCATTTGTGGCCGACCGGTCGCTGAGCTACAGTTGGACAGTATAGCGGCGATTCCGGCTCAGGCTCATATTCACACCGAAGACATCAAATTTACCTATTGTACCGAGTTTATCGTACGTGGCGATGATTTATCGAATGCATCATTAAAAGAAGATATCATCGACATGGGTGACAGTATGGTTTACGTACCTGATGACGACTTAATAAAGGTACATATCCATACTAATAATCCGGGAGATGTCATGCAAAAGGCCTTAAAGTATGGCGAGTTGATTAAGATTAAAATTGAAAATATGAAGGAACAACACGGCACTATCTTAGGTGATCATTATCAAGAAATGGCGCAGTCTGAGCAGCCTAAAAAAGACATCGCCATCGTTGCGGTTGCCAGCGGTTCCGGATTAGTTGACATTTTGACTGATTTGGGTGTCGATTGTATTATTGAGGGCGGTCAGACGATGAACCCTTCAACGGCTGATATTCAGGCGGCGATTGAGCGCGCCAATGCGCATCAGGTCATCGTCATGCCAAATAACTCTAATATTATTATGGCTGCCAATCAGTCGGCTGAATTAAGTGATGTCGAGGTTTACATCTTGCCAACTAAGTCGGTTTTACAGTGCATTAGTGCAATGATTAATTTTGATGCTACGCAATCGGCAGCGCAAAACGTTGCAGAAATGACACAGATTATTGATGAGGTTAAATCAATTGATATCACTCATGCCGTAAGAGATACTCAAATTGGCGATGTGATGATTAACGAGGGTGAATATCTAGCCATCTTAGATGGTGAAATCATTTGTAGCGAAGTCGACATTGTGACTGCCGCCATGAAAGCCGTTGCCAGTGCGGTTGATGATATGACTGAGTTTATCTCACTTTACTATGGTCAGGCGATTGAAGCAGAACAAGCGGCGGTTTTAGCAGAAAAAATTGTTTTGGCCTATCCCGATGTTGAGGTAGAAGTGTTTGCCGGCAAACAGCCGGTTTATCACTATTTAATTTCAGTCGAGTAAGGGCTTGCT
>PDWJ01006217.1_pt1 | contig 10106 bp, 15 predicted proteins | sample 1430881 | NCBI WGS metagenome assembly PDWJ01 (sample SAMN01162460, study PRJNA174530) | Oral metagenome, whole genome shotgun sequencing project. | biome: Marine environment; feature: Marine mammal; material: Swab sample of the gingival sulcus; isolation source: swab sample of gingival sulcus...
CTTCCCTGATAAGGAAGAGGCCACAGGTTCAAGTCCTGTTAGGCCCACCACTGTCGTCCCGGAGGAGGTCGTTGTGCCCAAGAAGCTGATCGCACTGCTCGCCGTAGCGGCTGCCGTGGCGCTCGCGGCCCGCAAGTCGTTCGCCGACCAGCAGGCCGAGCGTGAGCTGTGGGCCGAGGCGACCGACGACCTGAGGGCCAACGACTGGCGCTGACCGGGCTGGGTGGCCGGGAGGTACGACGGGTGGGTATGCCGGGCGCACCCGGCACGGGGCCATGGCGCAATTGGTAGCGCACCTGCTTTGCAAGCAGGGGGTTACGGGTTCGAGTCCCGTTGGCTCCACTCCACGCACAAGGCTCGAACCCTTGCCATCTTCGATGGTTTCGGTTCGGGCCTTGTTGCTGTCTTGGGCCCAGGTGAGGGCGTTGGCATTGGTCTGGGGGTCGAGGAGCATTTCGAAGGGTCGGTTGTTCTCGACGCGGAGTTGGTCGTCTTCCTCGATGTAGATTCTAGTGAAGAAGGCTTGGTTGCAGAGCCGTCGGTTCGCGTTGTCGCAACATGCGCACACTTCGACGCAGTTGGCGAGCAGGTTGAGGGCGTCGTCGAGGTGGGCTCTGGCGTCGGCGTCGTCGCCGTGATGGGCGTCGATGCGGCGGTTGGTGGTGTCGAGTTCGGCCAGGATGCGGTCTTGTTCTCGTTTGAAGACGGGTAGCGGGACTGCGTCGGTGTAGTGGGCTTGCATGAGCCGGTCTTGCTCCTGTTCGAGGCGGTCGCGGTTGGCGGTGAGTCGGTTCAGTTCGTCGGTTTCGGTTGCCATGAGCCGGTCGAACTCGTGGTGGAGCATCTCGGCGAGGGCTTCTTGTTGGGCTGGGGTGATCTGGACGCGGGTGTAGTAGTCCTCGATGAGGAGTTCGACGTCTTCGATGAGGATGGCTTGGCGGGTGCAGGTCGTGCGTTTGGAGTGTCGTCCGGCGCAGACGAAATAGCAGTAGACCTTGCCGTGGCGGTTCTTGGCGTTGGACACGATGAGCCGGGAGCCGCACTGGCCGCAGTGGATGGTGCCTTTGAGGTAGTGGTCGTGGATCTGGGTGGCTTCGCCGGCGGACTTGTGGGCGGTGAGGACGACTTGAACTTGGTACCAGACTTCGGCGGGCACCAGCGCGGGGTGGTTGCCCTTGTAACGGGTGCCGCTGTAGACGAGGTCGCCCTTGTAGTAGAAGTTGGTCAGGAGCCGGTGCACGGTGGAGACGGCCAGGGGCCTGGACGGACGTTTCGGGGTGGGCAGCGTCGTCAGCCCGCGGGAGGTCAGTTCGTCGTGGAGTTGGCTGACGGTCCAGTTCCCAGACCTGTAGGCCTTGAAGGCCCACTCGATCAGGGGTGCCCGGTCGGGGTCGAGTTCGACGGTGCTGTTCTCGCGTCCTTGTTCGTCGCGAAGGCGAATGTTGCGGTAGCCGATGGGGGCTTTGCCGCTGGTGCCGCCGTTGATGGCTTTCTGGGTCATGCCTTTGGCGACTTCGGTAGCCAGGTTGCGGGAGTAGAACTCCGCGATGGTGGACATGATGCCGTGCAGCAACACGCCGGAGGGTGTTTCGTCGATCTTCTCAGTTGCGGAGACGAGCAGGACCCCGGTTTGTTGGAGCGCGAGGTGGATGGTGACGTCATCGGCACGGGTGCGAGCGAGCCGGTCGATCTTGTGGACGATGCAGTAGGCCACCTTGTGTTGTTTGACGTACTTGACCATGCGCATCAGATCGGGCCGGTCGGCGGACTTGGCTGAGGCACCATCATCGATGAACTCTTCGATGATGGTGGCCTCGAGCTGCTCGGCTTTGCGGTGCACGGCTTAACGCTGGGCGGGGATGGAGAAGCCTTCGTCGGTGCCACCCTTGTGGGCTTGTTCGCGGGTCGAGACCCGCAGGTAGCACACAGCCAAGGCACCGTGCTGGGGCGGGTCGATCAGGCTGCCGGTGGGGTCAGCTGTGGTCGTCATGGCGTTCTTAGCTCTCACTCGGTTGATCCGCGCTGCGACCCGAAGGCCAAGGGGTGTTGATCGTGAGAGCAGCCACGGTGGCTGTAGGACGACACCCGTGATGGGTGACGGTGCGTGTTGCCCACCCCGACGGGACGAGGTTTAGGACCACAACACCCCGCAACGCGAGGCGTTGACCGTGATTCTACCGTTCAGGCGTCGTCAACGGGTCGCTGATTCTCGATAGGTGTCCGGGACGGTGGCCGCGGCGCGAGCGGCCCGCGCCTCGCCGGTGTTCTGCAAGGTCATGCGGATGAGGACTTCGGCGAGCTTGTGGAGGTCGGCCTGGTCGCGGTGCACGGCCCGCACAGAGAACGACCGTTCCTCATAGGGTCGCTGGGCGGTCTTGCGCTGTATCTGCCCATCAGCTTCCCCGCTCCTCCAGCACTTCGCCGGTAGCCGAGTCGATCCGGTCGTCGAGGCTGGCGTAGAACGCGTCCTCAGCGGCTTGGCGTTCGTTGACCTGGTCGATCATGAACTGGACGAAGTCGGTGTCCCGGTCAGTGATGATGGATTCGTCTTGGGAGGGCTGGGACTCTTCGCCGGGCCAGGTGGTCTGCCGGGTGGGGCGGTCGCAGTCCAGTCGGGTGCCGGAGGCAGTGACCCACTCGCGCAGACGGTAGCGGGCGTCGGCGAAGTCGCGGTGTCATCCCAGGGGTGCGGAGCCGTTTTGTTCGGGGTCGTAGGCGCACAGCCAGTGCAGGTGCAGCGCGGACAGTTCCCAGATGAGTTCGGGGTGGCGGTGCCAGTATGGCGGGATGACCGAGGTGGGCAGTCCGTAGGAGGGGGGCACTTTTGACAGCGGCTGACCACGAGCGACCGAGACTTCAGGGCAGTCCGTAGGAGGGGGGCACTTTTTCATCGCGGATCAGGTGGCTGGTGTCGCGAAGGCCATCGCCTTGCGCGTGGTGTCATGGTGCCCGATTCAAGGCAGTAACATCGGTTGGCCACCTAAATTATGTAACGTAAGAAACGTCCGCCGGCCGATCCAGGCCAGTCGCTCAATCCAAAGGTTCGCCCATGAAACATATCGCGCCTGACCATCCGCTCGGTCGTGTGGACCGTGTGAAGCTCGAAGACACTCCGGCCCTGAGCAAGGACGTTCCTTTCGATGCTCTTCAGGAAGAGTGGCCGGCTTTCAAGAAATCCTTCGACTCATTGCGAGGCCGCAGGATGATGGGATTAGTTTTCAACGATCAAGACGTGTACCGATTGTGCTCGGTACGACTCGACCGAGACACTGGTAATCCACTGGGGTTGGATGAAACCGTCATACCGGGCGGGGACTATCTCCGGATGCGGATGCAAGGAGAGGCCCCCATCATCTATAGTCAGATTCCCAAGGCCTTCGAGGCGCTGTTCGAGGATGCTGACCACGACGATTCACGACCCCACATCGAGTACTATCGGCGCGAAGGTGAAGTCGACTGCCTTGTCCCAGTCCACCCCCTCGCCTGACACCCCCTTGGTGTGTTTGCGTGTTGCTCGGATGCTTCCAGATTGCGTCCGATGGGAGGAGACCCACGGAGAAGAAGTCGTCGATCCCTTCGAGGAGGAAGCACGTCTCGTGGCGTCAGCTGCACCCAGCAGATGCGCTGAGCTCTTGAGCGGCCGAGCTTGCGCCCACCGGGCGATGCGTGTTTTGGGCGCGCCCGAGGTACCGATCGGACGCGACGATCGCCGCCCGGTCTGGCCAGATGGGTTCGTTGGGAGCATCACGCATTGCGCGGGCTATCGTGCGGCGGCGGTAGCCAGGGATGAGGACGTGTTCACCATTGGCATCGATGCTGAGCCGGACGAGGCGCTGCCTGCCGATGTCCTGGGACTGATCGCGTCGAGCACCGAGTGAGATGCTGGCCAGACTTCCCGGCGGGTTTGGAGCGCCGCATTGGGACCGACTGCTTTGCCCCGAACCAGAAAAGGGGTCGGTGACGTCACCGAGATCCCGACCGCGGGCGGCAAGTTGTCCCTGGCCACCGTGATCGACCTGTTCAGTCGGCGGCTGCTTGGGGCGGCGACCTCGCTGCATCCCAACGCCGAGCTCGTCAAGGCTGCCCTGACGATGGTAGTCACCGTACGCGGTGGCGCCGACGCGATCCGACGCGAACGCGAGGATGAGAAAGCCATCGTCCACAGCGACCGGGGCAGCACCTACACCGCACACTCCTACACGACCCTGGCCAGGGACACCTACCGGATCCGCCTGTCCATGGGACGAGTCGGCTCGTGCTTCGACAACAGCGCCGCCGACATGATGTCTCCCGTCGACTACGAGACCATGGCTCGCACCCCGAGAACCGCGTAAAGGAAGCCCTCCACGAAACCGGCTGAACCCCACTGGTAGGAGCGGTCCTGATCGACATGCACGACGAATGGATCGCCGGTGATCGCCGCTACCTCACAGAAGACTCCATGGCGCTACTGCACACCACCATGGATAATGGTGACCGCGTCGCTGTCGACAACAGCGAGTAAGGCACCGAGGATCCCCTCAAAGCCCACCACAAACCGGGGCTCAGCCACCACGGCATCACCCGCTACACCCGAATCGTCACCGACAACGGCTCGTGCTACCGCGCCCACGGCTTCACCCGAGCTGTCGAGTCCTTTGCCTGGCGGCATCAACAGATCAAGCCCCACACCCCGAAACATAGCGGCAAGGTCGAACGCTACCAACAGATCCTGGTCAACGAAGTCCTCCGCGCCGGCGTCTACACCAGCGAACAACAACGCCGCGACCGCATCGGCATCTGGAATATCCACTACAACTATCATCGACCCCCCACAACACCACAGGCGACTAGCCGCCAGCCTCACGCCTCAAGACCGGCGTCACCAACGTCGTGCCCAGTTACAACTAGATACTATGAATCATGGTGTGCTAACTCTATGCAAGATACCGACTCCTTTAGGACATGTTTAGTTGTGCCCGTCTCGTCGAGATGCTACAATCGAGTTACTAAAGCGGTTCAAGAATGCAGCTGCTCCATTGCAGGATTTGAGTGTCGCTCAGAGGGTATGGGAGTCCAATAGTGAGTGACAAGAAGTTCTATCTCACCTACATCGGCATCGGGTTACTGTATGTAATCATCAAATTGGTTTTCGTTTCAGCTGGCTACCTTCATGTTGGCGCGATCTCACATGGACTTGTCCCGGCTGTTCTTATGACAATAGCGGGTCTCTTGGGCCTGTATTGCCTCAAGAGAGGGGCGCCGATCAAGGGGTTGTCCCCTGTGATTATTGCCCTACCCGCGCTTTTGTTCGTCATTACGCCACCGTTTATGTACTATAAGCAGAGCCAAGAATGGCTAACACAGGGACGTTTACAGGTGCTAGTCATCTATGAAGTATTAGCGGCTTTTCAGTTCTTCTACTCGTTGAAAGCACGCAAGAACTGAAATTGCTGTCTCGGTCTCTAGTCTTTCGGCATTCGAATACTCGATGAGAATCGTGTAGCTTCCACGTTGCCTCCACCAGTTAGTTCCGGATGTAGGTCATGGGGGCGTCGTCGAGCGTGCACTTTGCGTCACCTCTTGACGCTTCGAGCGACGTGTCTCGGGCTGGTTCTCAGTTCCGCTCATCACATTCGGCCAGTTTGAATAGCCGCCATCCGACATTACAGAGAACGCGCCGCAGATCCTATTCGACTCCACGTTGGCGAAAGCGAGGGGTGGCGCCTCTGGCTTCGAGCTCTCGTTTCGTGGTCTCTCACCCCAGGGCTGGTGCCGCTGACCGTAGAACTGATCGAGGGTGGTCATATCGATGAGGCTCGGGGTCCTATTGGGGCCAACAGCGGCTTCTGGTCGATCGGGGGTCTGCCAGCTTTTCGGTGTAACAGGTATTGGTGGTTACTAGAGGGTCTCGGCTGTTGGCATGCGGTCGGTGAAGGTGGTGGTGAAGGTGTTGAGCGTGGGCTTGCATCTGGTCACCGATCGTGGTTGTCCCAGGCTCGTTGGGGTCCAGGAATCGCACGAGCAGGTGGAGGGTCTTCTCGGTGGTCTGCTGGGTCGGGACGTGGCCCGTGGTGTTCACGGCGCGCCGGAACCGGGTGTTGAGGCTCTCGATCGCGTTCGTTGAGCACAGCACGGTGCGAATCTCGACGTCGTCGTCCAGGAACGGTATGAATGCCTCCCACGCTTGGTGCCACAGCGTGGGGATCGCCGGGTCGGGCTTGCCCCACGTCTGTTCCAGCTCCTCGAACGCGGCCCAGGCGGCCGTGGCCGAGAAGGCGGTGGAGATCGCGCGCATGTCTGTGGCCAGCGCCTCCCAGGGCTTCGTGGACGCGTACCGGAAGCTGCCGCGGATCACGTGGATGACACAGGTCTGCACGATCGTCGTCGGGAACGCGGTTGCGACCGAGTCTGGTAGGCCCGTGAGCCCGTCACAGACCACCAAGACCACATCCCGCACACCACGGTTACGTCGATCGGTGAGCACCGAGAGCCAGAACGTGGCCGACTCGCCGCCGCTGGTGCCGGCCCACAGGCCCAGCACGTCCCGTCGGCCGGTCAGATCGAGTTCAATCGCGGCGGAGAACGGCTGGTGACCGACGTGCCCGTCCCGCACCGTCACATCAATCGCATCGACAATAACCCGCGACATACACCGGCTGCACCGGCCTACGAGGAGCACGCCTGCGTGTCCTGCCCGACCTTCTCGGTGATCCGGCGAACCCGTGTCCGTGCTGATCGAGGCCCCGTAAACCTGCGCGAAATGAGCGGCGATCTCCCCCGGTGGTCAACCCACGCGAGGACAGCGAGATCACCACCGCGTCCACGTCATTCATGCGTCGCTGTCGCGTCGTGACGATCACCGGCTCGACCGTGCCCTCCCGGTCCCGAGGCACCTCAACGTCGACCATGCCGGCGTTGTCGGTCAACACCGTCAAGGCGCGCGAACCGTGACGGGAGTTACCGTGGTTACACCCTTGGACGGCGTGTGTGTCATACCCCAGGCGCTCGCTCATCTGCTCAGCCAAGACCGTCTCGATGACCTGCTTGGTGATCGACGTCACCAACCCGTCAGGGCTGCTCAGATCATCACCCCGAGCCCGGGCAGCTCTCACCAGCGGCCGGACCGCTGCCTGCTCATCCTGATGCGGGTCTTTCGTCTTCTCTGCTGCCTTCGCACGTGGGCTCACACCCGTCAGGACCTCGGGCACGGTGACCAACCCTCCTCACCAAACACCCGTTCGACATGTCGAGCCAGTTACACCGAAAGCCGGACAGTCTCCTTCCAGGGGTGTGCTTTCGGGGAGGGCGGTGAAGGCGCATCCGGTCACCCAGCCGGTGTGGCCGGTGAGGGTGGTGTGATCGATGACCCGCGGCTGGTCGCTCCAAACTAGTCTGCTGCGCTCGTCGTCACCCTTGGTGCGGCCTAGGCGTCGTTCGCCGAGCGCCCGGACCAGTCCACGTTGCCGAGGGCGGAGACCGACCAGGTCGGGCGCGAAGACTGCGGTCGCGTGCGCGCTCGCCGGAAGGCTCGCCCGCTGCCCGACTCCCGGGGCCTCAGCTGCTACCGCTATCGGGTTCAGCCCGTCCAAGACAGCAGGCTGATCGGCGAGCCGCACCCATGATGCCGTCGAGTTGACGTGTTCGGCGAGATACTCCCGCAGGTATCCGGGCAACTCGCCTGGACCGGAGACGAGTTGTTGGCTCAGCTGCATCAAGCTTTCCGCAATGCTGACGGCTTGGTCCGACGATGTGGTGGTGGGCGGCTCTCCGGTGAGGCCAGTTCCCGCGTCCCCTGGCACGGTCACATGGTAGTCAAGATCCCCCGTCGATTCCGGCAGTCCATCAAGGCAGGCGACTCACGCTCCCGATGGCCTCATCCACCCGGCTCGCAGTGACTCGCGATTGACCTACGGATGCCGCACGGAGCAGAGCTGAGCTGAGCTCACGCGGCATCCCGGTCCTCCTATCGCGGATTCTTGTTTCGTCGGGCATAATGTCCGGGTCAGACAGGGGGCAACGGTAGGAGGTTCACGCCACCGTGAGACGACGCAGGAAAGCCCTTGTGGCAACAGCGCTTGCCGTACCGCTGGTGCTTGCCGGCGGGACCGCGGCATACGCCGTCCACTATCAGGATCGCGCATTGCCGCGGACGAGCGTGGTCGGCATCGACATCGGCGGGATGACCCGCACCGAAGTCGCTGACGCACTCCGGGCGCGAGTCGACGCGGCGGTCATCGAGGTCACCGCATCCGGGAGCACCCACGACGCGTCCCTGAAGGACCTCGGGTATGCCGTGGATATCGACGCCACGGTCGAGCAGATCTTCGATCTCAACAGCACATGGACGTCCTACGCGCGAGCGCCCTTCAACGACGACACCGTCGAGATCGTGACCACTCATGATTCAGAGGCGTTGAGCGCCTACGTGGCGAAGACTCTCGCCGATGACGTCCGGGTCGCGGCAAATGCGTCGGTCGCGCGCGCCGAGGATCAGCTGTCCTACGTGGTGACCCCAGCCGTCACTGGCCAGGCCGCCGATCCGCGTGAGCTCGCCGAGGTCGCGGCACAGGTCGCCACAACCCTGACGCCGGGGTCGGCCACGATCGAGCTCATCGAATCCGCCCCCGCGGTCTCGACCGACGCAGCAACCCGAGTGGCCGACCAGGCCAACGCGATGATCACTCGTGAGGTCGTCGTCACCGTGGGTGAGCGCAATGTCAGCCCGCCCGATGCCGAGCAGGCCACATGGGTGTCGATCACCGACACCGGCTCCGCTGACGAGCTCGGCGAGCCCGTCGTCGACGAGGCCAAGATCGCTGCGTGGCTGTCCTCCGCGATCGATATCGCGCCCCGCAAGGGACTGCGCTACGTCACCTCCACCGGCAAGCTCCTGCGTGTGGCCACTCAAGCTCGCGACGGCCGGAAGCTGACCGACCCTGACGCGCTGGCCAAACAGGTCGCGACGACCTTGGCCTCGGGTGCGGTCAGCATCACTGCGCCGGTGACGACAATGCCAGCGACATGGAACGAACGTCGGGTCGCGCCCGGTGCCGAGAACCTCGCCTATCCTGCCGTCGAAGGCGAGAAGTGGATTGACGTCAACCTGTCGCGGCATACCATGACGGCATACGTCGGCGGAAAAGCGGTCTTCGGACCGGTCGCCACGGTGGACGGTGCCCGAGCGACTCCCACCGATGTCGGCACGTTCAAGGTTTACGTCAAACGTGCAAACATGACGATGCGCGGTAACAATGTCGACGGGACACGCTACTCGACCCCGAACGTGCCCTGGTCATTGTTCTTCAACCGCGGCGAGGCACTTCACGGCGCCTACTGGCGCTCCGAATTCGGCTACTCCGCCTCACACGGGTGTGTCAACCTGCCGGTCAAGACAGCCAAGTGGGTCTACGATTGGGCGCCCATCGGCACCGTCGTCAAGACGCACCACTAGCGTCTGCCGAGCGACTACGCGGAGCAGTGGGACCGGCGCGCCCTCGGCTACGACGAGTGGAGCGCCGGACTGGAGCGCCGCTGGCTCGGGCCCAATCGCCCGTGGGTATGCCGCCGCGCCGAAGGCCGCACGCTGGAGCTCGCAGTCGGCACCGGCGCCAACCTCGTCCACTATCCCGACGACGTGGAGCTCACCGGCATTGACTTCAGCGCGGCCATGCTCGACCTGGCCGCCACGACGGCCGAGCGTCTCGACCGGGCAATTACGTTGCAGCATGCCGATGCCACCGACCTGCCCTTCCCCGACGCCGACTTCGACACGGTGGTGGCCACCTTTTCCATGTGCTGCGTGCCCGATCACCGGGCTGCGCTCGAACAGGCCCTGCGGGTGCTGCGCCCAGGTGGGCGACTGCTGCTCGCCGACCATGTCAGCGCATCGTGGTGGCCGGCCCGGCTCGCCCAGCACGCCCTGGATCTGATCACCGTGCCCTGGCATGGCGAGTCCTTCACCCGCCGGCCCCTGAGCATCCTGCACGACCTCGGCGTGCCGATCGTCGAAACCGAACGACACCACTTAGGCATCATCGAGCGGGTGTATGCCGCCAAGCCCGCATGACGGGCCCGTCACCAGCGCCGGCCGACCAGGGTTAGCCTGGTTCGGTGACCATCCAGTT
>PDWJ01005868.1_pt1 | contig 10105 bp, 6 predicted proteins | sample 1430881 | NCBI WGS metagenome assembly PDWJ01 (sample SAMN01162460, study PRJNA174530) | Oral metagenome, whole genome shotgun sequencing project. | biome: Marine environment; feature: Marine mammal; material: Swab sample of the gingival sulcus; isolation source: swab sample of gingival sulcus...
TTCTGTGACTTCTATTGATATTGTGGAAGTTGCTAAAAATAATGGTATTGAGATTGCTCGTAACGAGATTCGCATGCCGGCAGGTCCAATTCGTCAGACAGGTGAATTTGTTATTCCTTTGCATTTCCACGCTGATGTTGACTCTGAAATTATTGTTGAAGTTATTGGTGTAGAGTAATCAAGTAGATAAGCTTTACATACGATATTTAAACAGTTAAAAAAACACGCCGTCAGGCGTGTTTTTTATTGCCCGATTTTTCTCTAAGTTGGATATTTTATTGCCGCCTAAAATGATACTAAAAAATCCCCCAAAATAATTTTTTATGATAAAATCTAAGCAGTTAATTTATAAGAAGAAAGGTACAACTATGACTAACAAACCGGCGGATAATGAGTCCGTTCAATCGTTCCTTAATCAGCTAGACAAAACTTTATGGAAATCAGCCGATAAACTCCGCAATCATTTAGCCGCAGCCAATTACAAACATATCGTTCTCGGCTTTATTTTTTTAAAATACGTTTCCGACACCTTCACTGCCCATCAATCTCAATTATTAGCTCAATTTCAAGATCCCAATCACGAGCTGTATTTAGATCCGGAATTTTTTAATACAACACAACAACAAAGCGAATTAGAACAACGAGAATATTACACCAAAGATAATGTCTTTTGGGTACCTAAAAAAGCCCGTTGGGACGAAATTAAATCGCTGTGTAATGCCAATATTGGTGATGAGTTGCCTTGGGGTGGTAAGTTTAAGGGCGTAGCCATTTTAATTGATGATGCTTTTGAGGCAATCGAGCAAGAAAACCCTAAACTGAAAGGCGTATTACAGCGTATTTCTAGTTACAATGTTTCCGATAGTACACTGATTGGCTTAATCAATACTTTTTCTGATACCAATTTTACCAAGCCCACACTAAACGGCGAGCCAATCCATTTGCACGCCAAAGACATTTTAGGGCACGTGTACGAATATTTTTTAGGACAATTTGCCCTTGCCGAAGGCAAAAAAGGTGGGCAATATTTCACGCCAAAATCGATTGTTACCCTAATTGTGGAGATGTTAGAACCGTATCAAGGGCGAATTTACGACCCTGCAATGGGCAGCGGGGGCTTTTTTGTTTCAACTGATAAGTTTATCCAAGCTCATCAAGGCAACCGCAACGCCATTTCCATTTATGGGCAAGAATCCAACCCTACCACTCGCAAATTGGCGGTAATGAATATGGCAATTCGCGGCATTGATTTTGATTTTGGCAATCGCCCCGAAGATACGCTGATTAATCCCCTGCACATTGATAAAAAAATGGATTTTGTGATGGCAAATCCGCCGTTTAATGTCAAAGATTGGTGGAATGAAAGCGTTGCCAAAGATCCACGCTGGGCATTTGGTACACCACCACAGGGAAACGCTAATTTTGCCTGGCTGCAACATATGATTTATCACCTATCGGCAACGGGAAAAATGGCGTTATTACTTGCCAATGGTTCGATGAGTTCTAACACCAATAACGAGGGGGAAATCCGCAAAAATATCATCAATGCCGATTTAATTGATTGTATGGTGGCATTGCCGGGGCAACTGTTTACCAATACGCAAATCCCAGCGTGCATTTGGTTTGTCAATAAAAATAAAACTCGCAAAGGCGAAGTGTTATTTATCGATGCTCGCAATATCGGTTATATGAAAGACCGAGTGTTACGAGATTTTACCGATGAGGATATTCAGAAAATAGCCACCACCTACCACAACTGGCAAAAATCCACTGATTACCAAGATATTGCAGGTTTCTGTAAATCGGCAACGCTTGCCGAAATTGCCGAAAATGATTTTGTGCTAACCGCAGGGCGATATGTGGGGGCGGAAGCAGTGGAGGATGACCTGCCTGCGCCGAAGCCGGGCGAATTTTATGTATATGCTATAAAGTGTGAAAATGACAGTATATATATTGGTCAAACAGATAATATACCAAGACGTTGGAATGAACATATAACAGGCAAAGGAGCTCAACATACAAAAAAATTCAGACCAATATATATACCGCATTATGAAATATACCATTCAAGAGAAGAGGCTGTAGCTCGTGAAAAAGCGTTAAAAACTACGGCAGGCAGACGATGGTTAAAAAAACAGATCGCTAACGGCACGGCTCGGCAGGCAGGCGGTATTCCTTTTGTAGAAAAAATGGAAAATCTAACAGCTTTGCTACATACACAATTTGCCCAAGGGCGAGAGTTGGAACAGCAGATTGTAGCGAATTTAAAGGGGCTGGGTTATGAGTGATTATATCTTATTTAACGATGCCGATATACAATTTATAGATGGTGATAGAGGAAAAAACTACCCTAAACAAGCAGATTTTTTAGAAGAAGGATATTGTCTTTTTCTATCAGCAAAAAATGTTACAACAAACGGATTTGATTTTGCAAATCGTTCGTTTATTTCTGCTGAAAAAGACAATATTCTGAGGGCAGGAAAGTTACAACATAATGATATTGTAATTACTACTAGGGGAACTATTGGTAATGTTGCTTTTTATACTCCAAACATAGAGTTTAAGAATATACGCATAAATTCGGGAATGTTGATTTTACGAATAAATCCAAACAAATGGAATATAAGATTTATTTATTTATACTTAACATCAAAAGAATTTAAAAATCAGATTGAATGTCTGACAAGTGGTTCAGCAGTTCCGCAACTACCTGTTAAAGATATTAAAAAATTAAAAATTCCTAATTTAAATAAAGAACAACAAAATAAAATTGTGGAGATTATTGGTAGTCTTGACGACAAAATCCAACTCAACAACGAAACCAATCAAACCTTAGAACAGATTGCCCAAGTCATCTTTAAAAGCTGGTTTATTGATTTTGACCCCGTGCATAGCAAAGCCCAAGCTCTCGCCGACGGCAAAGACGAAGACACCGCCAACCGCTACGCAATGATGACTATTTCGGGCAAAAGTGAAGATGAACTCGCCCAAATGGAGCAAAACAGTCCCCAAAATTTCGCCGAGCTAAAAGTCACTGCCGATGCATTCCCAAGTAGTTTTGATGATAATGGGTTGCCGTTGGGGTGGGAGCAGGAGGAGCTGGAAAATATAGCAGAATTTGGTAATGATAGAATTGATTTATCTAAAATAGATATATCTAATTATATTTCTACAGAAAATATGCTTGAAAACAAACAAGGAGTTCGAATAGCAACGAAATTACCAAATACAAAAACAGTCCTAAAATTTGACAAAAATCATATTCTTGTTTCAAATATCAGACCATATTTTAAAAAAATTTGGTTAAGTGACAGTACAGGTGGTCGCTCTAATGATACTTTATGCTTTGTTTCTAAGAATAAAAATCATACAGAATATCTTTATAATATTTTGTATCAAGATGCTTTCTTTGATTTTATGATGCTTACCTCCAAAGGTGCAAAAATGCCTAGAGGTGATAAGCAAGCTATCTTAAAAATGAATATTATTTTACCTTCGGATAAGTTGCGTTCAGTTTACTCTGAAACCGTTAAAAAGTTTTATGAATATATCTCACGCTCTAAAAAAGAAAATGAATATTTAGAACAAACAAGAGATACATTATTACCTAAGTTATTAAGTGGGGAGGTTGAAATGAAAGGAGAAGAAAAAATATGAATAAAGTAAAAATAGAACTTAACAACTGCTATGGAATAAAAAACTTTAGCTATGAGTTTGATTTAGGTATTAATGATAAAAGTCAAGGAGTGTATGCTATTTATGCCCCTAATGGATATATGAAAAGTTCTTTTGCTAGAACTATGCAAGATTTTATTGATAATAAAGACTCTCAAGATATTATCTTCCCAAACAGAAAATGTAAGCGTGATATTACAGGCTTATCAAATGAAAATATTTTTGTTATTAAGCCTTATGAAGAGAGTTATAGTTCAAAACAGTCTTCGTCTCTTTTGGTGAATGAAAAACTAAAAAAAGAGTACGAAAATACAATAAAGGAAATTAATGAAAAGAAGAAAATCTTACTTACAAAATTGTCTTCACTTTCAGGGTTAACAAATAGAGGAGATACAATTGAAAGAGAAATTATAGATATTTTTGGGGATGAGGGTGATAATTTTTTACAGACAATAGAAAAAATCCAAATACCTCAGAATGTGAGTTCTGAATTGTGTGAAGTAAAATATAAAGACATTATCAATGGCAAGACATTAAAAATATTACAGCAAAATAACTTTATAGAGAAAATTAATAATTATGTCTCTACTTACAATAATCTGATTGAAAAATCACCCATACTTTGTAAAACTTTTAATCATCAAAATGCAAATAATATTTCAAAGAGTCTGGGAGATACGGGCTTTTTTTCTGCATCTCATTCAGTTAATTTGAATATTAGTGGCTCAAAACAAGAATATAGTTCTTTAGAAACACTTAAGGAAAAAATTGAAGAAGAAGAGCGTAAAATTTTAAAAGACAACGAACTAAAAAAATCTTTTGCACAGATAGATAAGTCATTAAGTAACAATGAAACTAGGCTTTTAAGAAATATTCTTGCAGACAAGCCGTTTTTAATTGTTGAGCTTGATAATTTGGAAAAATTTAAAAAAAATATTTGGTTATCATATTTTCATAATGCCACACAAGAATTTGAGGAGTTTGCAAATATCTATGTGGAAAATCAAATTAAAATTACTGATATTTTAACAAAAGCTAGTCTTGAAGAAAGTTCTTGGCATAAGGTTGTTAAACTTTTCAACAAACGCTTTGATGTTCCCTTTACCTTAAATATTGAAAATCAAAGTGATGTAATTCTAAATGAAAATGCTCCTGTTATTAGTTTTACCTTTAAAGAAGGAGATGAACATAAGAAAATTGAGCATAAAACTCTTTTAAATGTACTTAGTCAAGGTGAAAGAAGGGCTTTATATTTATTAAATATACTATTTGAAATAGAAGCAATAAAACAAAAAAACCAAGATGTTCTATTTATACTAGATGACATTGCAGATTCTTTTGATTATAAAAATAAATACGCAATTATTGAATATATAAAGGAGTTGGCAGAAAACAGTAAGTTTAGAATAATTTTTCTGACACATAATTTTGACTTTTATAGAACAGTATCAGGGCGATTTAATATACCAAGAGAAAAAAGACTATTTGCTATACGAACAGATAAAGAGGTATTACTTGAAAGAGAACTCTACCAAAAAGATGTTTTTGATTATTGGAAACAAGAACTAAATAAAAATATAAAATATCAAATTGCTTTTATTCCATTCGTTAGAAATATTGCTGAATATGTTGGGCTAGATGATGAGGTAAGTATGCTTACTGATTTACTTCATATAAAAAACAAAACTAAAAAGATAACCTTCAACCAGCTGTTTGAGATTTTTAATAAAATTATTAATAAGTTGCCAGAAATAGATAGTAACAATACATCTGTTTTTAATGTTGTTATGGAGCAAGCTAATAACCTACTACAGAATAAGGCTATTGATATTCAATTAGAAGATAAGATAATTTTAGCAATAGCAATTAGATTATCAGCAGAGGAATATATAATTAAAAAATTAAATAATGATGATTTTGTTAAAGGTATAACGAAAAACCAAACAAGAGAATTATTTGATCAATTTAAAAGTAACTTCCCCTCTAATGAAGCAATTGAGGTCCTTGATAAAGTGAATGTAATGACTCCAGAAAACATTCATTTAAACTCATTTATGTATGAGCCTATTATAGATATGTCATCTCAGCATTTATATCAATTATATTCTCAAATAAAAGAGTTAGAATAGTGAATAAAACACCATTCACCATAACCAACAAACCTCTAAACCCTATGGTGCAAATATCCGAGTAAATCGGTTGCTTACAGGCTGAGTATGAACAGCAGTTACACTTGCGAAAAAATAACCGTTTGATGGGATGAGCGATAAAGCGAGCGATATAATGAGCGATAAAATACAAAAAAATAATTTTTTACTCTACAAAAATGAAAATAATGACGTAAAAGTTGATGTGCTTTTACGAGATGAAACCATTTGGCTTACTATCAATCAGATGGCAGAATTATCTGGCATTGACAAAAGTGGGATTTCTCGTCATATAAAAAATATTTTTGCAACAGGAGGGCTGCAAGAACAAGCAGCTGTTGCAAAATTTGCAACAACCACTCAATACGATGCAATAGGACAAACACAATGAAATTAACCACAACCATTGATGAAAACTTTATCGAGCAACAAGCCATAGAAACGTTGCAAACACAGGGTTGGCAATATCAAAAAGGCACTAAAATACTCCTTGATGATAAATTATCGGTGGGCGGGGCGTGGCGAGTGCGTAGTAGCGATGTGATTTTTAGGCCACTGCTGGCACAAGCCATTCAACGCTTAAATCCACAATTGCCGAGAATGACGGTAGAAGAAGTAGTGCGTTTGCTGTGTCGTGGGAAACATAGCGACTTGGCGGAACAAAACCAAGCGGCTTATGATTGGTTGCGTCAGGGCGTGCCTGTCACTTATCAACAAGATGGCGAACAGATAAATGATGTCGTACGCTTAATTGATTTTCAACACGTACACAATAATGATTTTTTAATCGTTAATCAGCTGACGATTAAAGGCACAAAAAGAGAGCGTCGCCCCGATATTATCGGTTATATTAACGGGTTGCCCGTGTTGGTATTTGAATTAAAAAATCCTTTGGCGGAAAATGCCGATATTGGCAAAGCCTACACGCAATTACAGACGTATAAGGAAGAAATTGCCGATTTATTTATTTTTAACCAAGCCTTGATTATCTCTGATGGTACGTTTGCCCGCTTGGGGTCTTTAACGGCTGATTTTTCACGCTTTACGCCGTGGCGTGTGGTTGATGAAAAGCACAATAGCCAACGGATAGCTTTTGAAAATGAATTAGAAAGCCTTATCAATGGAATTTTATCGCCAGAAGCTCTACTAGATTATATTCAAAATTTTATTGTTTTTGAAAAAAATGAAAAAAACCGGATTATCAAAAAAATCGGGGCGTATCATCAATACTATGGCGTCAATGAAGCAGTAGATTCTACAATTATCGCCAGTAGTGAACAGGGGAATCACAAAATTGGCGTGGTTTGGCATACGCAAGGCTCGGGCAAATCTTTATCGATGTTGTTTTATGCGGGTAAAGTCTTGGCACAAGCTGAGCTTAAAAATCCAACCATTGTGGTTGTCACCGATAGAAATGATTTAGACGGACAACTGTATGAAACCTTTTGCGAGGGGCGAAAAATCCTTAAACAAACACCGATACAAGCCAACGGACGTGATGAATTGCGAACGGAATTGGCAAAGCGTGAGGCAGGGGGCGTATTATTTACCACCATTCAAAAATTTGGCTTATTAGCAGAAGAAAAAAATCACCCTGTGTTAAATACTCGCTCAAATATTATTGTGATTACCGATGAAGCTCACCGTAGCCAATATGGTTTTAGCGAAAAAATCAATAAACAAGGACAATATCGAGCAGGTTTTGCCAAACATTTACGCAGTGCCTTGCCCAATGCCTCTTTTATCGGTTTTACAGGTACACCGATAGAACAGGACGATAAAGACACGCAAGAAGTTTTTGGCAAATACGTCTCAATTTATGATTTTCAAGATGCGGTTGAAGACGGTGCAACCGTACCGATAATCTATGAAGCACGACAAATCAGCTTAACGGAAAGTGCCGATTATGACCGCTTAATGCGTGAGGCAAATAATTTATTAGCCGATGAAGAGAGTCCTGAATTTCGCTTGCGTGAAAAATTAATGGGAACAGAAGACCGCTTAAATCAATTGGCAGGGGATTTTATTCAGCATTTTGAGCGTCGTAATGCTATCTTTGAAGGTAAAGCAATGCTTGTGGTGATGAGCCGTGAAATTTGCGTAAAACTGTACGATAAAATTATTGCACTTAGCCCTGATTGGCACAGTGAAGACATTCAACAAGGGGCAATTAAAATTGTGATGACCAGCAGTGCCAGTGACCCCAACAATTGGCAAATGCATAATTTGAGTCCCAGCGATAAAAAGACTTTAGAAAAGCGTTTCAAAGATCCTGACGATCCACTGAAAATTGTGATTGTACGTGATATGTGGTTAACGGGATTTGATGCACCGTGTTGTCATACGATGTATATTGACAAGCCAATGCAAGGGCATAATTTAATGCAAGCAATTGCGAGAGTAAACCGTGTTTTTCGCAACAAAAGCCGAGAAAATGGCGGTTTAATTGTCGATTATGTTGGACTAACCGAAGAATTACGCAATGCCACAGCCACTTATACCAACGCTAACGGTAAAGGGCAAGTCAAACAGGATATTGACAGCGTATTTACCAAAATGTGTGAATATATGGAAATTATCCGTGGGCAATTTGCCACGCCTGTCGATGGGGCTGTGTTTGACCTGAATAAGGCACTGGCGATAGCGGATGGCAAGCAATTATTGATGGCAATTTTGCAAGCGGCAAACCATATTGTCGCCCTTGATCGCATTGATAAAAAAGCAGTTAATCAAATTTATGATATTAATGAAAATCCATTGGTGACAGCTGCGATAGCAACAGCAGACGAAACGCCACGCAAAAAGGCTTTTTTACAAGCGGTGCAATTAGTCAAAAAAGGCTTTTCACTGTGTGGGGCTTTGCCTGAAAGTGAACAGTACCAACAAGAAATTGCCTTTTATGATGCGGTGCGAGCAACTATTGTCAAAAATACTAATCATAAAGATAATAAAATCAACAGCAAAGAACGTCAATTGCAATTGGTTAAATTAGTCAATCAAGCCGTTGCCAGCGATGGCGTGGTCGATTTGTTTGATTTATTGGGCGAAGAACGCCCTAATATCAATCTGTTATCCGATGATTTTTTAGATGTTATACGTAAAAGCCCCACCAAAGATTTATGGGCAAGTGCAGTTGAACGCTATCTAAAGTCTCAAATCAGCGAGCATGGCGGAGCCAATATCACTGCTAAAGCCGATTTTGAGAAACGGCTAAAACAGGCGATGACACAATATCATAATCATAATTTATCGGTAATAGATATTATTGAGGAGTTAATCCGTCTAGCCAAAGAATTTGCCGAACACAGTGGGCGTGGGGAAAAATTGGGCTTAAATGAAGCTGAATTGGCGTTTTATGATGCACTTTCTAAAAATGACAGTGCCAAAGAATTAATGGGTGATGTGGTGCTGATAAAACTCGCCAAAGAAATTACCGATAAATTGCGACAATCCGCCACCATTGATTGGCAATACAAAGAGGCGGTCAAAGCTAAAATGCGGATTTTAGTGCGTAGAATGTTAATGACGTATAAATATCCCCCTGATGCTCAACCGGAAGCAATAAAGTATGTGTTAGAGCAGGCGGAAATGATTGCAGATAATTTGTGATATTTTTAAAGCACAAAATAAAATCCTACCGTCATCCCAGACAGTGAGATTTTATACTATTTTATTTATCGCTTCGGTAGTAAATCAGTGCAGTGATTATGTAAATTTTCTGCAGCCATTCCTGCTGATTCGCCTAAAGTGGGGTGAGGTGAATAAATTGTATAGTTGTATAAACACAGATAAATAAATTTTTGCAGAATGACGGTACTAGCAGTCAAAATTTTACGTAAAAAACATAAAGCCCGCATAAGCGGGCTTTATGTTTAACAATAATAGTTATTTTTTATTAAACAATTTATCAAATAACTTTGGGTGCGGCTGATTTAATCGCTTCATCTGCCTGGTCAGCATAAATTTCGAAGTTTTTCACAAACATCTTAGCTAATTCATTGGCTTGTTTGTTATAAGCTGCTTTATCTTGCTGCCCAGCCAGTATTAACTAACCAAACATTAACGTTATGCTGTTGCATTTTTTCAGCTAATAATTCAGCATATTTTGCTGGGTGCCAAACCATAAATGGTGCACCGAAACAAGCTGAAAAAGTCGCCTCTGGTTCTGTAATACCCATTTCTGTACCTGCAACTTTTGCTGTGTAGCCTGAAATGAAGTGGAACATTGCCTGCTCGGGTGTCAATTTTGAAACAGGTGGTAAAACACCAAAGGCATCACAGGT
>PDWJ01007108.1_pt1 | contig 10105 bp, 10 predicted proteins | sample 1430881 | NCBI WGS metagenome assembly PDWJ01 (sample SAMN01162460, study PRJNA174530) | Oral metagenome, whole genome shotgun sequencing project. | biome: Marine environment; feature: Marine mammal; material: Swab sample of the gingival sulcus; isolation source: swab sample of gingival sulcus...
TTCTTTAGCAGTAGCTTCTGTATCTCTTTTTAAGAATACAATAGAACCGTCTCTTCTTTCAAAGTTGTTGAACATCCAGTCTGATAAGCTGGTGTCTGCAGTAGATTCAACAGTAATTTTGATTTTTCCACCTCTGGTGATAGATGATGGTCTTCCTGTTGGATCAGTTTCTTGGTGTAGTTCGTAAGAACAAGATAATACGTTGTACTCGTGTCCTCCTACTTTTAGTTTAGCCTTAAATGACATAATAAAAAAATTTAATAATTAATAAAAAAGTTATCTGTGTAAAATATATATTTACGCTTCAAATTTATAAAAAAAGTTTTACACAAACAAAAAACTGTCAAAAAATTTACCAGTCAATGGCATTTAATGCTAATGATTTTAATCTTTTTTTATCCAAACGAACAATCAAAAAGAGTTTTTTGTTATTTTTGATAAAATCTACAAACATGTCTAAACCCGGTAAATTCTTTTTGGTCTCTTTCCTTTTTTTGTTATCAGGCATTTCGAGTTTTGCTCAGGGCAATATGCACCTTAAAAACGGGGTTACAAAATTGAAAATCCCCTTTGAATACCACCAGAAGATTATCATCATTCCTATAAAAATAAATAATGTAAGCTTAAATTTCATACTGGACACGGGAGCTTCAAAGACCGTTATTTTCTCATTGAATGATATCGAAGAGATTAATTTTTACAATACCGAACGTTTTACAGTAAGAGGCATTGGCAACGGTGAACCTCTGGAGGCTATATTGTCAAAAAACAACAGCCTGAATCTGGCCAACACTATTTTCTCCAACAACCTCGATATATATATTGTTTCTGAATATAAAATAGACCTGTCCGCCAAACTGGGAAAAACCATCCATGGCATTATTGGTTATGATTTACTCAAAGATTTTATTGTCAAATTCAATTACATTACAAAAACCATTACATTTTACGACCATGAACATTTTAAACCTCCAAACAAGCGCAGGTATGAATTATTTGACCTTGAAATCAACCAAAAAAAACCTTATATCACAGGAACTATAGTGGATAAGACATTGGGGGTCAAAGAGGTCAAACTACTCATTGATTCCGGCAACAGTGATGCTTTTTGGTTATTTGACGATCCTTCGACAGGTTTTCTGGCACCAGAACCTCATTTTACAGATCATCTGGGTGTAGGCCTCAGTGGTAATATCAGTGGTAAGCGTTCTGTCATTAACGCCTTCAAACTGGGCAAATACACCCTGAAAAAACCGACTGTGGCTTTTTTGGATTCCACGCAAACCCATTTTGCCAGTCATTTTAAGTCTCGTAACGGCAGTCTGGGCAACAAGGTTTTGGAGCGTTTCCACGCCTATTTCGATCTGAGCAACCGCAAACTATGGTTGAAAAAAACACGTCATCTAAAAAGCCGGTTTCAATACAACAAAGCCGGTATAGAGATTGCTTATGCCGGTAAAACACTGGTCAAAAAAAGGGTTTTTTCTTCAAACAACAACCCGATTGCTGATACAAGTGATGGAGACAGGATTGTTTTAAATGAGAGTTATGAGTTTGCGTTTAAACCTGTTTTCAATATTTTTAAAATCAGGGATAATTCTCCGGCTAAAATTGCCGGGATTCAGGAAGGTGATATCCTGCATAAAATAAACGGCAAAAGTGTTACCGGAATGACACTGGAGGATATTCTCCATTATTTTTACAGAGATCACGGCAAAAAAATCAGTTTGGAGGTTTACCGTAAGGGGGTACGCCATAAATTCAGCTTTGAATTGATTGACCCCTTTACCCAATCCTAATTCTTATAAACGTACAAATTCTCTTTTTGTTTAATCAGCTTGTCTATAGCTTCAACTGCTGTTTGTAATCTTGTTTTTTTATCGCCTTTGACCAATAGATAGTTTTTATCATGTGCTATCAAACTCTTTTCAAAAGCTCTGAACATTTCTTCCCGCATATGCGGACGATCCCTTAAATCATCAGATTCCCAAGGCGTATCAATATAGGTCAAAAGGTATAAATCATAAGTATTCACCCGGACAGATTCATCCAATAAGGGATGCACATAGCCACCATAGTACTCCTGTGAATAAACTTTTGTTTCCAATAAATCCGTGTCGCATATCAAAACTCTATTGGATTTTTTTGCCAATTCATTTTCTAAAGTCATCTGTCCTCTGGCAATAGGAATAAGGTCTTTGTTTTCACAGGTTTTACGCTCCTCATTCCATTTATTCTGTAAATATTCCCGTGCGTATTCAGGCACCCAAACCGTATTGTAATGCCTTGCCAATTGCCTGGACAAAGTGGTTTTACCGGTTGATTCGGGACCGAATAACACGACCTTAACTAAGTTGATATCTTCTTGTCTAAGCGCTTCTTCCATGCTATATAACCTTGAATTGCTAAAATGGTGAATATTAAATATTGTAAAGACAACATACCCAAACCTCTGTAAGCATATAGTGGTACAGTAATGACATCTCCCAGTATCCAGAGAGTCCAATTTTCTATTTTCTTATTAGCCATGTACCACATCCCGGTAAAGAATACTCCGGAAGTAAAAACATCAATATAATTGACCGTCTCCATAATTTTCCCAAAACCTTGATACACCAAATAAGTTACCATAACGGTCAATAAAAACATCCCAACCCCTATCCATTTTTCTTTGGTATTGGTCCTTGAAATGGGCACGAGGAATTTGTCATTTTTCTTTCTCGCCCAGTTCCACCAACCATAAATACTCATAATTGTATAATAAAAATTCATCATCATATCGCCAAAATATTCGGCTTTATACAATAAATAAACGGTAATAATGGTTGCTACCAAGCCTGTAGGATAAACTAAAATATTTTCTTTTTTAGCATACCACACACTCATGATCCCAAAGACAAAGGCTATAAATTCCAGAACTATAAACAGTGTAGACGTCTGCTTGTAGGGATCGAGAAAAAAATCAAAAACTTGGCTCATAGTCGTGTCTGTCTGTGGTAACGACTTTCATATAAAGCAGGCCGTGTTCCATCAATTCAAATACTGTTTTTATTTCCTTACTCAAAACAGCCCAAACTTCATCATAGTCGCCATAGACTTGTGTGCTGAGAGGATTTTCGAGTACAGTCAGACCTGATTTTCTTAACTGAGTAATAAAATCTTTTATCATTGGTTCAAAATCATCCTTTAACGGACTTAACGTAAGATCTACAGATATTTTCATGTGTATATGTTTATTGTTGTTTAATGATCACATGTAACCTTTGATGTTTAAAATAATCATTAGGCTGTGGTTAAATGATGATTTTAAACATGTCGGTTTCATTGTATAATTGTTTGAATTGGTTTTATTTAATAGACATTTAGGCATATCAACTATTAAGGGTTTCGTTTGATGGGATTTAACAGCCCATAAAAATGTTCGTCCATGATTCTGCCATCCTTTATTATCGCTTCTTTTTTGACACCCTCCTTGACAAAACCACATTTTTCCAAAATACGCATCGATGCAGGATTATAATCAAAAACCGATGCAAAAATACGATGTATTTTTAAGGATTCAAACCCATAGGTTACCATTCGTTTAACTGCCGTACCTCCAATACCCTGACCCCAATACTGTTCATCCAGAAAATACCCCAATTCATACGAATGACTGTAAACATCGGTCTGTTGATGTAAGCTGACCAATCCCACCACATTTCCAGCATATTCAATGAGTTTAACACAGTCCTGAGGGTTATCCTGAACAATCCTGATAAAATTATTGGCATCCTTTTCAGTATAGGGATTGGGAAACCTATCCCTCAGATTGAGCCATATATTTTTGTTATTGGCTATCCTTACGATAGCCTTGGCATCTGCTTCGGTAAGCGGTCTCAGTATGATGTCTTCATTTGATGTCTGTAAAACCATAATTAATCATTTACGGCGTAAACCATGGAGTAATCTTCTATAAAACTAAAGTAAAGATCATACACCTCATAATAAGAATCCTTGTGTATCCATCCCCGGGTTGTTCTGTCTTCCAGTTTAAAGGCTTCAATAGGCAAGTGTTTTTGAAACAGCAGACCGCCATCAGGATGAATTTTATACAGGCTCTCTTTAGCCGCCCATACCACTGTATGAAACTTTACAGGATCCTTTAAATCTATAAACTCATTTTCACGCGCCATAAATCTGGAAGCAATCTTTAAAACTTTAGGACGGTTTCTTTCAATATCAATTCCCACCGTATGTTTACTAACAATAATCACAGAGAAATCAAACGAATGAGAGATCGATATCTTTTTACCGTCTTTGAGATGCGGTTTACCATCGGGCGTATAAAACAAGGATTCATCGTTATAACCCAGAACTTTCAGCAATTGACGAACGCCTAAAAATCCCTTACGATGAGTTTCAGACTTCATACCCTGCAAACGTTTCTTATTCTGAGCCGTTAAGTCAATACCCTGAAGTAAATCCTTTTCAGATTCTTCAATTTTCCAAACTAAAACACGTGTTTGGGCACTATGGACTATGGTTTTATAAAGTGACATAAATACGCTACGAAATGAATTTGTTCAGAATCTGATGATAAAACAACATATGTAATTTTCAAATGATTTTATGACTTGTGTCCAAAAACCGCATGATTCTCAAGTGTTATAAAACCATCCTACCGGTTTGGGCTGCTATAATCAGACATCCGACAGTCTTTTAGAAACATGACACCCCAACACAAAACACTCAATACAAGCCGTTTAACACGATAATCGTTTTGAAAATCACAAAATATATACACTTCTGCGCTTTCAGTAAAGCTTATTAATAGAATATTATTAATTTTGCAAACGCTTTACTTATGGCAAAAGATGTACTTTGCAAATTTAAGTAAATCAATAAAACTATTAAACTATACCTGACCAATGGCTCAAACAGACACCTATCTAAAATACAAAGTCAAAGACATCTCCCTCGCTGAATGGGGTCGTAAAGAAATAAAACTCGCTGAGGCGGAAATGCCCGGCTTGATGAGTTTAAGACAAGAGTATGGTAAGGACAAACCTCTAAAAGGGGCACGTATTGCCGGTTGCTTACACATGACCATTCAAACAGCTGTTTTGATAGAGACTTTGGTCGAATTGGGCGCAGAAGTCACCTGGAGTTCTTGTAATATTTTTTCCACACAAGATCATGCCGCTGCTGCTATTGCAGATGCCGGTATTTCTGTGTATGCCTGGAAAGGGATGAACGAGCAGGAGTTTGACTGGGCGATAGAGCAAACGTTGTTTTTTGGGGAAGAGCAAAAACCGCTCAATATGATTTTGGACGATGGTGGAGATTTGACAAATATGGTACTCGATCGCTATCCGGAATTGGTCAAAGGTATTAACGGTCTCAGTGAAGAAACCACTACCGGCGTTCACCGTTTATACGAACGTATGGAAAAAGGAACACTTCCTATTCCTGCCATCAATGTCAATGATTCTGTAACCAAATCAAAATTTGACAATAAATACGGCTGTCGCGAAAGTGCTGTGGATGCCATTCGCCGCGCCACAGATGTGATGCTCGCCGGAAAAGTTGTCGTTGTAGCCGGTTACGGAGATGTTGGTAAAGGAACCGCTGCTTCTTTTAAAGGTACCGGTGCAAGAGTAATGATTACCGAGATTGATCCTATCTGTGCTTTACAAGCAGCCATGGAAGGCTTTGAAGTCAAGAAAATGGACAATGCCATCAAAGAAGCAGATATCGTGATTACTACAACCGGTAACAAAGATATTATTCAGGGCAAACACTTCAAAGCGCTTAAAGACAAAGCAATAGTGTGTAATATAGGACATTTTGACAATGAAATAGATATGGCCTGGCTCAATGAGCATTATGGTCATACCAAAGACACCATCAAACCACAGGTGGATTTATATAATGTGGACGGTAAAGAAATCATTGTTTTAGCCGAAGGTAGATTGGTTAACCTGGGTTGTGCTACAGGACACCCCAGTTTTGTGATGAGTAACTCATTTACCAATCAAACACTGGCACAAATAGAGTTGTGGAATCATCCTGAGCGTTATGAGAATAAAGTCTATATGCTTCCCAAACATCTGGATGAAAAGGTAGCCCACTTACATTTGGAAAAACTGGGTGTGGAACTCGATGAGTTAACCGAAGAACAAGCCCAATATATCGGGGTGAAAAAAGAAGGTCCGTTTAAACCGGATTATTACAGGTATTAGTAGGCAGTCTGTAGTAGGCAGTCTGTAGTAGGCAGTGGGTAGTTTGAAGTAGGCAGTTTGAAGTAAGCAGTTTGAAGTATAAACGTTAAGTTCTAAGACATAAAATTAATGGAGAGGTGGCCGAGTGGTCGAAGGCGCACGCCTGGAAAGTGTGTATACCTCTAAAGGGTATCGAGGGTTCGAATCCCTTCCTCTCCGCAGAAACCCTGAAATCAAAGGATTTTCAGGGTTTTGTTTTTACAGACCTTATTCATTTCCATTGTTTTATTTATTATTTTTCAGCTGTTTAATATAAGATTTGTTAAGCGTAAACAAATTCATCTTTATCTGCAAGAGAGTATTAATAAATTCACCATCCTAATTGCTTACCGGTTAATTATATCTTGTATGACGTTGTCTTCTTCCATAAATATATGTATTATCTTTATCTAAATAATTTCAAATAACTGTCAAAAATGTAAAGTTTAGCGCGTTTACCGCCTGTTATTTCTTTTAATATTTCTAACCGCTCCAAATCTGCTACTAAATTATATGCTGTTTTTTTGGAAACAGCCGTCAGTTCTTCAACTTTACCAACAGCTATCAAAGGATGTGTAAAAAGGTATTGCATTATCTTTTGAGCATTATTGGTTCTTACACCTAATTTTTGAATCTTTTCATCTGTATTCTGTTTTAGCTTTAGAATCGCATCAAAGGTTTCAACACCTTTGCCAGCCGTTTCTATAACACCTCTAAGAAAAAACTTTAACCATTGCACAATGTTATTATTGGTACGCACTTTCATTAAATAATCATAATACAAACTCTTGTTCCGTTCAAAAAAATCAGATAAGTAAAGAATAGGTCTTTTAAGAATATCTTTATCCACCAAATAAAGGGAAATCAATAACCTGCCTACACGTCCATTTCCGTCTAAAAACGGATGTATGGTTTCAAATTGATAATGAATAATGGCTATTTTTAAAAGTTCGGGAAAGTACACACTGTCATTATGTGCAAAATTTTCCAAATCCCCCATAAGTTCATTGATTGAAGTATATACCGGTGGTACAAAAATCGCATTATTGATAGATGTCCCTCCAATCCAGTTTTGACTTGTACGGAACACACCAGGCAATTTATGTTCACCTCTGACGCCTGACATCAATGTCTTATGCGTTTCTTTAATCAAACGAGAAGAAAAAGGTAATTTATCCAACATGTTTATGGCATTTCCCATCGCCTGTATATAATTTTGCACTTCTTTCCAGTCGTCTTTCTTTTCAGCACTTATATGGTCTTCATCCAATAATGCATCTTCCATATTCGTTTGGGTACCCTCAATTCTACTACTTTGCGTAGCTTCTTTCAGAACGTGCATACTGATAAATAAATCTATATCCGGTAAATGTTCACTGTACATATCCAACCGTCCTAAATACCTATCAGCTTTTGACAACAACTCAATGAGTTCCATATCCTCCAACAACCATTGTTTGTTTATCAGATTGGGCTGAAAACTTTTGTAACGACCTTGATTGATATAATGACCTGCTTGAAAACGTTTCATATAGTACTTTTTTACATTAGCTCTATTGATTTTGTAAAAGTAGTGATATTTTTTACAACAACAATAAAATTAGTGTAATAATCACGTATTTTTTACAACTATTGATTGTGTTTGTGTAAAAAGTAAGTCTTTTTGCCATGCTCAAATTGCAAAAGAAAAAGTTTAGATGTTTACAATTATTTTGTTTTACCGGTTACCAATTCGTCAATCTATATTGAAACAATTCTTTAAATACCGCTATTTGTTGGTTTCTATTTTCAATTATAAGGTCTTTGGTTGCGTTTTACAATCTAAAATTTCAACCATTGTTAGTTGCTCTGTTTGGAGTAAACTATGTCTATAACTACCTATTCTTGATTCATTGTTTTTAAGCCTTTAGCATTCATGCGATTATTGTAGTACACACCCTCTATATTCTAATGTGTTCTTTGATAACGTCTAAATCTGGCAAATACTAATCTAAAGGTTGAGCCTATTGTATCTGACATTGCTTTTTTAAAAACACACAAGAAATTGAATATCTGCATTATAAGAACTTAAAATGAAATTAGGATGTTCACAGTATTCTATCGAAAAACTTTTTATGGAATTACAAAAAAATAAATCCGATAAATGGATTTTAATCTATAAATATGCCCTACTTTTGCACGTATTTTTAAATCAAAATTATCCGTTGGGTTAAAACAGATGTCATCTGTACCACCTATGATTTAACAGACACGATTTAACACGAATAACGCATTCTAATCTATTAACAATTCAAACAATAGATCATTATGAAATCGACCTACAGAAAACTTAAATTTGTGTTTAAAAGACGACTGGAAGCTTTTATTATTGGATACCGTGTTTTACATCATGGGTATTACTGTCATATCCGGTGCTTTGGGTAACTTATTGATTGAATTTGGAGTCGTCAGGCTATTGGAATATATCTTAAAGCCATTGGTTAAACCCATATACAACCTTCCCGGGGTTGCCGCATTGGGAGGTCTCATTACATTCTTATCAGATAATCCGGCAATTATCAATTTATCTAAAGACCGTAACTTCAACCGTTATTTTACTAAACAACAATTATTGTCTTTTACCAACTTCGGCACAGCCTTCGGTATGGGACTGGTGGTTATTGTCTTTATGATGGGACGTGGTTACGGAACTGCCGGAATTATTGGCCTATCAGGAGCCATTGTGGGAAGTATTGTCTCAACGAGAATGATGCAATTCCTAATTGCTAAATCATTCCCCAACCTCAAACACGAGCTGGTAGGTGAAGGTAATGAAAACAAAATATCCTTTAAGTCTAAAGGAAGTGTTTTTTTAAGAGTATTAAATGCCGTATTAGACGGTGGTAAATCCGGCGTTGATATAGGTCTTGCCATCATACCCGGCGTATTAGTTATTTCTACATTGGTTATGATGCTTACCTTCGGACCATCAGCAGACGGGACTTTTACAGGAGCTGCCTATGAAGGTATTTCTCTGCTCCCGCGTTTGGCCATGAAAGTCAATGTCGTATTTGAATGGCTGTTCGGTTTTACCAAACCGGAACTTATAGCCTTTCCCATAACCTCTCTTGGTGCGGTAGGAGCTGCTCTGGGATTGGTACCCAAATTTCAGGCCAGTGGTTGGATAGACGGTAACGCGATTGCCGTGTTTACAGCTATGGGCATGTGCTGGAGTGGTTTTTTAAGTACACACACAGCTATGTTGGATTCATTGGGCTTCAGACATCTTACTTCAAAAGCTATTCTTGCCCACACCATAGGCGGATTATTTGCCGGTATATCAGCGCATTGGATTTTTGAACTTATCAATTATATTTTTGCCATTTACCCTTAAAAACGGAGGCTTTCATTGCTAGATTTATAGTCTTGATAATTTAGACATTGAAAAAAGAACGCTCTGCATACTGAATACAAACGGCTAAAACTGACCGGATATGTCAAAATATACACACCAGAGAGCTTAATATTAATTCTTTAGTAAAGGTATTTTTGGCAGCAATATCAGAATTGATTAGCATTTCAGTGAGTAACCTCATATTACATTAATATGGTGTCATTTTATCCTGTACAAGACTTGGTTGAATCCATAAATCACTACAAATTTGTAATGGCCTATGACGGGTGTCAAAAGCACTTGTTGATTAAAATAGCACATATGAGTTTCTATTATCAAAAATTTATTTTATCTTTAGCCCATCAAAACTAATATTAAAATTCAAAACACGATGAAAAGATTTTTTTCCATTCTGGCTATTACAGGAATGTTACTATTTGGAGCTAGTCAAGTAGCTTATGCACAAGCAGACAAAGCTAAAACAACAGAA
>PDWJ01005685.1_pt1 | contig 10104 bp, 11 predicted proteins | sample 1430881 | NCBI WGS metagenome assembly PDWJ01 (sample SAMN01162460, study PRJNA174530) | Oral metagenome, whole genome shotgun sequencing project. | biome: Marine environment; feature: Marine mammal; material: Swab sample of the gingival sulcus; isolation source: swab sample of gingival sulcus...
GGTCGCAGGGCGGCCCGGATCGACCCTTTTGCGGCAGGCGGACGTCGCGCTGCTGTTGCCGCAGGCGCCCGAGGTCTGCCCGATGGGGCTGGCGCCGACGACCTCGACGACCATGACGCTGGCTTTGGGCGATGCCCTGGCCGTGGCGCTGATGGAGCAGCGCCAGTTCTCGCGCGAGAGCTACCGCGATTTCCACCCCGGCGGGGCCCTGGGCGCGCGGCTGTCGAAGGTGCGCGATCTGATGCACGAGGGCGATGCGCTCCCACTGGTGGCGCCGCATACGCCGATGTCGGATGTGCTGCTGACGATCAGCCAGAAGGGCTTTGGCGTTGCGGGCGTGGTCGAGGACGGCAAGCTGACCGGGATCATCACCGATGGCGATCTGCGGCGCCATATGGACGGCCTCCTGGAGCGCAACGCCCGCGACGTGATGACGCCCACGCCGCGCGCCATCGCGCCGGGAGCCATGGCCGAAGAAGCGGTGGCGCAGATGAACGCGGGCAAGATCACCTGCCTGTTCGCAGTGGAAGACGGCGCCCCGGTGGGTTTGATCCACATCCACGACTGCCTGCGCGCAGGCGTGGCTTAAGATGGCACCGAGCGTCTATTCGCGCTTTGTGCGATGGGCGCAGATTCTGCTCCCCCTGGCCGCACTTGCGCTGCTGGCGACGCTGTTCCTGTTCGCGCGCGCGCCTGGGGACCCCACCGAAATTCCTTACGCAGAGGTCGAGGCCATCGCCCGGTCCGAGCGCCTGTCAAAGCCCAGCTTTTCGGGCGTGACCGCCGGAGGGGACACGGTGACGGCCAGTGCTCGCGAGGTCCGGCCCGAGGGCGAGGGCGCGCGGGCCGATGGGTTGAGCGTGCGGATCGAAACGCCGACCGGCGCCACCGTGGATCTGAGCGCGGGGCAGGGACAGTTCGACGCCGCAGCGGGCTCGGCCCGGCTGGAGGGGCTGGCGCGGGTCGAAAGCTCCACCGGCTACCAAATGGAGACTGGGGCCCTGAGTGCCGATCTGAAGACAGGCCGTGTCGTGTCCGACGGCGATCTGGAAGTGCGCGCGCCCTATGGGCGGGTCACGGCCGGGCAGCTTGTGATCGAACCGTCGGATGACGGCGCGCAAACACTGGTGTTCCGCAATGGCGTTCACCTGTTATATCAGCCCCAGACCCCTGTGGAGGACTAGTCCGATGCGCCGCATTGCCCTTGCCGTGTTCCTGACGCTGGCCGCCCCTGCCATGGCGCAGACGGCGATGAATTTCGGGACGATCACCGCCGATCCCAACGCCCCGGTCGAAGTGGATGCCGCCAGTCTGAGCGTCGACCAGTCCACGGGCCGCGCCGTGTTTTCCGGCGATGTGACCGTGGGCCAGGGCGATCTGCGCCTGGGCGCGGAGCGGATCGAGATCACCTATGACGACGCCGGGGAAATCACCCTGATGACCGCCAGCGGCGGCGTGACCTTTGCCACCCCGACCGAGGCCGCAGAGGCCCAGAACGCCGTTTACGACCTGCGCGCCGGATCGCTGGTTCTCACCGGCGACGTGCTGGTCACCCAAAGTGGCAATGCCATTTCCGCGGGCCGCATGGAGGTCGATCTGGCCTCGGGTGATGCGGTGCTGACGGGCCGGGTACGCACGGTGTTTGGTGGCGGGCAATAGATGCTGGATGACATCGACGGACAAGGCGGGCTGCGAGTCGAGAACCTGCGCAAGAGCTACCGCAAGAAGCTGGTGATCCGCGACGTGTCCCTGGGCGTCGGACGCGGGGAAGTGGCCGCGCTGCTCGGGCCCAATGGCTGCGGCAAGACGACGTGTTTCTACGCCATCGCCGGGCTGATCGGTGCCGATGCGGGCCGGGTCCTGATCGACGGGGAGGATGTGTCGAACCTGCCGATGTATCGCCGTGCGCGGATGGGGATCGGCTATCTGCCGCAGGAGATGTCGATCTTTCGCGGCCTGTCTGTCGAAGACAACATCATGGCGATCCTCGAGATCAACGAGCCCGACCCGCGCAAACGCCAAGCGCGGCTGGACGAGCTGCTGAGCGAGTTCTCCATTGAACATCTGCGCCGCGCGCCCGGTGTCGCGCTGTCCGGCGGGGAGCGTCGCCGCGCCGAGATCGCGCGCTGCCTCGCTGCCGGACCGGCCTATGTGCTGCTGGACGAACCCTTTGCGGGTGTCGATCCAATCGCAGTCGGAGAGATTCGCCAGCTTGTCGCGCATCTCAAAGATCGCGGCATCGGCGTGCTGATCACCGATCACAATGTGCGCGAAACGCTCTCGATCGTGGATCGCGCCTATATCTTGCATGACGGCCACGTTCTCATGTCCGGCACGCCCGACGAAGTGGTGGCGGACGACAACGTCCGGCGGGTGTATCTGGGTGATAGCTTTCGCGTGGGTTGAGTGCGGTAGCGCTTGACAAGCCCTGCCCTCAGGGCGCCAAATGGTCGAGATGACACAGAACGGTTTCTTTAGCGCGACGGACGCGGCCCCCCGGGCCCCGGTCGCGCTCAACCCGGCTCCTGTCATCTTGTCCCCGTATCAATGGCTGTCCCGTTTTGCCCTTTTGGGCTGAACGGCGCTGTTTTCGGGGGCCAATTCCCACTCAAAGAGGAGAAGACCACATGCAGTTCCAGATCACCGGCAAGCAGATCGACATTGGCGAGGCGCTTCAGACCCACGTGAAGGACGAATTGAGCGCGATGCTGGAGAAATATGCCGGCCGCCCGACGGACGCGAATGTGGTCTTTTCGAAATCGGCGCATACCTTCGTCTGCGAGGCGGTGGTGCACCTGTCCACCGGGCTGACCGCCCAGGCCAAGGGCAGCGCGACCGAAATCTACGCTGCCTTCGAAGATGCCAACGAGAAGATGGATAAACAGCTGCGCCGTTACAAACGCCGCCTGAAGGACCATCACAAACACCGCCCGGACCCGGTTGAAGTCATGGAAGCGGCCTCGTATATCCTCGCCGCGCAGGCCGAATCCGATAGCGATGACGCCGACGCAGAGGCTCCGGCCCCGATGATCGTCGCCGAGATGGAGACGAAGGTGCCCACCATTTCCGTCAGCGAGGCGGTGATGCAGATGGAGCTGGCGGACGCGCCAATCCTGGTGTTCCGCAATGAGAAACATAACGGGGTGAACGTCGTTTACCGCCGGGAAGACGGGAATATCGGCTGGGTCGATCCGCGCAACGCGGGCTAGGCCGGGTTCCAGAGAAAGCAGGGCGTAATGCAGATCGGTGAAATCCTGTCGCTGGACGGCGTGAAGGCGCTATCGGGAAGCAGCAGCAAGAAGCGCATGTTCCATGACCTGGGCGATCTTGCCGCCGATGCCTACGGGCTCGAGAGCGATGACGTCGTGCAGGCCCTGCTGGAGCGGGAGGCCCTGGGCCCGACCGCAGTGGGGCATGGCGTGTCCTTGCCCCATGCACGGATGCCGGGCCTTGAGTCGGTGCGCGGATTGTTCCTGCGGCTGGATCAGCCGGTGGACTGCAAGGCCGTGGACCGCAAGCCCGTCGATCTGATCTTTGCCTTGCTGGCCCCGCTGGATGCGGGGGCCGAGCACCTGAAGGCTCTGGCTCTTGTCTCGCGCACATTGCGCAATGCCGATGTGCGCGAGAAGCTCCGCGCGCGGGGGAACAGAGATCATTCGACCCTGCATTCGATCCTGACCGAGGCGCAGGCGATCAAAGCCGCCTGACGTCCCCCTTAGCGCCAGCGATCAAAGCCAAAGGCCAGGTAGTCGCGGGCATAGACCGCGCGGGTCAGCTTTTCGATTTCCCCATCATAGATCGCGTCCAGACGGGCGCGATGCGGGTCGGTCTCCTGGGGGATCGCGGGCATCTCCCTGTGGCCCATGCCCGCCGCGAGCATGGCCAGGCCGGACTCCAGTTCCTCTTCGCGGATCACCATATCGGGCGGGCGCATGGCTGAGAGTCCTTCCAGAACGGTGGTCTGGCTGGCCCAGTGCGGGTCGATCCGCAGGTTGGTCTGCTGCCCGAGATTGCGCGCGAGAAAGCGCAGGAAGCTCTTGAACCCTTCGGCGTGGTCATAGCCGGGCGCATCGTCTCGGGCCGGGATCGCGACCTTCTGATGCTTGCGCAAGAGCTCGCGCAGTTCGGCAAAACCGGACCCGTCGGCGGGAAGGATTTTTTCGCAGTAGACGGCATGTGCACGAGCGACAGGATGGCGCAGCACGGTGAAGCTGCGGTGCCCACGATTGGCGCGCTGCCAGTCGCGCAGGGTCTTTTGGGTGAACCCCTGCTGCACCGGCGCGCTGTCGAGCGCCCCGAGCCAGTCGCGCACCACAGGCTCCGGCCCGCCCCGCACTGGCTGATAGAGCAGGGGCGTCTTGGCGGCCGCCACGTAGCTGGGCACCACCGGACCGCGCCTTGGTTCGAAATTCGGCGTGCGCGACAGGTTGAACGGATCCATCCGGGCAATCGCGGCCTGCATGTCGTCGAAATTTTCGACCTTCTCTGCGGCGGCCTGCGCGTTTTGCGGCTTGAGCGAGGCATCGAGCGCATCACGCGGGTGCGGGCAGCCCAGCCACGCGGCCAGCCCGTTGAGCACCTCAAGATCGTGCAGATCGTCATAGCCGATATAGAACGCCGTCTGCCCGGAGCGCTGAAGCCGGTTAAGCAGCGTGATCTGAAACGCCTGCAGCCGGTCGAGATGCTTTTCAAATTCTTCGGCGTCGAAGGCGGCCTGCGCGCGGCGCGCGGCTTTGGCGTTGGTCAGCTTCCACTGCCCCGTGGCGCGGGCGATCTTCCAGCTGATATAGCTGTCGGCCGGGTTGCGGGTCAGGATGACCTTGGCGCACCCAGGATCGCCCAGGCAGGCGTCGAGCACGCGCGGGTCATGGTCGTGGAAGAACCGAAACCCCGCGATGCCGTGCTCGGCCCTGATCCGCTCCAGCAGCGGCAGCGGATCGTTATCGCGCTGTGCCTGGGTGAACCCCAGCATGTCGTCGCGGTTCGGATAGCCGATGAAGAACGGGTTGAAGAGCTCTCCAAAGCAGGAAATCCCGTCAAACGCGTTGAGGTTCGCTTCGAGGAAATTGGAGCCCGTACGCATTTCGGCCAACAGGATGAAGCTGTGGAAGGCGGGCATTCGTTATCTCACCAAGTAGGGTTTGCGCGGAGGTTCGTGTGGCCGCGGCGGGTGATCCGTGACGGGGAAGTCCCCCATCAGATAAGGGTGCATCCCCTGGTTCTTGAGGTTCTGAAGGAACTGTCCAAAGCCCGAGAGATCCGCCATCCTTGGCGCTTCGGCGGGGCGACGCAGGCCGTGGGTGCTGATGTCATCGACGATGGCCTGCATATGCTCCATCGGGTTCTCGACGAACTCCGCCATGGTCCAGATCCGCACACGTGCTTTGCACAGCGGGGATCGCAACAGCTTCAGGTGCTCCGCTTCGATCTGCTGCAATTCAGCGGCCAGCACGCGCAGCTGCGAGAAGTTCCGGTTCATCCGCGACAGCGGCACGGCCCATGCGCCCGAGATCACAGAGATCGAGGCGTTGGCGTCCTTTGCGAGCTCCGGGCTGATCTTTGCGGAGTCGTTGGGGCCGTATTGGAAACACTGTCGTTCGCCCCGCGTGTTCCAGATTAGCGAACGCAGAAAAGAGGTCGGTTCAAAGTCGCGGATCTGGGCGTTGTCGCTCAGCGCGCCGACATAGCAGGACTGGCGGCTCTCAAACTCCACCCGGTTCGGCGCGAAGAGGTGGCCATGCACCTTCAGCCCGGTGGCGCGGGCGAGCCAGTCTTCGAAATCGATGAACAGCTCCGAAAACCCTTCGAACACCGAATAGGGACCAGCGGTCAGCCCGTTTTCCCAGCTGTCATTGGGAAAGCGGCTGTGCATATAGAGCCCGGGCCGCCCGCGCGTCCGGCGCAGCACCGCCTTGGCGAAGATGCGGTCGATATGGCCCGGGTTCGGCTCTGCCTGAGCGCTGACGGCTTCGGGGCCCTGAAGGAACGTGTCGTAGAGCCGGTTCGCCTGCGGCCAGATCTTGCGCGCGACGAAACAGTCAGAGCGGCGCAGAAGCTGCAGATGATCGTCGTAGAAGATATGCGGCTTGCCCTGGAAGTCGAACTTGGACAGCGTGAGAGAGCGACTTTCGATATTGCGGGCATAGAGCCGGGCAAGGGATTGGAAGTAGCTTTCATCCGGGATCCACACGCGCTTGAAGTAGCGGTCATATCTTGGACGGTTCGGATCCTGCATGATCGCGGAGAGCGTCTGCCGCGTGAGGCACCACCATTGCGAGCCCATATGCGGCGTCAGCCCGGCGGGGATTTTCCGCTTCATGCCCCAACGCCGCTGGAAATCCACGTACCAGTCGAACATGCGCCGCTGACGTTTCCACGAGAACGGGAAGCGCAGGGTGAAGCGTTCTTTGTCCAGCCCGTCCACCGTCCAGGGCACATCGGCGGTCGTGGCGCTTTCGATGAAGTCGGTGTTGGGCCGCTCATCGAGATAAGCGCGCAGGTCGGCTACGGGGCGGAGCGGCAGGCAAGACCCGGACGCCAGGTAGACATGGCGCACATCGGGAAACCGCTCCAGCATGAGCGAGGCGGCGGCTTGCGTGGCGGCGACCAGACCCCAGGTGCCCCATTCGCAGGGGAACCGCTTGCAAAAGCGTACGTCTTCAAGATCGGACAGGGCTTCGCGCAGGCCGTCAAATTTCTGTTCGCTGACCCGCGCATCCATATGGATCACCACAGGGCAGCCCCCCGCGACCCAGTGCCGCGCGAGCTGTTCAGCCCGCCGGAAGGCGGTGTGCACCAGCATCACGATCCCGACCGTGCCCGTCATGCCCAGTTCCCTTTGGACATGAGGCCTAGGATCTCGAGTTGGCGCCAGTTGATGTATTTCTCAGACCACGCGCACCACAGATCCAGATCGGCGTCGCCCTTTTCAGCATAGGCCTTGTATTCGACCGAGGCGGAGTAGTGCTGTTGCCGCTCCAGCTCCTCCTGGGCCTTCTCCCGGAAGCTGGGGAGGAACTTCGTATGAAGCAACGCGCCGGAGGCCTTTTCCCCGCCCCATTCATCATAGACCAGGTTCAGGCCGCGCGGCAGCAGCATGTGGGTGGAGCTGACATAGACGTAGTTGCGGTGCCATTTCACCAGTGGGATCTTGTTCAGCGCGGGGGCTTTTTCCGGCTGGTCCGCGAAGAAGGCACGCATCCGGGGCCCGCCCTGGATCCACAGGTTGCCCATCAACCCGTTCTTGCGGATCACGTAATTGCCGCTGTCGAACCACGATAGGAGTTTGATCGGGTCGTCGCCCGGCTGGTAGGCGCCGTCTTGCAGCGGGCCTTTGGCATACATGTCCACCAGCATGGCGGAAAAGGATTTGATCGACGACGCATCGAGCCAGTCCACCAAGGCTTTCACCGGGCGCGTGTCGCAGAACGGGAAAACGAGCAGCTCATCCGGGTCGACGGTCAGACACCAGTGCCCCGTGCCGTATTTGTAGAGCAGCCAGTTCATCCAATCGATCCCGTAGCGGGATCGCTTATAGCTGTGCGGAGTGGTCCACAGCGACACGTCCTTCTGATCCGCCAGGTAGTCACGGGTGCCGTCGGTGCTGCCATTGTCCACGATCAGGAAATGGTTGATCCCAAGCTTGCGGTAATACTCCAGGAACCACGGCAGGCGGAGCATTTCATTGCGCACTGTCGCAAAGAGCAGAATGTCACGACCGGCGATCCTCAGGGTGCGATCGGCCACCAGCGACAGCTCGCGCCGTTTGCGAAACGCGCGGATCCGCCATTTCTTGCGCTGCAATCGCAGGCGATATGATCTCCAGATCCCCAAGCGGTCCCCTTGTGCCTGTGGGCCTCTCCCGCAGCGGCCCTACCACCCCGAGCTTAACACGACTTTGAAATGCGCGTCCCAAGTAGGCGGAGCCACCGGGGCGCATCTTCGCCGTGTCCGGGTCAGCTCTTGCACCATGTCTGTCCACAGATAGGGAACAGTAAGGCTCTGGTAAACGGGAAAGTCTCCTAGCGTTTCCCTGAGGATAGGGCTGTCGGGGGCGATCACGGGCACGCCGCGGGCGGCGGCTTCAACGGGGGGGAGGCCGAACCCCTCGGCGAGGGACGGGAAGAGCAGCGCGCGGGCCTCTTCCATCACGGCGGCGACCTGTGCATCGGGCAGGGGGCCAAGTTCGATCACGCCATCGGGTCGCCTGTCTAACCGCGCGAAGACCTCTTCGCTTTTCCAGCCGCGCGCGCCGATCACCGCCAGCTGTGGGCGCGGTGCGGGGAGCGTCTCCCACACGTCCAGCAGGAAGCCGAGGTTCTTGCGCGGCTCGATTGTGCCGAGGACGAGGAACACCGGGCGCGTTGGGTCGAGCGCATCGGGCCAAGCCCCTGCCTTGGGCAGGGTCACCCCCAGCGGAGCGGTCACGATGGGTGGCAGGTCGCGGCCATGGCGGGCGATGTCACGTGCCGTCTGGGCGGAGTTCGCGATCAGCCGGTCGGCGTGACGGCAGGCAGCAGTGAAGCGGGCGCGGAACCGCTCCACAGCGCCCTCGCGCTGCAGTTCGGGCAGATCCAGCGGGATCGTGTCGTGGATCAGCACCGACAGGCGCATGCCCGCCGCGCGCAGCGCGCGCAAAGACCTATCGGACAGGTGACTGTGGCCGGTGTTGTAATACGCGCTGCCTTTGGGCAGGTGCCGCGCCACCATGCGCCGGAGACCAGCGCGCGGGGCGCGGGCGGTACGGTAGGGACGCAGCACGGCGCGTCCGGCCTTGGCGCCGCTGCCCGTCCAGATCCCGTCGGCAAAGGCGCGCGACAGGGCCGCGCCGCCCTCGGCAGAGACCAGCCAGACGCCGACGCGGCTCTTGCACAGCAGCCAGAGAGGTTCGGGCTGCGCGAGGAAATGGTCCAGATAGGCCAGTTCGACCCGATCCACCCCCGTCGGCTGCCGCCCCGCGCGCGAGACGAGCCGGGTGACGTCCAGCAGCCGGGCCGGGGGCTTATGCGTCGAAATGCCCATTCTGGTGCCACCGCCACGCGTCGGTGATCATGTCCTTCATGGTGGAGCGCTTGGGCTCCCAGCCCAGATCGTTTTTGGCCTTCACAGAGCCCGAGACAAGCGCCACCGCATCCCCGGCGCGGCGTTCGCCCTCGGTGACGGGGACGTCCCGGTTGGTCACAAGGCCGCCCTGGTCGATCACCTCGCGCACGGAAAAGCCGCTGCCGGTGCCAAGGTTGAAGACGGACGAGTTCTTGCCGTCCTGGAGCCATTTGACGCCCAGCACATGGGCATCCACGAGGTCCATGACATGCACGTAGTCGCGGATGCAGGTGCCGTCCGGGGTCGGGTAATCGGTGCCGAAAATGGTCAGCGCGTCGCGTTTGCCGTCGATGGCGTCCAGCATCAGCGGGATCAGATGGGTTTCGGGCACATGCTGTTCACCCACCTCGCCATCAGGATCGGCGCCCGCGACGTTGAAGTAGCGGAAGATCACGGAACGCAGCCCGTGGCTGGCCCCGAAATCGCGCAAGATGTCTTCGACGGCCCGCTTTGAAGCGCCATAGGCGTTGAGCGGGTCCTGTGCGCAGCTTTCATCCAGCATCACCCCGTCCTGATCGCCATAGGTGGCGCAGGTCGAAGAGAATACGAAATCCAGGCACCCGGCATCGCAGGCGGCCTCAACCAGGTTGAGACTGCCCAACACGTTATTGCGCCAGTATTTTCCGGGCTCGCGCATCGCCTCGCCCACCTGGCTGAGCGCTGCGAAATGCATCACGGCAGCGGGTTTGTGGGCGGCGAAGACCTCGTCCAGGCGGGCGCGGTCCAGAAGGTCGCCTTCCTCGAACGGGCCGAATTTGACCGCCTCACGCCAGCCGGTGCAGAGATTGTCATAGGTGACAGGCGTGTAGCCCGCCTGTGCCAGGGCTTTGCAGGCGTGAGCGCCGATATATCCGGCCCCACCTGTGACGAGAACCTTTGTCATGCGCTCCTCCATTTTTGGTCTACTGAGCGGCGTTTTTTGCAGCGTGGATATCGGTGAGGAAGTCCGAGAACTCCTCCTGCAGGTCCGGGCGCGAGAGGCCGAAGCTGACCGTCGCCTGC
>PDWJ01005687.1_pt1 | contig 10104 bp, 11 predicted proteins | sample 1430881 | NCBI WGS metagenome assembly PDWJ01 (sample SAMN01162460, study PRJNA174530) | Oral metagenome, whole genome shotgun sequencing project. | biome: Marine environment; feature: Marine mammal; material: Swab sample of the gingival sulcus; isolation source: swab sample of gingival sulcus...
GTTGATTAGTGTATGGATTTTCTTCATGAGACAGTATCAAGGAAAAAACTCTCCTCAAAAGAAAATCCTTGAAATCCAAAAAAATCAATTTGAACTTTTACAAAAACAAAATGAACTTTTTGAAAAATTGATAGAAACCATAAAAAACAAATAAAAATTGTATAACAAGTCGTTTCAAGGGACGGCGGGAAGCTCGCGGTTTTTTCAACGCCATTGCCCTCACAAAACTCACGTGTATCTTGTAGATCATTGCTTGTAAATCCCGCCGCCCCTGAACTCAGCGTTATACAATAAAAAATGAAGATCGGAATTTGGAACATAGATCATCCAGAGCTAAACACTCGTTCAAAAACAAAAACAGATCGGGTAAGAAGAATTTATGATTTTTTAGTATCAGAAAATTGTGATGTTTATGTTTTAACCGAAACAAATTCAGCCATTAATCTTGCTGGATATAATTCAATATTTAGTTCAGAGAGTCCCTTTATAAAAAAGTCCAGGTCTTATATTGAGCCAAATAGGTATTACCAAGTAGGTATTTATTCTCGTTTTAAAATCAAGCAGCATGAGGTGCATGAACCAATAAATGGAGTATGTTGCCAGGTATTTGGAAGTTTTTTTTCTTTAAATCTATTCGGGAATGTTATAACAATCAAAGATCAATGGAAAAAAGATAGTGTTTTTAAATATAAAGATAGACTTAATCAGCAAATATTTGAAATCAATCATCTTCCAAAAGAAAGCTCTTTGGTTGCAGGTGACTTCAATTTAAAAAAAGGTTGGGTACAAAAAGCTAGTGCATTTAAAACTATTGAAAGTGAAATTGAACAGTTTGGTTGGATTTGGCCTACAAAAACCAAACAGATACAGTACAACATATATTACATTCTTCAGATATCAAAGTAAATTACACAATTGATAAAAGTGTAATTGAGAGCTGCCGGCTTTCGGATCATCCGTTTCTGAAGATAGAAGTAACCAAAGAAGCATAACACGCTGCCCCTGAACTCAGCGTTAGAATTTAAAACGTCCATTTTGCTTAACAAAAGGAAAAAATGATTCGAGAAGCTACGAAAAGCGATGCGGAGGCAATAACTGAAATTTACAATTATTATATCGAAAATTCAGTTATTACTTTTGAGGAAGTTGCTCTTTATCCAAGTGATTTTATTAAACGCATTAAAAAAGTTCAAGATTCAGGTCTTTCTTGGCTAATAGCTGAACAAAACAGTAAAGTCATTGGGTATGCATATGCTGCAAAATGGAATGAACGAGCTGCCTATAAAAATACAGTTGAAGTATCTATATATTTATCACATCAACTTAAATCCAAAGGCTGGGGGACAAAGTTATATAATGCTCTTTTTGCCATTCTCCAGACGAAGTCTATTCATGTTGTAATTGGTGGAATTACACTCCCAAATACAGCAAGTGTCGCACTGCACGAAAAATTTGGTATGGAAAAAGTTGCTCACTTTAAAGAAGTTGGTTATAAATTCGGTAAATGGCTAGATGTGGGTTACTGGCAAGTAAAACTAGATAGTTAAGAGGTTTTAGTTGTGTTTGTTCTTTTGGACAATGGTTATAATAAAACTACAAAAATGAAATTGTAAATATACCTTATTAAAAATAGCACAAAAACAAAAATTCTAACGATAGGACAGACTGCAAGCGGCCTGTCCTATCGGGGCAACTGTACACGTGTTGAAGGCTTCGCTTACGCTCTATCTATCAGTTGCCCCGTTAGCTTTAGAAAACATGCTTTCCCCACAAGATTCCGAAGAAAAGATACTAAAACATATTATCTCTGACACTCAGGCAACTGCAAATAGTATTAATTTCGCCCTAAGATCGGCATTTCCTTTTCCAGAACACCATTTTGCACAAAATATATATGTTGGTATAAATATTCAAAGAACAAAACTTGGTTTAAAAGCAGATAGGAAACCTGGAGATATTGATCTACTTATTGTCCCAGAGAAAAACGAGCATCTATTGTTACAAAAATGTATTGCAATTGAAGTAAAAATAGTAAGACCAACAATGAGAAAACCATCAAAAAATGTAAATACAAACGGAGTGAAACAAGTTTATGGGTTGTTGCGGGATGGTTTCCCTTATGTAGGGCTTTTACATATCGTAATTCCCGAGCCATTTCCAAAATATTTTCATAGAAAATTACCTTAATGGATAATAAATGTGCTGTCGACGGTTCATTGATTAAAACAGGAAAATTTATATCTGTTGACCCTTTCCCTTTTGTTCAAGCAGAAAGACAAGAAGGCAGGCTTATTGCATTAAATCTACCCGATAATATTGCCTATAAAGCAATTGCTTTTCATACAAGTAAAAAATCAAAAGTATTTTTAGGCAATACAATAGGAAATTCAAAGACAGGAAAGATTAATAGCAATATTTCTCAAAAGCTGCTTGAACATATTGAAGCCTTAGTGAAAGATCATCAACAGTTGTTTAACAAAATAATTTGGTTTAATAAAAATAAGAAATAAAAAATACAAGCTAACAAGTCGTTTCACCGGACAGCTAAAGCTGCCTCTGAACTCATCGTTAAAACTGTGCTTAAAAAAATGAAACGACCAAAGAATTTTTTTATAGCTATATTAGTTTTATGGATGTTCACCTTGGGTATAAGTGTCGGAACATTACCTAATGGTGTACCTGTAATAGGAACGAAAGATAGTTATTATTGGGATGAGTTTGTGGAAGGGTCTCGATCTCTTTATGCCCTTGCATTTATGGAAGTGCCAAATTATCAAGTTGGGATTCCATTTTTGTTTACATTACATGGAGGTATCTTTCCTGCATCAGTTGATATAGCTATCAATGCTAATGAGAAATATTTAGATGACACTGTTATTTTAAATAAAGCAACTCTTACTTATCAAGATGGGCAAACGTATCCGCTTATACATAAAAAATACCCAAGAGCAGGTGTTTTTCATAAAGAAGAAAGAGATGGAATAAAATATTGTCGCGCAAAAATTTGCGTTCCCAATTGCATTAGGAAAAAACAGGATTTTAAAATTCGAATAAGCGGATTCATCAAGACAGAAGATGAGCAAATAGAAATTAATGAAGATTTGAGTGTACTTTATTCAGAAAACACTTTTTTCTACATTGGGTGGATGGAGTTCCTTTTTTTTGAATAAAATAACTGTTACTTACCAAGATGGGCAAATAGAAGTTAATGAAGAATTGTGTTAAAATGTGGCATAGTTCGGATCTCCTTGTGTTTTATTGATTTATTGCGACTTCATTATAACACAAGAAGCCCTCCGAACCTTTTTATTCATTTGTAATCAACGATTCCGACAAGACAATTTACAAAGACAAGAAAGCCATGAAAAAAATTTGTGAAGGAATGCGGTTGATGCAAAGGCATTGGGGCTTGGCCCTCCTCCTCTTTTGTTCACTGCTTTTATTGGGTAATCGGGAATCAGAAGGTAGAAAAATGAAATATTTCGACCAGGTGCCAAAGGCAGTACAACTTGAGAACGCCATAGAACATGATGATGCGAAAGGAGTCGCTCAAGCCATCTTTCAGGGAGCGAATCCAAATACGAAAGGGGCGTACGGTGTAACTCCTATAATCATGGCGGTAGGGCAATTAAAAGCACAGGCTGCCTTCGAATTGCTGCGCTTGGGTGCAGACCCCAATATCACCGATGATGAAGGGGATAATGCCGTCACACTTGCAGTCAGGGCATATAAAGAAAAACCAAAGCTCCTGAAAATGGTAATGGACTCAGGCGGCAATCCGAACATTTTATTTCCAGACAATACCCCTGTCATTGAATACTTTTTGAATGCCAGAGAATATAAAGGAGCGAGGCACCTTATAAACTCTGGCGCCAATATTGACGCTCGAACTCGAGCAAAGCGTCCTTTGATTATCAGCCATGGCCTCCGGGAAAACTGGGACGTTGTCTGGACGTTGCTTCAATGTGGTGTGAAGTACGACTATCCTCATGAAATCTTTACATGGCAGGACATTTTTTCAGCCCCAGATACCACGCCACCAGACTCACCCCTTTGGCCTTTCAAGGTCAAGGTGTGGAAATTTCTCAAGGAGAACAAGCAAATCGTACCCAAAAACATTACGGCGCTGGTGGGACAAAAATATTTGAATTACATCGAAGAAAAGGGACTCCCCCAACAGGAACTTAATCCGGAAACAGATCAATAAAGTAGCCGTCTCTGAGAGCCGGAATACTGAGCACTTTTTTCGAAAGTATCTGGTTTAACAAACTAAAAACACTTACCTGAGATGTCGGGGTAAAACGCCTGGCCCCTCACGTCCCACTATATTGCCGCAATCTGACCAGAACACTCCTTCCTCAATTGATTCAGGCAGTTAAATATAATTTATTCTATCAATAACAGCTTGAGCAATACTGGCGCATGATTGAGGATTTTGTCCGGTAATAAGATTGCCATCTTGCTCAATATGATCGGACCACATGGGTTTAGATATAAAATCAGCACCCAACTCACGTAATTTTGTTTCTAACAAAAAAGGCATCAATTTATCCATTTCGGCCGCTCGTTCTTCTTCATTGGTAAAAGAAGTTAGCTTTTTTTGAGCTACAAGAGGAGTGCCATCAGATAATGTAGCCCCAACTAAACCTGCAGGCCCGTGACAAATGGCGGCAATAACTTTGTCCGCCTCAGCAAAATCACGCAATAGCTTTTGAAGACCTTGACATGTTGGCATATCAAACATTGTGCCGTGACCACCTGGTAGAAATATGGCATCAAAATCTCCCGAGGACAGAGAAGACGTGGAAAATGTGTCTGTCAAAGCATCTAAAATTTCGGCCCATTGTTCGGCCTGTTCCTCTGTTGGTTTACACCGAGGGTCAATTGGAGCCCGGCCACCCTGGATACTTGCCAAGGTTACTTTAAAGCCTTTGGCCTTAAATGCTAAATAAGGCGTCACCACCTCTTCCAGCCATAATCCTGTGGATCGGGTTTCATTAATTTGAGAATGGCTAGTGACTACCATTAAGATTTGTTTTACGTTTGCCATCATTGTTCCTTGCATAATAGTTTATTCTTGGAGGCCAAGGGCCTCTCCTCTAAGGTTGAAAATAATGATCGCCGGCGTATAATACCAATTATATATTTTAACGATATGTATAATATAAATTATGATTAATCTTGAATGGTATCGAAGTTTTATGGCTGTTTATCGCATTGGCACTGTAACCGGTGCCGCCAAAGCTTGTTCTTTGACTCAGCCCGCAGTAAGCCAGCATCTTGCCGCTCTTGAAAATGTAACTGGAGCACCTTTATTCGTAAGGACTCCCAGACGGATGATACCCAGTGAACAAGGGAAGGAACTCTATAGTCAGTTAGCCCAGTCTTTCGATAAACTAGAACAAACATCCCAGCGCTTGAGCAGCTCTGTTTTTCGTGAAAAATCTCTATTGCGTGTTGGCACACCTTTAGAATATTTTTATGAAGTTGCCCTGGAAAAAATACAGAATCCTTCATTTCGGATTTGGTTTGAATTTGATACTGCTCGAAATCTCGCTCAACGACTCACCCAAAACGAGTTAGATATGATTATTACTCCGCAAAAAACACCGATCGAAGGCGTCGAGTATCAATATCTAACAACAGAAAATTTTTGGCTGGTCAGTTCAATCGACCAGGATTTACCAGCCAACCTGTCTTTACAAGAGAAACGAAATGATAAATTTGAAATGTGGTTGACTGCTCAAAAATGGGTCAGTTATGGTGTAGAATTACCGATTATTCGACGTTTTTTTCAACAGATTTTTCATCATCGCCCAGAGTTCCGACCTGACATGGTAATACCCAATCTGCATGCCATTTTAAGAGCAGTTGAGTTAGGATATGGGATGAGCATTTTGCCAGATTATTTATGCCATAAAGCTTTAAATGCGAAGAGCCTGAAGCTGCTTTGGGAACCAGACCCTCCTGTTAAAAATGAATTATGGGTTGGGTTTAAGACAATTGACCGGAACAACATCATAATAAAAGAATACCAGGAACTCCTGACTGATGTTAAAGATTGAGAAAAAAATGGAACTAAAAATGTGCAGTCTGAGAGAAGTGTTTGTTTTTACTTGGCCATATCAACATAATACGATGTTCAAAATCAGAAAAAGAGGTCACACCTTTCTCCAGGGGGCGGAGATAAACACAAGAAACTGAAATAGCTATATATTTAAGTTAAATCAAATTGTTGAGCTACGCTTTCTTACGGCCTCTCTACTCCCGATATATATTTCAAAAACTTTAATGACACGGATATAACTCTCCGGTATTCTGCAATCATGGCACTTCTTGAAACCAGAAATATTGTAAAACGTTACGGCAATCGCACCGTTGTTGATGGCGTCAGCCTTGAGGTCAGCACTGGGATGGTGGTTGGCCTGCTTGGCCCTAACGGAGCAGGAAAAACCACCTCTTTTTACTCCATTGCCGGTTTTATCCGACCCAACGAAGGAGACATCCTGCTCGAAGGTGAGATCATCACGCAACTCCCCATTTACAAACGAGCTCTCAAAGGAATCTCTTACCTGGCCCAAGAGCCTTCAGTTTTCAAGAAACTCACTGTCGAAGAAAATGTCCAGATCATCCTGGAGCCTCTGGGACTCTCGAAAAAAGAAATCGCCCATCGTATTGATGAACTGATGGAGATTCTTAAAATTGAATATCTGCGCAATAATCTCGGTCACGCCCTTTCCGGTGGAGAAAGACGCCGGGTCGAGATTATGCGAGCCCTGGCTACAAAACCACAATTCATCCTGCTTGATGAGCCCTTTGCCGGTATTGATCCTTTAGCAGTCAACGACTTACAAAAACTGATCTACAATCTTAAAGATCTCGGCCTTGGCATCCTCATTTCTGACCATAATGTCAGAGAGACCTTACAGGTTTGTGATTTTACCTACATCATGAATCAAGGAAGAATATTAACAAGTGGCGCCGCAGATGATATAATTACCAGTGACATTGCCAAAAAAATGTATCTTGGCGAAGACTTTCATATGTAAACAAATCTTTATGGCACTGGAACTACGACAACATCTGCAACTGGCACAAAAACTGGTAATGACACCCCAGCTGCGCCAGGCAATAAAGCTGTTACAGCTCAACAGGCTGGAACTGACCAGCGCCCTGCAAACAGAACTGGAACAAAACCCGGCTCTCGAAGAAAAACTCACTCCGTTGGAAAAAGGCTCAGCCACAGAAGGCAATGCCGCCGAAGAAATCGACACCAGACGCAACGAAGATGAGGTCACCAAACAACTCTCTGTCGGCGAACAACTGGGTGAGGTCAACTGGAAGGATTATGCAAATAATTTTGATGCCAATTTTTCCTTTGCCCATGAAACTCCGGCAGCCGATGCTCCGTCACAGTTCGATTTTATTTCAGAAAAGCCTGGACTTCTTGCCTATTTACAATGGCAACTTGCTCATTGCTCTCTTGAAGAAAAAGAATTAGAGATCGCCCTCTACATTGCCGGGAACCTGAATCGTTATGGATTTCTCGAGGTAACCTCACAGGAAATCGTTATTGCAATGGAAAGCTCTCTCGACGAGGTTGAATATGTCCTCGAAGTAATGCAGGAACTTGACCCGCCAGGAATAGCGGCTCGCGATGTTCGAGAATCGCTCTTGTTGCAGTTGGAACGCCTCGGCAAAGAAGAAACCTTGGCCGCCGAAATCGTTTGCGATCATCTTTCGTTACTTGAAACAAAAAACTATAAAGAGCTGGCACGCGTCACCGGAAAGAAAAAACCCGAACTGCAACGTGCCATCGACTTTATCACTCGAGAACTCACCCCATACCCAGGCCTTCCTTTTGCCCGAGAAGCCACCAATTATATCGTTCCCGATGTATATGTCATAAAAATCGATGGCGAATACCTTATTCGACTCAATGACGATGACCTTCCCCAACTCAAGCTCTCTGATGATTACCTGCGAATGCTGAAAAACAACAAGCAGAGTTTGCCAAAAGAATCAAAAAGCTATCTCACCGAAAAAGTGCGAAATGCGGAATGGTTTATAAAATCGCTCTACCAACGACAGCGCACCATCTACAAGGTTATGGAATCAATTCTCAAATTCCAGCGAGACTTTTTTGAGCATGGCCCCACCAAGCTCAAGCCGTTGATTCTTCGCGATGTCGCAGAAGATATCGAAATGCATGAATCAACCATCAGCAGGGTTACCTCGAATAAATATGTACACACTCCTCAAGGTCTTTTTGAATTGAAATACTTTTTCTCTCCGGCCATTGCCCGTGACGATGGCTCCTCTCTAGCTGCGGAATCTATCAAGGCAAGAATTCGTACCATGATTCAGAAAGAGGACAAACGCCGCCCTTTGAGTGACAGCGCTCTCGCCACAATGCTCGCTGAGCAGGGAATCAAAATTGCCCGACGTACCGTGGCCAAATACCGGGAACAGATGCGTATCCTCCCGGTAAAGCATCGTAAACAACTCTCCTAAATCAATGTATTCCGAATGTGCGACCAACAGACCACAATAAAAACGCAGCAACAAAGCATGACACTTTTTCAGCGTCTTGGTCTTGTCGTGTTTTGCTGCGCCGCACTGCTCCTTAGCTCCTGCACATCACTGCTCACCACAACAATTATTGAACCTAGCATCGGGAATCTACAGCAACAAACCGATCTGGAATTGGTCTGCGAAGGAGCACCCGCCTATCTCCTGATGATTGATTCATTGATTGTGGATAGCCCTCGTTCTGCAAAGACTCTTCAAGCCGGAGCCCAAACCTACGTCGGTGCCATTACCGCAATGGCTGAGTGTGGAGCCAAACGGGATCGTTTAAAGGCTCTGGCCGAAAAAGCCAAAAACTACGGAACCAGACTCATCAGCCTTTATCTCCCCACAGACCAGCAGACTTCCCTGCAAAAGGCTTTAAAAAAATTACAAAAAAAAGATGCCGTCCCAGTTTTCTGGGGCACTCTGGCCTGGCTCAGCTGGGTGCAACAGCAGCAGGGTACCCCGGCAGCAATGGCGGATCTCGGTGATATTGAGCAGATTATGGCCCGGCTCCTCATTCTTGATCCCAGCTGCCATTATGGAGGGCCACATCTTTTCTGGGCAGGATATTATGCCAGTAAACCCGCTGCTTTTGGCGGTGACCCTGACAAAAGCAAACACCATTTCCAAAAGGCTCTTGCCCTCTCAAAACGGCAGTTTCTTCTCGTCCAGACAACCTATGCCGAGACCCTGGCTCGGCAACTCTTTGACCGAGAACTCCACGACAAATTACTCGAGGAGGTACTCAATTTCCCACTTGATGCTGCGCCCCAGCACAGTCTGAGTAACCAGATAGCAAAACACAGGGCCAGACGGTTACTCGATGAAAATTTCTTTGAATAATTTCCAGTCGGAGAAACTATGCGCCTTCTGCCCATTTTAATACTTTCTCTTGTTGTTTCAGGATTTTTCCCGGCAAACCAAGCCCAGGCACGCCCCAAGCATCTCTTTAAGATTGCCACCATGGCTCCCGAAGGTTCTATCTGGATCACCACTTTCAAGGAATTTGCCGACGAAGTGGCCCAAAAAACCGTCGGAGAGGTGGGGTTTCGCATGTATCCTGGCGGGATCATGGGAGACGATATTGCGATGTACCGAAAAATGCGAGCCGGACAGCTCCACGGCGGTGGATTTACCATGACCGGTATTGCTGCGGTCGTTCCCGATTTTCGGGTAATGTCAATTCCTTTGCTCTTTCATTCCTATGAAGAAGCTGATGCGATACGAGAAAAGATTACGCCTCTCTGGCACCAGGCTTTCCAGAAAAAAGGCATGACAATGCTCGCATTTACCGAAGTTGGCTTTATCTACCCCATGTCCACCAAGCCAATCTCAACGAGCGGCGAGCTACAAAAAAGCAGCAACTGGATACCAGCCGGAGACCCGTTGGCCACTGCGTTTCTGGCACAACTTGAGATTACCCCAGTGCCACTCTCAATCCCCGATGTTCATTCCTCTCTGCAAACCGGAATGATAGATACCATCTATAACTCACTCTATGGCAGCATTGTCATGCAGTGGTTTCATAAA
>PDWJ01015989.1_pt1 | contig 10104 bp, 13 predicted proteins | sample 1430881 | NCBI WGS metagenome assembly PDWJ01 (sample SAMN01162460, study PRJNA174530) | Oral metagenome, whole genome shotgun sequencing project. | biome: Marine environment; feature: Marine mammal; material: Swab sample of the gingival sulcus; isolation source: swab sample of gingival sulcus...
AGGATGGCGATGGCGCGCATAAAATCCATCGTTTTTGCCAGCCCTCTTAAATCGTCTTCGTTTTGCATAGCTTCTTATCTATCATTGATACGTATATATTTTCCCTCAAGTTTACAGCGTTTCAAGACTTTGGCATTTTCCTCTCCGAATGCTATCAGAATACTGCCACAGCCGGGTGATTTTCCACATGTCCCGTCAGGTCGGTAGAAACGAATGCGTTTCCTTAAAAATCTCATTGCCGTGGCATGCTTGAAAATAATATTGTGAAACAACTTGTTGTCACAGCGATTAAAAAGCAGTGCAATACCGTTTCCATGTTCCGCCATCTTTTTGACAAACGCTTCGATAAGCGGACGTGAATAAGGCGGATTCAACCAGATACGACCATGCCACTCTTTTGATAATCCGTCATCCTGTTTGTTGTACATTTTGTCGGCAGTGTCCCATAGCGGATGTAACGGTGCACAAGGGTCTAAATCAAATTTACCCAGACTGTCGATAATCTCTTTCGGAGTATACCATTCGTCTGAAGCAACCGTTCTTTCAAAAGCTGTATTCATTTCTTTTTTCTTAATTTATTTTGTTTTTTTCTTCTCAGCTTTCTCTGGAAAGCCAGCTCCTTATAATCGATTCCGTGAACGACGAGTCCCAACTCATCCGATTCGTCCGGCTCGTCGTAAAAATCATCGTCTGCTTCGCCTTCTTGCAAACTTTCCGAAACGGGAAACACAGCCGGAAGTTCCCGGTTCTCCTGCTTTTTATAACCGGAGAACGGATTTTCGCCACCGAGGAAGTAATCGTTAAACACATTGGCTGCATAGCCTTTGCCTAAACGCGAACCGTTAACGACAATTCCCCATTCTTCGGAAAGAAAGGTTATCCCGTAGAGTCTTCCCTGCTCATTCATGCGACATACGACCTTCACACCCTGCTCATTCATGCGGGTGACAAACTCTTCTTTGTTCGGAGATGTTTGCATCACCTTGATAATCGCATGACGCAGCAGCTCCGCTTTTTCTTTAATGACCGGTTTGGATTTCTCCATGTGATGACGGATGGCGGCATAGCCGACGCCATGACCGATTTCGGAAGATTTTATCGGCATACTTGTCTTATTACCTTCATTATCGGTAGCCATATATACGATGCCGTCATATTGTTTTCCCCTGTATTGGGTTTTCACTTCTTCGGCGCGGAGGTTGTATCGCTGCAAAATGACATTCATTTCTCCCACGGAACGGAAAGCATATCTCTTCAAAACACCGCGAACTGCCGAAGCAATTTGTGCCCGGATATCTCCGCTGTCCGGTTCGACAGGCTTCGGCTCCGCCATCGTGATCTCTTTTTTACGCCTGCTACCGCTCGGTATCAAACCGTATTTCCGCTCCAGTTCATCGGTGATTTTCTTGCTGCGCCTTGCTTCGAACTTGTAAGGCAGCTTCTTCCCATAACTGTCCACGCGCAGGGAGACGATATGGATATGCTCACGGGCGATATCGTTGTGTTTGAATACGATGTAAGGCTGTTTGCCGTATCCCATCTTTTCCATGTATTCTCGGGCGATGTCCTGTAACTGTTCCGTTGTCAGCCTGTCGTTCGGATGCGGATTGACGGAACAGTGAAACACGGTCTTTTTCGTTCGAATACCCGATGGAATTCTTATCTCCATATCCGTCAATGCTCTTTCGAGGTTTGTTTCTCCGTTTTGATCGACGCTCATGGATGAAGTCAGGATGACGGTGGCATTTCCCGCCGTTATTTTGGCAAAATTATACCCCAGGACTTTTTTCATGCTCTTCGGAGCGGTTATCTCGGCAACCATCGCTTGTCAAATGTTTCCGTGAGCCGGTTCGTTTCTTCCAAAAGCGTCCGGAGTTCTTCGGTATATTGCTCCAGCTTTTGCAGCAAGACAGCCGCCGTTTTGACGGAATGGTAGGTGTTAATAGAACGAACGGCCTGATTGTAAAGCACACCCACTTTGCGGATTTGTGCATGGATATGGGTCAGTCGGGTGTAATAATCGACGGCCGATTTGTCATGGGTAATCACGTGAAACGGGGTCAGAAAAAGCCTCCGCCGTATAAATTCGGATTTGTTTTTGATGCCGGACTTCTCGTATAACTCGAGAAAACGGATGTTGTCTTTTTCATTGAGTCTGACATAGTAGCGGTAAGATGAACTGCCGCCGTGTCTGTTTTCGTTTTTCATATGTATCATATCAGGTTAAGGTTAAAATCGGTCTTTGCTTGCGACTTCGGAGTAAGCATCTTCCCCGTACCGGGGCAAGGCACCTTTGTCGGCTTCGCAGCGCGTTGTCGGACAAAGGTACACCTTGCCATGATAAACCGTTAAAAAGCGATATCAACGGTTGCCCGTTGCTTTTTCCGGATTCGACTTCATTTTTCTGCCGGTTATGGAGACGATAGCCTTTCCACTGCAAAGTTACGGTTTGCCATCGTGTCGGGAAAGCCTTTGTTTTCCACCTGAAGGAATGCAAAGGAACGCGAAGGAATCGGGTGATGTAAAAGTCCCTGTTCAGCTGTTAATTTGCAAAGCAGGCAACATGATTGCAGCTTGCCTGCCGGATATGTTTACAGGATAACAGAATAATGCAATAACATAATAACACAATGACACAATTATCCGAACGTCCGGTGTATATCGGCTTCGGCTCGCTCAAAGGCGGCGTAGGGAAAAGCAGTATTGCGGAGATTTTGGCAAGTTTTCTCTATTACAGAGAAGACCTGAATCTCTTTGTTGTCGACTGCGATTTTTCGCAGTACAGTTTTGCCAATCTCAGGGAACGCGACAAGGAAACCGTGCAGAACGGTGAGCCGGCATTGCTCTCGCGGATGAAGAAACATTTCGAGGCGTTCGGCAAGCCCGCTTACCGTATTATCAAAAGCACTTCCGGACAAGCCATGCAGGATGTCCAATCTTTTAGGGAAACACATGCGGAAGAAGCGTTTGACCTTGTTCTTTTTGATTTACCCGGTCGGGCGGATGATCCGGATCTGGTCAGTCTCACCATTGACATGGATTATCTCATCTCTCCGATAGAACCCGACCGGCAATCACTGGTGGCCTGTATGTCGTATGCACTGGCTGTCCGTGATTTGGGTGTATCGCTCACATCCGGAAACATTAAGCAGATTTATATGCTTTGGAACAAGATCGATAAGCGTGTTCATCCGGCCGTCATCGAGTTCTACGATAAAGAAATCGAAAGAGAAGGTTTGGAAATTTTCGAAACCCGTTTGCCACGTTCTTCCCGTTTTAAGAAAGAAATCACCATCGATAATCGGGATGTTTTCCGCTCCACCTATCTGCCTCCCGACAAAAACCTGCTCGAAGGAAGCGGCATAGCTTCTCTTGCACGGGAAATCATTGAAAAGTGCTCATTAAAAAAAGAAAGTCATGCCCACGATTGAAGAACAGCGCCAAAAGCTGATTGCCGAACAGATTCAAAAGATGGCGGGAGCCGATGCACCGCAAGGTATTCGCCTGCCTGTCGTAAAGAAATCGGACACAATGTCTTTACCACCGGATAAGCCGGATTGTCGGCAGAAGATTACCATGGATGAGTACCGGAGCCTGTTTCTGGGTTCCCGTCTTGTCGAGAATCGGATGACATTTTCCTGCGATCGGAATTTGCTCGAATGCCTGCGTCACATCCTGAACGACCTGAGAGTTAAAACGACCCTCTCGGCCTACATCGGAAATATCCTATCCGAACATATCGAACGACACAGGGAACTGCTAAGCAAAGCCATCGAAAAGAACAGACGTAAAACCTTTATTCCGTAAAACCATGAAAATACTTTTAGCGATCAGTTGGGTCATTATTCTGCTATTGTTGTTTTTGCGCTTTCAAAGTCAATGGAACATCCGACGGGACCTTCACGAAACGGAGAATGATCCGGAATCCGGCGTGCCGGAAAACGATATGCTCGGCAAAACCAAGACACCTTTTCCATTCCGAGCAATGTCAGGACACGCGAAGGAAGCGAATGAAAATCGAATGGAAAAAGGTGATAGTTTTGTCGTCGGAAAATCATCCGGACTGTCCGAAAAGGAAAATGTTCGAGGGGAAGAAGATGAGGAAAACGAGTTTTATCCGTCATTGCCCGAGAATGAAACGGATGAGGCGCTGGAAGAGCAGGAAGAGCTTTCGCTGTTACTTGAAAAGGAGATTGAAGTTTCATCGGAAAGCATTACGGTGAAAGAACTCCAAAAACTGCGAACGGCAGCTGAAAAAGCCGAACCGCTTACAGAAACGGATAAAGTCTTCGTGAAGGAAACAGCCGTCAAGCTGCGGGGAACGGAATTTTTGGAAAAGCTCCGGGCGCACGAATTGTTGCAACGTGAGCGCGGACGTGAGTTGTCGGGATTACTCGGTTACCTTTCCGGGAAATCGGGAAAGGAACAACAAAAGACGAAAAAGTCGGATGCTGCTCTCCCGAAAGCAACAGAAGAGGACTGGATGGCTTATTTGTAAAACGAAGTCTTTCGGTTCAACTTTTAAAAATAACTGTGAAAACCGGAGGCAGGGAAACCGGAACATAAACCAAACTTAACCTTAAATCTAAACCGAAGGTTTCCTTGTCCTCTTTTTCCGGTTACATATAGATGAATTTGTTTAATCGTAAACCTTAAATCCAAACGTATGAAAAAACAAAAATTGACGTTTCTCGTTTTGCTGCTTACGATGCTTTCAGGCGATATTTTTGCTCAGGGCAATGGTTTGGCAGGTATTAACGAAGCCACAAAGATGGTGACGTCCTATTTCGATCCGGCCACGAAGCTGATCTATGCCATCGGTGCCGTTGTCGGCCTGATAGGAGGAGTTAAAGTGTACCAGAAGTTTTCTTCGGGAGATCCCGACACAAGTAAAACGGCGGCATCATGGTTCGGCGCCTGTATCTTTCTGATCGTGGCGGCTACTATCTTAAGAAGCTTTTTTCTGTAAGTCATGTGGGAGATTAATAAAGGAATCGGCCGGACTGTCGAGTTCAAAGGGCTTAAATCTCAATACCTGTTCATTTTCGCAGGCGGTCTGCTGGCGACATTTATTGTTGTCGTCATCTGTTATATGTGCGGTATGAATCAGTATCTCTGCTTGGGTACAGGCGTATCGGGTGCCACGCTCCTGGTGTGGCAAACGTTCACGATGAATCGCAAGTACGGAGAACACGGGCTGATGAAGCGGAGAGCTGTCCGCCGGCATCCCCGTTACCTGCTCTCTCGCCGTTCTGTCCGCCGTATCCTTTCCATACGAAATGTAAAGACAAATAAACCGAAGTCATGAGAAATATCCGTAAAAAATGCAATTTGGAAGACAAGTTTCCGCTGCTGGCGATCGAGAACGGCTGTATCGTATCGAAAGACGCCGATATCACGGTCGTCTTTTCATTGGAGCTGCCGGAACTTTTCACCGTTACCTCGCCGGAATATGAAACGATGCATGCTGCCTGGCATAAGGCGGTCAAAGTCTTACCCGTTTACAGTATCTTGCACAAGCAGGATTGGTTTATTCGGGAAAGCTACCGTCCGGAGCTGGAAAAGGAGAGTCTTTCGTTTCTTGACCGTTCCTACGAACGACATTTCAACGAACGTCCGTTCCTTCATCATTCGGCATACCTCTATCTGACCCAAACGACCAAACAGCGTATGTCCCGGCAAAGCGACTTTTCGACCCTCTGTCGCGGAACGCTTCTTCCCAAAGAAATCGGAGACCGGAACATCGTCCTGAGATTCCTGGAAGCCGTAGACCAGTTTGAACGAATCATCGGGGATTCGGGCTATATGAAACTCAGACGCCTCACGGCGGATGAGATTGCCGGCACGGATGATGAGCAAGGCTTGCTTGATCGTTACTTCTCGTTATCCGAGAACACATCGGGTACATTGGAAGACATCCGTCTCGGAGCCGATGAAGTGCGGGTTGGAGATCAAATGCTCTGCCTACACACCCTTTCCGATACGGACGATTTGCCTTCCGCTGTGGGTACGAACAGCCGTTACGAGAGACTGTCGACCGATCGCAGCGATTGCCGGCTTTCGTTTGCTGCTCCCGTCGGGTTGATGCTGACCTGCAATCATATATACAACCAGTATCTTTTTATCGATGACAGCGAAGAAAACCTCAGGCGATTCGAAAAGCAGGCACGCAATATGCTCTCGCTTGCACGTTTTTCCCGTTCCAACCAGATTAACCGGGAATGGATCGAGGAATACCTGAATGTTGCCCATGCGCAAGGTTTGATTTCCATTCGGGCACATTTCAATATACTGGCATGGAGTGATGACAGGGAAGAACTCCGGCAGATCAAAAACGATGTCGGTGCAGCATTGGCGTTGATGGAATGCCGTCCCCGTCATAATACAACGGATACAGCCACACTGTATTGGGCGGGAATACCCGGTAACGGAGGTGATTTTCCGTCCGAGGAATCATTTTACACATTTATCGCACCGGCTCTTTGTTTTTTTACAGCCGAAACGAATTATCGCAGTTCACTCTCACCTTTCGGCATCAAGCTTTCCGATCGCCTGACGGGCAAACCGCTCCATCTCGATATCTCGGATTTGCCGATGAAACGCGGGATTATCACGAACCGGAACAAGTTCGTTTTAGGTCCCAGCGGAAGCGGAAAATCTTTTTTTATGAACCATCTTGTCCGGCAATACTATGAACAGGGAACGCATGTGTTACTCATAGATACCGGAAATTCGTATCAGGGACTCTGTACGATGATTCATAACAAGACCCGGGGCAAAGACGGTATCTATTTTACCTATACGGAAGAAGAACCGATTTCGTTCAATCCTTTTTATACAGACGATTATGTTTTTGACGTCGAAAAGAAAGACAGTATCAAAACATTGCTGCTCACTCTTTGGAAAAGCGAAGAAGATAAAATCTCAAAGACCGAATCGGGGGAGCTGGGCAGTGCTGTCTCAGCATATATCCGGTTGATTCAATCGGACAGAAACATGACGCCAAACTTCAATACCTTTTATGAGTTTATGCGTGACGGCTACCGTTTGGAACTTGAAAATCGAGAGATTAAAGTCAGCCGAAAAGATTTTGATATCGACAACTTCCTGACAACGCTTCGGCAGTATTATCGGGGCGGTCGTTTCGATTTTTTGCTCAACTCGGATAAAAACATTGATTTGCTGTCCAAGCGATTTATCGTATTCGAAATCGACGCCATTAAGGAGAACCGCGAACTTTTCCCCGTGGTGACCATTATCATCATGGAAGCCTTTATCAATAAAATGAGGCGGCTCAAAGGCATTCGCAAGCAATTGCAACTCGGATTGCAAGATTCTTCTCGACCAGCGCAAATATGCCAACAAATTCGACCGGATACAAAACTTGCTCGGGCTAACCGAAAAAGAGAAAGCGCAAATACTTTCCATCAATATGGATAACGATTCGTCCAGACTTTACAAGGAGGTATGGATCGGATTGGGCGGCACGCAATCCGCTGTTTATGCCACCGAGGTATCGGGTGAAGAATATCTTTGCTATACGACCGAAGAAACTGAAAAGATGGAAGTACTGAATCTATCTGAAAAATCAGGTGGAAATATCGAACAAGCCATTCGGCAACTGGCAGATGCCAAACGAAACAACCGGTCGGTCGGGTAAGGGAACTTGTTCAGGACTTTTTTAATTGATGAATTTATAAACTGACAAATATTTAAATGCTATGAAACACAGAATATTAATCTTGATTATCGCTTTGACCGCTTTTTGCGGTAAGACCAGGGCACAATGGATTGTAGCCGACCCGACCAATCTTGCCGGAAACATTGCTAATACGGTTAAGGAGATTGCGACAGCTTCAAAGACGGTTAAAAATACGTTGAACAACTTCAAAGAAGTGGAGAAAGTTTACAACCAGAGTAAAAAATATTACGATGCACTTAAAACGGTAAACAACCTGATCGGAGATGCCTATAAAGTTAAAGAAACGATTTTGATGGTGGGTGATATTACAGATATCTATGTCACCGGATACCGTTCCATGCTCAAAGACCCGAACTACAGTCCGGAAGAGCTGGCGGCAATGGCTTCGGGATACACTAAACTGCTTGAGATGAGCGGAGAATCATTGAAAGAGTTGAAAACACTTCTCAAAAACAATGCTTTGTCGATGAACGATAAGGAGCGGATGGAGCTCATCAACCGGATTTATGAAGAAGTTCGGGAATACCGTGCCGTCATGTCTTACTATACCCAAAAGAATATATCCGTCAGTTTTGTTCGTGCAGCGGAAAAAGGAGAGATGGAGCGTGTCAACTCCCTGTATGGTTCGGGTAGCAGCCGCTATTGGTAATCGGTATGTGTCATACATAAAAAACTGAAAACGATGGATTTTGCCAATTTGCATGAACTGCTGCGTGCTACTTATCAGGAAATGATGCCTCTATGCAGCGAGATGACAGGCATCGCCAAGGGTATCGCCGGATTGGGTGCGCTTTTTTACATTGCACTGCGCATTTGGTCGTCTTTAGCCCGTGCCGAACCAATTGATGTCTTTCCCCTGCTTCGACCGTTTGTGTTGGGCTTTTGCATCATGTTCTTTCCGACTGTCGTTCTCGGAACGATGAATGCCGTACTCAGTCCCGTCGTTCAGGGTACGGCGAAAATGGTGCATGTCCAGCAGGATGAATTGCAAGCCTTGCAGCTCAAAAGAGACAAACTGGAAGAAGAAGCCTATAAGCGGGATAAGTCGAGAGCCTATTTGGTGGATGACGAAGCGTGGGATAATAAAATCAAGGAAATGGGCTTTATCGGTCCTGAGGATGCCATTACGTTGGCAGGTATGTATGCCGAACGTACGGCATTCAATGCCAAACGCTGGTTTATGAAGAAAATCTACCAACTCCTGGAGCTGGTTTTTCATGCCGTCAGTCTGGTTATCGATACATTACGCACCTTCTTCCTGATCGTGTTGTCCATACTGGGACCGATCGTTTTCGGCATTGCTGTATGGGATGGACTCGGCGGTTCGCTGACGGCTTGGTTCAGTCGCTACATCTCCGTTTATCTATGGCTGCCGGTCAGCAGTATTCTCACTGCCTTACTGACCAGAATACAGATTTTGATGCTCAATAAAGAGATTGCTCAGTTGCAGGACGTGAACTACATGCCTGATTCGGGGAACTGGTATTACATGGTGTTCTTCCTGATCGGCATAATCGGCTTCTTCAGCGTTCCGACCATATCGGGATGGGTTATTGAAGCGGGTGGCGGCATCGGCAACTATGGCAAGAATGTGAACCAGCAGGCCAAACAAGCCGGAGGAAGAGCCTTAACGGGAGGCAAAGCCCTTTCTGCAGCGGGCGGCGCTGCCGTGGGCAATACAATGGGACGTATCCGGGAACAGTTCAAAAAAAGCTCCCGCTAAGGAATAAATAACAAAAACAATCACCATTCAACACGTTAACATTTATGGAATTCAAATCATTGAAGAATATTGAGACAAGCTTCAGGCAGATTCGGCTTTATGCAATTGCCTTTGTCATACTTTGCCTGATTATTACGGGCTATGCCGTGTTTTCGTCTTATTCTTTTGCCGAAAAGCAACGGGAGAAGGTTTATGTGCTGGACAACGGTAAATCGCTTATCCTTGCACTCAGTCAGGATGCCAAAGCGAATCGTCCCGTGGAAGCTCGCGAGCACGTCAGGCGCTTTCATGAACTCTTCTTTACGATTGCGCCGGACAAGGCGGCCATCGAAGGGAATGTCAAACGCGCTTTGATGTTGGCTGACAAAACAGCCTACAACTACTACAAAGACCTGATGGAAAAAGGATATTACAGCCGGATGATTTCGGGTAATATCCACCAGCGTATCGAAATCGATTCCATCCGGTGCGATTTTGAGGCCTATCCTTATCCGGTCAGAACCTATGCCCGGCAGTTTATCGTCCGTCAGAGTAATATCACAGAACGGTCGCTCATCACCGAATGCAGCCTGATCAACACCGTGCGTTCGGATAACAATCCGCAGGGATTTCTTTTGGAGCGGTTTACCGTTCTTTTAAATCAGGACATTCAAACCGTAAAACGATGAAACAGCTGTAC
>PDWJ01005689.1_pt1 | contig 10103 bp, 9 predicted proteins | sample 1430881 | NCBI WGS metagenome assembly PDWJ01 (sample SAMN01162460, study PRJNA174530) | Oral metagenome, whole genome shotgun sequencing project. | biome: Marine environment; feature: Marine mammal; material: Swab sample of the gingival sulcus; isolation source: swab sample of gingival sulcus...
GCAAATGACCGTCGAGAACGCAACCGCATGCTGGTATCAGTATATGGATATGACAGCTCAGTCAGAAGCCTTGTATGAGTTTGTAACCAAAACGATCGAAGAAGAACTCGTCGAAGAGCTCAGCTTTATGGCCAACTACGACAATACCAAAAAGGCGATACAGGATATCATTGATATGCCTGACCGCCTGATCGACTTATTCATCCAGTTGTGCCTGCAGAACAACGGCAGCCTTTCCGCAAGGAAGAGATCCGCTCACTTTGACTTCCTGACAGATGAAGAATTGTCGACCATGGAACAGGCAGTGAGATACGGCTATAATACACCTCACTCAAAACGTCTTCTGTAACCGCTGCCACTCCTTGCGCCAGCGCCCGTTCTTTTATGAAAAGCTGATTCAGGACCAAAGACGTCTCTTGGGCGTGGAACATCATTTCACGATGGAGTCCCTCTGTAATTTCTTTTTTCGTATACTGATACCCGGACACAGAAATAATCAACATCGACAGGGCCCCACAATAGGTACGATAAAAAATACATATTTCTTTCGCAGCGACACGTGTTTCCGTTTTAACTCATTCATGTTATCCCTTTTTTTGACGTTACGACGCTATGGGATTTTCCCAAATGTAAAGCCCCTATGTGTCAGTCCCGTGCCTCTAAAAATTCAGTAACACTTCCTGGCCGTTTAAATACAGCTTGCCGTCCTGGGTGTGGGCGCTGTGTTTCAAAAAATCTCCATCCTGTATAAACATACCGGTTTTCATCCCGGCAAACATGGGTGTCGTTAACTCTGCCAGCTGTGGACCCGCCAATGCCACAGGCAAAATCAGATCCGTGTTCAGAGAAAAAATATCCAGGGCCGCGTTGGGTCGGGCCGCAATCATCGCCACCTGAGCCATGGTCACATCCTGTTTCAGTCCAAGACGCAGGCGACCTGAAATGTCCCCCTGGGGCAACCCCAGATCCAGACGGGCAATCTTGAACTCAAGGTCTTTTTTCAGCAGCTTTTCAATGCTGGCCATCAGTTCTGGACTGTTTTTTACCATGACACGCTGCATCTCTTTTACAGCGGCGTCCTGAGAAAGCCCCATCCCCATGGCGCTGACCATCTGTGTATTGACAACTTGAGAATACAGTCGGAGAAGGTCCTCATAGGCCTTCACATCCAGATTGTTGAGCGCTGTTGAAAGCCCCCACTCCGACAGGGTACGGCCGTTGACCACAATATCCCCCGTCTTTATTGCCATGGACAAATTCATTTTGTTGCGGTCTTTGGCTGCTGAAATCTCGTAATTTAATTCAAGATTGGATACGGCAACCTGCTCATCACCCGTATCGGTGGTAAACGAGGCCATTTTGGCCCCCATGGTTCCCAGCCAAATCAAATCAGAGTGCCGCGTCAACGCGCCCGCCATGGTAACCCGCCCCATCTGATTGGCTTTATCCTGGGAAATCCCATCCCAGGTCCCGTCCATGGTAATAGATGTCAAAGCGTTATCAACGGTAAAGACCCAATGAAGGTCACCAATGGTAACCGGCCCGCTGGCCGTTTGTGCGGTAAAGGCATCCATGGACACGGTTGACACAATGGGCCCAAAGGCGGTATACCGGCTCTCAATATGCAGGGGGTCTTTCCCCCCGAGCTTATTTTTGATCCACTCTGAATACCAGGCATTGCTTTCAAGACTGGTTTCTGAAATAATTTCGGTAAATCCGTGACGGGCCTTTTCCGTAAACGTCACCGCCTCAATGCCGTAAACAGCGGCCATGTTTCCCAGATCAATTCGCCACGACACCTGACTGTCAAACAGACCCCGGTCATATGCCATGATCTCAAATTTTATATCTGAACTTTGGGCCGTATAAAATTGATTCAGCCGATCAAAGGCCTTATGCAGGGTTTTTTCCATAACAATGCCATTGACAAAGGGGATTGCCGGCACTGCAACAGCAATCAGCAAGACAATTGCGATGACGATTTTTTTCATGAGTATTCCTTTCAGAAAAACGACATTTGAATTATTTCATACGCTCAGGATTATGATACGAGTATCAAAGGCAGCGCTTTGGGTCAAGAAAAATATGGTGAGAGATCGCAACCATCCTTTTTTTTAACCCGGAACGCCGAAGGATTGTCTTATCATTTTCAAAGGCCATTTCAAATGCCCGGGAACTGCCCACAATAATCACCAGGTGTCGGCCCCGGGTCATGGCCGTGTACAGCAGATTTCGCTGAAGCAAGGGAAAATGGGCCGTTGTCAGGGCGATCACCACGGCATCGTACTCCGACCCCTGGGCTTTATGCACGGAAATGGTGTAGGCCAGGGTCAGCTCGTCCAGCTCAAGCAGTTCATAGGCGACGTGACGTCCGTCGTAATCCACGACAACCGTTCCTTTCGCATTGTCCGACAACACCACCCGGCCGATATCCCCGTTAAAGACCTCTTTTTCATAATTATTTTTCAGGTGCATCACCTTATCCCCGGGTTTAAAGGTCTGCCCGTGGGATTCAATACCGCCGGGACGATCGTTCAAGGCGGCCTGGAGGCGTTGGTTAAGGTTGATGGTTCCCGCCTCTCCCCGGTGCATGGGGGTCAGTACCTGAACCTCTCCAATATGGGGAAAGGCCTTTGGAATTCGTCGGGCACACAGCTCTGTAATGGTGTCCACCACCTTGCCCGGATCTCGGTTTTCAATGAAATAGAATTCCGATGCCTTTTCCGGCCCCGCCCCTTTAACGTCGGGCATTGTTCCGTTTCGGATCGCATGGGCATGCACGACAATGGGGCTGTCCTGGGCCTGACGAAAAATTTCGGTGAGGGAAAACACCGCCACGGTGTGGGATGCCATCATATCCGACAGGACATTTCCCGGCCCCACCGATGGCAGTTGAAAGGTATCTCCCACCAGGATCAAGGCACCCATGGACGGCATGGCTTCCAGGAGCCGGTACATCAGCTGTGTATCCACCATGGAGGCCTCATCCACCACAAACAGGTCCAGATCCAGGGGGTTGGCAAAATTACGGCTGAAGGCCCCGCTGTCAGGATCAAATCCCAAAAGTTTGTGCAGGGTCGCGGCGGTTTTACCCGTGACTTCGGACAGACGCCGGGCAGCGCGGCCAGTGGGTGCACTGAGCACCACCTTGAGTTTCAGGTGCCCAAAGACGGCACACAAGGCCCGGACCAGGGTGGTCTTGCCCGTTCCAGGGCCGCCTGTGATAATGGACACCTTCTTTGTTAAAACCTGAGTCACCACATCCATCTGCTCATCGGAAAGGCGCACCGCCATGGTGGACAACACCGTCTGGGCAATTTGATCTTTATCCAAGTGACAAGGCCGGGGCGGCATGGAAAGCAGGGCGCCGACACGACGGGCAATGCCGGCCTCGGCCTCGTAAAGGGCCTTTAAATAAACCATTTCGCCATCCAGCACCACCGCCTCCTGATCCGATAGATCTTCCAGCACAGGGTCAAACGCATCGCCATCCACCCGGGCCATATCGGCACAGGATCGGATCAGGTTCTCTTTATCTGCATACACATGACCGTCCCGTGCCATGCGCATGAGGCGGCAGATCACACAGGCGGCCAGACGGTTGCTGTCTTCCCGGTCCAGGCCGGCGGCCCCGGCCAACTGGTCCACGGCCCGGAACCCGATGTCGGGAATATCCCGGATGATCCGAAATGGATCAGTTTTAAGCACAGCCAGGGCCTCATTGCCATATGTTTTCAACAGGGTGCCCGCATGGGTCACACCGATGGCAGTGTCCTGGAGGTATTCCATTACCCGCCGGGAGGCGTGGTGGACGTTCCAGGCCCGTTCAATCTGGTTTTTCTTGGATTGGCCAATCCCATGGACGTTCAGCAGCTGATCTGGATCATTTTCAATGATATCCAGGGTGCGCGCTTCAAATGTATCCACAATTTTATCGGCCAGGTGGGTACTGATCCCCTGGATAAAACCCGAGCCAAGATATTTGCGAATACCTTCGGTGGTGGCCGGCAGGGTCACCTTGTAGGTTGAGGCCTTGAACTGATCTCCAAATTTGGGATGCGAAGTCCATGCGCCTTTTAATTCGAGTTGCTCGCCCTGCGTGACGCCGGCCAGGTACCCCACAACGGTAATGGGCTCCACCACTTTAGGCACACGGAGTTTGAAGACCGTGTAATGGGTGTCGGGATTTTGAAACGTGATACGCGACAGGGTCCCTTTAATGGTAATCATGGCGAAAAATCAGGTATGGCCAGAGAATCAGTCAACCATTGGGCCGCATCAAGCAGCGTGTCTGCAAAATAATCGGGCATGATCCCTTTTTTAGCAAGAACCTTTCGTGCATGAAGACCATTGCCCGTGGCCACCAGAACCGTTTTACCGCATCTTGCCGCACGGCCGCATTCAATATCTTTGGCCGAATCCCCTACCATCACGGTCCGCGCTGGATCGAGCCCATATTTTTCAATGGCCTTTAGAATCATCCCCGGCCGGGGTTTTCGACAGGCGCACCCGTCACCTGGGACGTGGGGGCAATAGAAAATATCCTTGATACAACCGCCAACGGCGTGGATGCCTGCATTCATTTTTTCAAAAATCGCCTCAAGGGCCTCTGTGGTGATCATTTTTCGCCCCACGGCGGACTGATTGGAGATAAGCATCACATCAAAACCTGAACGATTCAACAAGGCCACAGCCTCAGGGCTGCCGGCAATGAAATGAAATTCCTCCGGGCTTTTAATATAAGCGGAAGCGTCTTCATTGATCACCCCGTCCCTGTCAAGAAAAATGGTATATCCCATCATCCTTTTTCCAGTTCACCTATTCTGCCACGGCAAAGGTGCGCCCAAATCCGTCGCGCATGAGCTGCTCACTGAATTTCACAGCTTGATTCAGCTTTGAAAACCGACCGATTCTTACCCTGAAAAATTGCCCCCGGTGATCTTCATAAGGCGAGATATGGGCGTTCATATAAGATTTAGAGAGTTTTTTACGGTAATTTTCCGCATTGGCCTGCATCTTAAAGGCCCCCACCTGGACGGTAAAGTTCCCCTTCCAGTAATTTAAAGGTTTAAAGGCTGTTGGGACATGGTCTTTTTTAGAATAGGAGGTGGCCTTTCCCAATGCCGTTACCCGTACCTGGGCTGTTCCCGGCCCCACCATGCCGATACGCCTGGCCGCGGCGTAGGACAGGTCAATGATACGGCCGGCAACAAAGGGCCCCCGGTCATTGATCCGGACCCTAATGGCCTTACCGGTATCCAGGTTCTCCACCTTCACCCAGGTGTTCATGGGCAGGGTTTTATGGGCCGCTGTCATCTCGTACATGTTATAGGTTTCCCCATTAGAGGTCTTTCGACCGTGAAATTTTCGGCCGTACCATGACGCCCGACCGGTTTCAACATAGCCTTGGGCCGTGGACAAGGGGACATATTGTTTGCCCTTGATGGTATACGGCCGCTGGGTGCCTGGGGTACCGGGGGGATATTGTGTCTTGTCAGGGTATTGATGATGGGGGGGATCCGTTTTTAACGCACAGCCTGTAACAACAAGGGCTGCGGAAAAACACAACACAAGGGAGAGGTGTCCCAAAAGGTGGTATCTCAATGGTTTCATGATTTGATTTCAGTATCTGGCTTCACAATCTTTATTAATTACAATGTGATGGGGTATTGTGGGCACACTGCGATGAAAGACCGCATCGGCCCATGGCCGTTATTGCAATGCAATGTCAAGGACCTCTTCCATCTTATCGGTGAAGATGAATGCCATACTGGACCGGATATCCTCAGGCACGTCTTCCATATCCTTTTCATTCCACTGGGGCAGAATCAGAGTGCGGATACCGGCCCTGCGGGCGGCAATGACCTTTTCTTTGATTCCGCCTACGGGCAGCACTTCGCCCCTGAGGGTAATCTCGCCGGTCATGGCCAGCCGGGACTTTACTCTACGATGGGTGATCAGGGATGCCAGGGCCGTGAGCATGGTCACGCCGGCCGATGGCCCATCCTTGGGAATGGCGCCTTCGGGCACATGGATATGAATATCATGGACATCAAAAAAATCGTCATCCACACCCAGACGTTTGGCGTTGACCCGGATAAAGCTCAAGGCCGTGGAGGCGGATTCCTTCATCACATCTCCCAATTGGCCGGTAAGGGTCAGCCCCCGACCGCCCTTCATGGCAACGGCTTCCACAAAAAGCACCTCACCGCCCACCGGCGTCCAGGCCAGCCCCACAACCACACCGGGCGTATTGATGCGGCGGGCCATGTCCGGCATGTTCTGCACCGGCCCCAGACAGGTTTCCACATCTTTTTGGCGGATGGTAAGTTTCTCCACCTCATTTTCAGCAATTCTAAATGCCACACCGCGGCAAACAGCGCCAATGCGGCGCTCCAGATTCCGCAACCCCGATTCCCGGGTATAGCCATCAATGATCTTTTTGACGGCACCCGCCGTAATTTTAATCTGTCCTGTGGTCAGCCCATTGGCCTCCCGCTGTCTTGGGATAAGATATCGGGTCGCAATCTTTAGCTTTTCAGCTTCAGTATAGCCGTTCAGTTCCAGCACTTCCATCCGGTCCCGCAGGGGGGCTGGGATGGTGTGAAGCACATTGGCCGTGGTCAAAAACATCACATCGGATAGATCAAAGGCCACATCCAGGTAGTGGTCCACAAAGGTGTGGTTTTGCTCTGGATCCAGTACTTCCAGCAGGGCGGATGACGGATCGCCGTGGTAGGATGAGTTCACCTTATCAATTTCATCCAGCATAAATATGGGATTCTTTTTTCCTGCCTTTCTCAACTGCTGGATGATCCGCCCCGGCAATGCGCCCACGTATGTCCGGCGATGGCCCCGGATCTCGGCTTCATCCCGGACACCACCCAGGGCAACCCGGACAAACTCCCGCCCCAGGGCCTTGGCAATAGACCTGCCCAGGGAAGTTTTCCCTGTACCCGGGGGGCCGACAAAACAAATAATGGGGCCTTTGGAATCCTTTTTGAGTTTACGAACGGCCAGATATTCCAAGATTCTTTTTTTGGGTTTTTCCAGGCCATAGTGGTCCTGATCCAATACCCGTCGGGCCCTGCCGATATCCAACGGGTCCTGGGAATAATCGTTCCAAGGCAAGGTGGTCAGCCAGTCCAGATAAGTGGATGCCACCACATATTCCGATGACGACGGGTGAATGCGTCCCAGGCGCTGGAGTTCCCGCTCAGCTTCCTTGCGGGCCTCTTCGGGCAGTTTTTTTTCCTCAATCCGGGTACGGTATGCCTGGATTTCCAAACTTTCCGCTTCGGTTTCCCCAAGTTCCGCTTTGATGGCTTTCAACTGACGGCGCAGATAATACTCCTGCTGCCGCTTGTCCATATCCTCTTTGACCTGATTCTGGATCTTAGATCCCATTTCAAGGATTTCGAGCTGGTCGTTGACCATGCGGGTCACCTTTTTAAGGCGCCGCGTCACATCCAGCATCTCAATCACTTTTTGCTTTTCCAGTACCGGCGCGTTGATGGTGGAGGCGACCATATCGGCCAAAGCGTTGGGTTCCTGTATGGTTTTGATCATCTGCCCCATTTCCGAGGGCAACCCTGGAGAAAGGTTAACGATCTTTTCATACTGTTCGACGATATTGGTCATCAAGGCCCGGTTTTCCTTATTCCGGTGCGCGTTCCGACTCTCCAATACGCAAATGTCTGCCTGCATATAGGGCTTGCCCCTGAGGAATTCAACCACCTTGAACCGATTCAACCCCTGGATCAGCAGCTGGGCCTTTTCATCCTCCATTTTAGACATTTTGAGGATCATGGCCACAGTGCCAATGCGGAACAGGTCATCGGCCGTATGTTTGGAATCTATATCTGACCGTTTGGACAAAAGCAGTCCCAGCATCCGGTTGCCAGCCATGGCCTCATCAATGAGATCAATGGCCGCCTGCTGGATCAACACCAGGGGCAGCACCATTTTGGGAAACAAATTGGTATCCACAATGGGAAGTATTGGAAGGCTGTCGGGAATATCGTCTTTACTGATAGGGGCGGAGGGATGTCTTAGGTCATCCATTCGTCATCCTTGTAAAAAATTCATGGACACATCATTATTTTGATTAACGGCCACGGGCCGCCCCTGGTCTATCGAATCCCAGGCGTTGACCCACAACAAAGCATGAAAGCGCCGGCACGATTTGCAGAGGGTATCTCATATAAACACTGCCTGGCGGCTCATTTTTCCCAAAAACAGTTCAAGGAACCCGTTGGAAAACAAGGCAGACACCTTTGTCACATCAATGTTACTGGGCAGATACAAGACCCGCTCAAAATAGCCGAACTGAATCTCAGCCAAGCGGTATGTGGCGGTGGGATCGGGCTGACTGGGCTGCCGGGTTCCGGCAATCTTCACAGCCTTACTTGAAACCTCAATGACCATATCCTCCTGCCTCACACCAGCCATCTCCGCCTGGATGATAATCTGGTCCCGGGTTTCAAATATATCCATCTGGGGTCTCCATACCTGTTTGGTAAAACAGAACATGGGGTTGACGGACTGAAACATCTCATCATAGGATTTTTCCTGTTTTGCCGGTGTTTCAATATGTTCCCCAAATCGAATTTTAATAGGCTCCATAGATTGCTCCCGCTGACACTCACAATATTGTATACTGTATTGCCGACCGGCGAACAAAAAAGGCCGACCCGTTTAAAATACCACCTGGCGGCCCCAATGTAAAGACAAATTAAAAATCCTTGGCGATTTCTGGTAGTTACCCCCTTACAGAGTCTGGTTTGACAAAGAAAAACAGAGTCTGTATTCTTAAGACGTCATGAATATCTGAACGTTACGCGCCAGACAAAAGATAGAGACCCCAATGGACCAGGCAGCTTACATTGATACGATAACGTCCGCCATTCAATGCGCAGATCACCCGATTGCCCCGGACCCAGCCATGTATCAGCCCACATCGGTGATGGCATTGTTTCTGTTTAATCCTGATCCAACCCTGCTGTTCATCCAGAAGGCGGATCGGGAAGGCTATCCCTGGCGTAATCAGATGGCATTTCCAGGCGGACATGTGGATAAAAATGATAAATCCCCCCAAGCCACCGCCTTGCGGGAACTTAAAGAAGAGATGGGTATTGTTTCAACAAATGTGAAAGTGATGGGATCATTGGGCCATTTTCAGACCCTGCGAAACAAAGATATCCATGCCTTTACCGGCGTCTGGAACCAAAAAGATCATATTGTATTTGATACAGAAGAAATCTCACAGGTGTTTAAAATCCCCTATGCCCACCTGGCAAAACTTCACAGGGACAAAGGCTATGCCGGACGGCAGCCCGATATTATGGAATTGATCTACCCCTTTCAAGACATCGTGATCTGGGGGGCCACGGCAAAAATCCTGCACCACTTAATAGAAGTGGTCAACACCGTCAGATAACAACTCTTGCCTGGCACGGGCCCGCAGCCTCAACCAAACCTTGATGACAAGAAAACCAGATAACCCTGCGAGCATTCCTGGAAACCACAAATGCGGGATAAATTCTGGAGTGGCGGCGGCCACCACCATCCCTACCACGGCAAAACAACATACCAGCAGCATGGCGAAAATCAGCAGCCGGCAGGCAAAGGTGGTATCATACCAGGGTGTTATGTTTTTTCTAAAAAATGGATTTTGATCCGATTGCATAGGCTTCTGAACATTTTTATTAAAAAACACAATATATAGTTTTTATCTATTGACAACCAACTATATATTGATATATATCTTGCGCTATCCCTCACTAATTTCTTAAAGAATTTTTGCGGGAACAACGAACACTATAAGACAAAACATAAAATACATTCTATCACATTTCAAGGGGTATATCATGTTTGAACAGATCAAAAAACGGGACGGGCGGGTCTCTGAATTCGATGCCACGAAAATAACCAACGCGCTCATTAAAGCCGGTGAAGCCACCGGCGAATTCAACGGCCGGGAAGCCAAAAAAATGACCATGAAGGTCCTCACCCTGGCCCGGGATCTGCACCTGGGGCCGGTTCCTGAAGTTGAAGAGATCCAGGATATTGTGGAACAGGTGTTGCTGGATTCTCCCTATTAC
>PDWJ01005690.1_pt1 | contig 10102 bp, 8 predicted proteins | sample 1430881 | NCBI WGS metagenome assembly PDWJ01 (sample SAMN01162460, study PRJNA174530) | Oral metagenome, whole genome shotgun sequencing project. | biome: Marine environment; feature: Marine mammal; material: Swab sample of the gingival sulcus; isolation source: swab sample of gingival sulcus...
GCAAGGCTCGGTATTTCTATCACCAAAATCTTGCGATTATTACGTTTAAGTCTGTTTGAAAGGCGTTCTCTTATTGATTTATTGAAGCCTCCTGACAGATAACCAACTGTTTCTCCTCAACTCTTGTTGTGGAATCAACTATGAGACACCAGTGGTATATAACCTAAGGTGGTGGCTTTTTTCACAAGCCACCACCTAACTTCCCTTCAATCGGGATCCTGTTTCGACTGTCTTCCCGGTGCTGTTGTTTACGTTGTTTTAGCTTCTGTTGATTTACTTCTGTCTCTTTTGGTTGGGTGTTCCAGCATTTTGCCACCGAAACACACGCCCAGCTTCTTCAAAAAGTGTCTGTTGTCACGAGTACCGTAAAATTGGTCAGCAAGTACAGTCTCTGGCAAATAGCCAAAACGGTTCCGGTAAAATTCCTCAGCAAGTTCCCAAGAAATCAGTTCGGTGAGCAGCACCCATCTGTTGTCCTGGCAAAACTTACCTTCAAATGGTAAGTAAAAGTTACCAAGATAGGGATGTTTGGAATTTGTTTTTCTGTACATGATCTAATTTTTCTGCAAGCATTTAGATAAAAAACACTCATTTTTCTTGCAGGTCATGCCTTATCACCATAAGTCTTGCACAATAATTACAATCAGTTAGCTTTTCCAAGAGTTCCTGCATAGGAAGTGCCTTTATAAATACCCAGATTTTATTGGGAATGAAATACCACGGTGATCCAGAAAATATTGCCACAAAGAGGAGCAAACGCAATGCAGAAAGAACGTGTCCAAAAAACTGTTTTATTGGTCATGGTGGCATTAATTTCAATGCTGTTTCTTGCTATGATCCAGCAGTTTTTATTGCCCTTATTTATTGCTGGATTGGCTGCAGCCATGGCTGCTCCGCTACACGGCTGGCTTGCTCGAAAATTAGGTGGTCGGGAAAATCTTGCCTCAATCATGATAATTTTGAGCATTTTTATGCTCATTCTGCTTCCTTGCTCCATCCTTGTCGGGGTTATTGTGGGTCAGGCTATCTCGGTAAGTCAGTCGATAACTCCCTGGATACAAACCTTTATCAATGAACCGACAATATTGGCAGAATACCTTGAGAAACTCCCTTATTATGAAGAGATACGTCCTTATCAGGAAATTATCATTTCTAAAGCTGGTGAGATGGTAGCAGTTATTGTTTCTTTTTGTGTTGATTCTTTGACCTCATTAACCAAAATGACCATCTCTGTGGTCTTTGGTTCTGTGATCATGCTTTATATCATGTTTTATTTTTTAACTATTGGTGATGTGCTTCTTGAAAAAATTCTTTATTTTCTTCCTCTAAGAGATGAGGATGAACAGATTTTATTGCAACGCTTTACCTCGGTAACCAGAGCAACCCTCAAAGGCACCTTGGTTATCGGGATTATGCAGGGAACGATCTGCGGTGCAGCCTTTGCCTTTGCCGGTATTAGCGGCCCTGTTTTCTGGGGAAGTGTTATGGCTGTTGCCTCAGTGATTCCGGCCTTTGGTACTGCTCTCATTTGGGGACCAGCACTTCTTGTCTTGGTTTTATTGGGTAATTTTAAAGGTGCTGGTATTTTACTGGTTTTGTGTGGAGTTGTTTCCGGAAATCTTGATAATCTGGTGCGGCCTCGTTTGGTTGGTCGTGATACCGAGATGCATGATCTTTTCATTCTGCTTAGCACCTTGGGTGGCATAGCCATGTTTGGCCTCCCAGGCATTGTTATTGGGCCAATTATTGCCGCCTTGTTCATTTCTTTATGGGAGATATACGGTCGGGTTTTTGGTAAATATCTTCCATTGGTTGGGGATGTTCAGAGTCGTGGTATTTCCCAAAGTGATGATTCATAAGATAAAAACCAGGTTTACCTTCAAGAAAAACAGAGGTATTCTATTTTGAATGCGAGGGAATGAACTGTTATTCATCTTAAATTTTCGTAAGAGGTTCTATGGAAAAGGTTAATATACCTATACATAATAGTCGGCCACAACCCTATCAAGATGATCCTAAACCCCAGGTTGAAAAGATTATCACCGCTTCTGCCTTTCAGACCTTTTTTAATACCATTTCAAACGGTGGTTTTCTGTTGTTTGCCGCAGCGGTACTGGCTCTTATTTGGTCAAATCTCAGTCCTGAAGGATATGCTCATTTTTGGCATCAGGAGGTAACTTTTTCTTTTGGTAACCAAGGTCTTTCTCATTCTCTAGCTCATTGGGTTAATGACGCTTTAATGACTTTTTTCTTTTTCACGGTAGGTCTGGAGATCAAACGGGAAATGCTGGTTGGTGGTCTTTCTGATTTGAAAAAGGCAGCTTTGCCTGTAGCTGCGGCTTTAGGCGGTATGGTTGTTCCAGCCTTGATTTATTTTTTCATCGTAGGCAGCGGTGAAGGCTCTTCGGGTTGGGGTATTCCGATGGCTACTGATATTGCTTTTTCTCTTGCCGTGCTTGCAACTCTTGGCAAACGGGTACCATTTGGTATTCGTCTTTTCCTTACCGCTTTTGCCATCGCTGATGATCTGGGAGCAATTTTAGTTATTGCCCTTTTCTATACCCCCCAGATTCATCTTTCTTATCTTGCTGGAGCTGCTGGGCTTTGTGTGGTTCTCTTCATCCTTAATAAAGCATGGGTACGTAATCCATTGGTCTATATGGTGATGGGCGGCTTTTTATGGTTTATGATTGGCCATTCCGGGCTTCATGCCACCATTACCGGAGTGTTGGTGGCGATGTTTGTTCCTGCAAAGGGAAAGTTTAATACTGATGTGTTTTTACGCATGGTACGAGATCGCCTCAACGATATGACCTGTGAGAGTGGGGATTGTGGCCATAGTATTATGGAGAATCAGCATCATCTTGAGGCAGTGCATGGGATTTATCAGGCCTGTCATTGGATTGAGACTCCGCTGCAAAATATGGAACATGCCATGGAGCGCTGGATTGCCTATTTGGTGATGCCTCTTTTTGCGTTGGCAAATGCTGGCATTGTTCTTGGCGGACTTGATATTAGTGCCGCCCTGTTGGATCCTGTAACCCTGGGGGTGACATTAGGGCTTTTCCTGGGAAAACCTTTGGGGATTACCCTTTTTACCTGGATTGCCACCAAGGTATTGCGGGTTGAATTGCTGGGTGGAATTACCTGGCCCATGGTTATGGGGGCTGGTTTTCTAGGGGGAATTGGTTTTACGATGTCTCTGTTTATTTCAGCATTATCTTTCCCTACTGCCCTTCTTCAGGAATATGCCAAAATAGGAATTATTTTAGGTTCTATTTTGGGTGGTTTTTTTGGGTATCTCTTGCTGTGGTGGAGTAGTAGAAATTTCCAGAGATCTGACGACGAGCAATTTGATTTTTAATGAGAGTTTCCTTAGAAAATCATAATGCTCTTTTAAGAAAAATTCCTTTTGGCAAATAACTTGCCAGAAGGAATTGATAAACAAAATCTTTCAATGTCTTATCATTGGTGTCATGCTGATCAAGCATAAGCTGAACCTCAGTGATGAGGAGATGGTGCAGCAGATACAATAAAACAACATCTCTTTTGTAAATTTTCTATCCTTTCAACTTTTTCCATAAAATACGAATGGAGGAGTGCATCTAAAATCGCCCTTTTTACGATCAGAGACTAATGACTTACAATTCTCCAGGTACTCGGGAGAAAAAAGCCTCTTTTCCCAGAGTTACCTATAGCAAAAAATGCTGCAATAGAGCATAAGAGAGAAATGATGAAAAAGTCATCGCCGATTTTAGGAGCAAAACGTAGCTTGAAAAATCAGCTTTTTTGTTGAATTATTGAAGAATTTTTCTTGTTTTTTATAAAATATTCAAGGTATTATCTATTTTAAGGAAATGTACAATCATGACAAATACCGCAAGTTATAAACGAACGTATCCTATCTCCTGGGGGCAACTGCATCGGGATGCCAAAGCTCTTTCCTGGCGGTTGCTTGAAGATAATTATTATAAAGGCATTGTTGCTATTACCCGTGGTGGTATGGTTCCTGCGGCAATTGTTGCCAGGGAGTTGGATGTGCATCTTGTTGATACTATTTGTATCTCCAGTTATGACTGGCAAGATAAGAAGGGTGAGGCCGAGATCCTTAAAAAATTTCATGGCGATGGTGACGGCTGGCTTTTAATTGATGACCTTGTTGATACCGGTCGGACGGCCAAGATTGTCCGGGAAATGATTCCAAAAGCCCATTTTGCAACCATATATGCCAAACCGGCAGGTCGTCCTCTTGTTGATACATTTGTCACCGAAGTAAGCCAAGATACCTGGATTCTCTTTCCTTGGGATTCAGAGTCCCAGTTTGTGACTCCTCTTGCTGGTTCAGATCGCAGATAACAAGGTGTGCTCTATGTCGTTACCGCCAATTCGTCTTGAGAATATCTCTAAAACCTTTGGTAAGGTCGAGGCCAATAAATCGGTCAATTTAACCATTAAACCAGGCAGGGTTTTGGCCTTACTTGGTGAAAATGGTGCCGGAAAATCAACCTTGATGTCAATTCTTGCCGGGCAGCTTCAGCCAACGTCTGGTTCCATTTATCTGGGTGAGCAGCGAACTGTTTTTACCACCACCGAGCAGGCCATTGAAGCTGGAGTTGGCATGGTGTATCAGCATTTTAAGCTGGTCGAGGCAATGACTGTTGCCGAGAATATTTTTCTGGGTAAACAGGAATCGTTTTTTCTGCGTCCCAAAGAGATGTATGCCGAGGTTCGGGAGCTGGCTGGGTGTTATGATTTGACTATCGATCCTGAAACCAGGATTCGTGACCTTTCCATGGGTGAAAAGCAGCAAGTTGAGATTCTCAAACTTTTGCATCGTAAATCTGGCTATCTCATCTTTGATGAACCGACAGCGGTGCTGACTCCCGCTGAGGCAGTAAAACTTTTTGAGACCATGCGTTCCATGGTTGCCCAGGGAAAAGCCATTGTTTTTATTAGCCATAAACTGGAAGAGGTGATGGCTGTTGCCGACGATGTTGCGATATTGCGTCGTGGTCAGATTGTTGATCAGATTGCGGTCTCCGAGGTGCATTCCACAGCCGAACTTGCGGAACGTATGGTGGGGCGGGAGGTTCTTTTTAAGGTAGATCGTAAACCTGTTGAGGCACGTCAGATTGTGTTGAAGGTCAATGATCTAAACGAAGATAGATTGTATTCTGTAAATCTGGAATTACGTAAAGGCGAGATCCTCGGTTTGGTTGGGGTTGCCGGTAATGGACAAAAACCTCTTGTTGAAGCGATATGCGGTTTACGTAAACCACCTAAAAATGCAGTGACCATTCTTGGTAAAGAGTGGCGCAGTTTTTTCCGTAGCAGAACTTGGGATCTGGCATTAAGCTATATCCCTGAAGATCGCCAAGGGTTGGCGACCTGCCAAGGTCTTGATCTCCTTGATAATTTTTTATTAACAACCCGAGGCGGCTTTGTCAAAGGACCCTGGTTATTACGTGGTAAGGCCAAAGAAAAAGCTACGTATCTCCTTGAAACCTTTGATATTCGACCACCGAATTTGCAGGCTTTGGCCTGGCAACTTTCTGGAGGAAATTTGCAGAAGATGGTGTTGGCCAGGGAGTTTTATCGACGACCCCGGTTGATTGTGGCCGAACAACCCACCCAAGGACTTGACATTGCTGCCGCTGAAGATGTCTGGAAGTTGTTACTTAAGGCCCGTGAACAGGCCGGTATTCTTCTTGTGACCGGCGATCTCTCAGAAGCTCTGGCTCTTTCTGATAGAATTGGGGTAATGTTTGGTGGCCGCTTGATTGCTTGTTTTTCACGGGATGATGAAGAAAAAGTTGCTGCGATTCCACAGATGATGGCCGGGCTTGAAACATAAGAACGGTTATGTAATGTACCGACAAAGCTGTGCTTTTTAAGTCGTGAAATGGCCAAGTGAAATGAGTTGATAAGAATTGTATCTTATTGAGTCATAGGTTTTGGCAATTCTTACTAAGATTTGACGACACAGTCTCTTCCATTTCTTTTCGCCTTGTATAATGCCTCATCGGCTCTTTGAATCAAAGAAAAAACGGTGTCTGTCTCCTGGTACATTGTTATTCCAAGGCTTATTGTAATATGACCGCATTGACCAAAAGAGAGTTCCTTGATTTGGATTCGCAATTTTTCAGCCAGGGCTTCAAGGTTTTCTTCGGTTATCTGGGGGAAGATAATGAGAAATTCTTCGCCGCCCCATCTTCCAATGGCATCGGATGCTCTGGTATGTGCTACAAGTGCTTGTGCAAGCCCAACCAGTACATTATCTCCAACTTGATGTCCATGGGTGTCATTAATTTTTTTAAAAAAATCAATATCTAAGAGGCAGATCCCAAATTTTTGGTTATTTGTTCGATTATAATCTATTTCGTGTTGTAATAATTTATCAATTTTTGATCGATTATAGAGTTGGGTAAGAGTGTCTATACTGGCGGCTTTTTCCAGCATTACATTTTTATATTTTATTTCTTGTTCTGCTCGTTGCAGCAACCTGTTATTTCTTGTTATTTTTCTGATCCAGAATAAAAGAGCAATAAGAATGCTGACAAATAAGATTGTGAACTTTATAATCAAGACATAGTTTGTTTTTTCGGCAAACTCTACAGGAAACCACTTGTTGGATATTTTTTGTTTTTCCTTGAGATCCATGTTGTTAAAAACTTTATTAACAATCGTAGATAGTTTTTTATCTTGGGATTTTGTTCCTATTTGAATATGTAAATCTTTTGTTAATTTTCCCGATATTTTCAGATTCTTATTGTACTGACTCATTTGTAACGCATACACCATACTGGGAAGGGAATCTATGAAGGCAAAGACTTCTCCTGAATGTACTTTTTGAAGGGCTTCTTCGCTGTTTTCAACTTGCTGTGCGTTGAAGTTATAAGATTTTTCTTTGAGAAAATATTGCAGATAATGGTCTTTGAGCATAACCACCGGCTTGTCTCCGATATCTGCCGCACCATCAACAAAACTGACATCATTTCTTGTTGTAATAACAATAGGAAAATCCAGATAGGGATCGGTAAAAGACAACAGCCCCTGTTTAGATTTTGTTTTTATTGCTAAAGGAACGATGTCACATCTTTCTTTTTTGATAAGATCTAAGGTCTCATTCCATGAAGATGTTTTTAACATCGAGAAACGAATGTCTATTTTGTTTTTGAGAATGTCAAGATAGTCAATAACAATACCGTGGCGTTTGCCTTTCTCATCAATGAAATGGAAAGGCGAAGGCCATTCTGGAGAGATACAGACTGTAAGTTCTTTTTGTGGTGAAAAATAGGCCTTTTCTTCTTCAGAGAGCTGTGTCTCATTTTGATGGTATTTGTATATTATTTTGTTAATTTCCATACCTGGCTTTACTTTGCCAAGTAATTTGTAAACATCATAAATTTTTGCAAGATTTTCTGCACGTAATTCTCCCAGTTTATTTTTTTTGTAATAAAGAAATTTTTTAAGTTCTTGCGCCTCATAGAGAAGGGCTTTGGGAGATTTTTTTAGAGAGTTGTATCTATAGTAAACGATATCTACAGTTTCTTTGATATGGCTGAACGCATAGGCAAACCCTTTGAGTGTCGCTGCTGTAAAATCACGGATTTCTTCAGGGTTGTCTTGCAGGTAGTCTCTATTTGTAATGATAATGTCATTGTAGAAATCAAACCCGCACCCTTGTGAACTAAAGACAACAGGGTCTCCGCCAAGTTCTTTGAGTTTGAAGGGCTCATTTGATATATATGCTGCCATAAGATCCGCTTCTCCGTTAAGCAGGCTTGCGGGATTGAAGGAGTGTTTGACAATTTGCAGGTCTTCGATTTTAAGTCCTGCAGCACTGAGCATGGCAACAAGGGATGCATCAGAGGTATGAGCCTCGTTGAGCATTACTCTCTTGTTCTTGAATTGTTTAACAGAGCTGATTCCAGAAGCTTTATTACCAAGAATGACAAGAGGATTTGACTGATAGAGTGCTGCGAGAAGGACAAAATCATTTCCTTGTGAGATATCTATAAGAATAGATGAACTGATAACACCGTATTCCGTCTTTGAATTTTTTACTTCATCGGTGATGTTTATACCATGTTCCCATTCCTTAAAGATGACATCGAGACCAATATCTTTGTAATATCCTTTCTCTTTTGCGATATAAAACCCCGCATATTCAAACTGATTTTTCCATGGAAACTGCACAGAAACCTGTTTGAGTCGTTGTGGGGTGTTGTTTCCGTAAACAAAGGCCGGAATAAAAAGGAAAAAAAGCAGGAAATATGATATTTTATTCATCGTAACAGGCAAGGCTGCTTTTATTCTTAATTTAATATTTGTGAAATCGAGCTGTTAGAAAAGCGTGCATTGGTAAAAAGTGTTGACATCCCGAAAAGGTTCATATGTATGCCGCCCACTCTTATCTTATTATAACAAAGGAGAGATTTTTGGAAATATTTTTTGTTAGGTAAATAACTTTCTATAATGAATTATTCTTGACACAAGGGAAAATATATTGTTTTCCCTTGTGCGTTTTGAGCGAGGATTTGCACACCGGTAAGCGTTAGGTGCTTTTGAGATCAATATCCATTGTCCAGCCAAAAGGATCGTCGGCTTTTCCATACTGAATATCCATAAGCTGCTTGAAAAGCTTGGTGGCAAAAGTGTTTTTCCCGTCTCCGATGGTGATTTCACGTTCGTTATATTTGATTTTTCCTACCGGAGAAATGATGGCAGCAGTTCCTGAGCCGAAAACTTCCTGTAATGCACCTGACGCATGAGCATTATAAATTTCCTCGATGGAGATACGTCGCTCTGTGACTTTGTATCCCCAATGTTTTGCAAGTTGTATTACAGAATCTCTGGTGATACCTGCCAGAATTGAGCCTGTAAGTTTTGGGGTGATGATTTCATTGTCGATGAGAAAGAAAATATTCATCGAGCCGACTTCTTCAATATACTTTAGCTCGACACCATCAAGCCACATAACCTGGGTGTAGCCATCAGCGTGTGCCAGATCTGTGGCATAGAGGCTGGCCGCATAATTCCCTGCAGTTTTGGCTTCACCAAGACCGCCCCGTATGGTTCGCACATAATCTGGAGTAACCCAGATTTTTACCGGATTGAATCCTTCAGGATAATAGGCTCCTACTGGGGAAAGGATGATGAAAAAACGGTAGGTATGGGAACTACGCAAACCCAGATAGGGATCTGTAGCGATAATGGTGGGCCGGATGTACAGGGATGTGCCAGGTTCTGAAGGCACCCATTGCCGTTCAATACGCAGCAGCTCCTTGAGTGCTTTTACGAGGAAATGTTCATCAAGCGGTGGAATACAGAGACGTTGTGCTGAACGATTCAGGCGTTTGAAGTTATCAAGAGGTCGAAAAAGTTGGATATTTCCTGCCTTGGTACGATAGGCCTTGAGTCCTTCGAAGATGGACTGTCCATAATGAAGTACCATGGTTGACGGATCAAGAGTAAGCGGTCCATAGGGTTCTATTCGTGGATTGTGCCAACCTTCTTTTTTATTGTAGTCGAGGTTGAACATATAGTCGGTGAAAAAATTTCCAAATCCTAACTGGGAATCTTCGGGATGTCTTTTATGTGTGGTAGCTGGAGTGAAAGTGATATTCATAGGTGCCTCCCGATAGAAATAATGTGTATGATGTTTAAATGTTGCAAATATATGCTTTGTTCTTTTGCGGGCTATTCTAGCATGAAAAGATATTTTAGGCCTGAAAATATATATTTTAAAAATGTGACCCTGGGTAGTTGGGTATCATTTCTGCGTTTTTGATATGTGTAGAGTGCTTACTTAGCTGGATATTTCATAAAAGAAAGGCAGAAAATTATAAAATCCTTTACAATTCAGTTTGTTAAAAAAGAAAAAGAAGGTTTCTCCATGACAAAATGTACACACCTCAAATCAATTTTTCAACCTGGAAACACCGTCACATTCAAGCGAATTTCACCGATGGAGATGTAAGCAATGCTAGAAGCATACTGCAACTAACCCCCATCCCCGCAAGCGGGAACAACGAAGCATGAAACTTTAAAAAAAGAAGGCCATGATTATCATAAAGATTTTTCACAACAAAAATCAAAA
>PDWJ01005691.1_pt1 | contig 10102 bp, 11 predicted proteins | sample 1430881 | NCBI WGS metagenome assembly PDWJ01 (sample SAMN01162460, study PRJNA174530) | Oral metagenome, whole genome shotgun sequencing project. | biome: Marine environment; feature: Marine mammal; material: Swab sample of the gingival sulcus; isolation source: swab sample of gingival sulcus...
CTCCTCCTTAAAAGTTGAGGCATAATGAATAACAAAATGGGAATGATAAATCTATCCGCCTAAAGGCGGAGGTTTTAACCTTACTTGGGACTAATAAAACCAATTCGCTCTATAGGTTTATTGTGCTGTGAAACAAGTGTAAAGGCAGGGATACGATGCGGTTCAAACCAAGTTTCAATAACGTCCCTAACATCCTCATTGTCAATATGCGCCAACAAAGATCGGTCCATGGATATATCCGACGTGTTCATATCCCTCCCCTCAAAACGTAAAAATCCGGGTAATTTTTTATTTACCCGGATTTCCGTTTTTCAATCCGCTATGTTCTGCGCGCCCTTCCCTAGGTTTGCAAACTCATACAGGCTGGTCTTCTGACTTCCGGATCACATTACTTGCTGTGCCTTCCCGTTTTCGCAAACAGTGACGTGTATGCAGCTTTCATCCTCGGTTACAGCGGCGGGCCCGTCATTGATTCTCACAATGTTCCCATTATTCCAGCACGGCTGGATACCTGTACGCTTTATTTTCCAAACAAATAGTCAATCATGCCTTATCTTGTCAATAAAAAATAAATGTCAAAAAACAGCAAAATAGTGCTACTTTTTAGCAAAAAAGTCACAGCATTACCCCCTGAGATCTGATAGTGTAATTAAATATCTTAACGCAACACAGGATAATCACATGAAACGCTTTTTAAAAACATTCTGGGAAGATGAATCCGGGGCCACGGCCATTGAATATGGGCTTATTGTGGGCATTATGTCAGCATTGCTGGTATCGGTACTCACCATGTTCCGACAGGATCTTACCGCACTGTTTGAGGCAATCAGTGAGAAGCTTCAAAGTGTGACGGATGAAATTTCACAATCGACGACAGGTAAGTGATTCACCCATCCGTATCAGTCAATGTCATGGCCATGATGGACTATCTCACCATAATGACCGGTCTGTTATTGTGCGGCGCATTATATACAGACCTACTGACCGGAACGATCCCTAACCGGCTCACAGTCAGTTTTGCGCTGGCAGGGCTCTGCCTGAATATGGCAAACCTGGGTATCGGACTGGGAGCAGGATTTGCGCTAAAAGGAATTGGCACTGGCATCGGGTTGTTTATTCTGCCCTGGATGTTTGGCATGACCGGAGGCGGGGATGCCAAATTGTTTGGCGCCTTGGGCGCATTGACTGGATCGGCCGCGGTATTTGGCATTTTTCTTTGCACCGCCATGTTTGGCAGCCTATTTTGCCTGCATAAAATATATCAGATGAAAGCCGCCCAGAAATCAGGTTGTTACAAACAGATTTCACCCACCATTGCCTATAGCGGTCCAGCTGTGCTTGGGTTCCTCGCCTATGAAACAGCAGGGAAGTTGATATGACCCATTTTCAGATCATCCGAACAGGGGACCGGGGATCGGCAGCCGTTGAATTTGCCATTCTTTTGCCCATCTGGCTGATCCTCTTTTTTGCGTTTCTCGACTATGGCTGGTACCTGACCAACCTCTTTGTTCTGGATCATGCCGTGGCATCCGGGGCCAGGGCCGGCGTCAAAGTCAAATACTGGCTGGAAGACGAGCAGATGGATATCGAAACCATTGCCAAGACTGTGGTTAAAAACACATTCTGGCTTGAACCCTTGTCCGACAATCAGATTAAAATTGCATTTAAGAATGCTGAACTCCAGGATATCCAAGACGACGAGCCGTATCAATACCTGGAAGTCAGGGTGCCATCTCTCCGATACAGCCACCTGGCTGGATATCTGCCTGAAAGCCTCATTCCGAAACGTATTTCTGCCCGTTCCCTGAGCGCCTTTCCATGATGCCGGCCTACACCATACTAAAGGGAATGTTATGCTGAATGCACGCACACTGATCATCATCTTGTTTTCACTTCTGATTGCATTGCTTGCCGTTCGGGGCGTATCCCTTTTCAGACAAAATCAAAAAGCCCCCACGCCACCCCCTGCCACCCCCGTATCCCAAGAGGCTCAAGCCCCTGGAGAACAGCCCGCCGCAGAGTCTGCGCCCAAGTCCATCAGTGATGCGATTCCCCTAGGAAAACGCATTGTGTCCATCAAGGTGGATGAGGTCTCCGGCATTACCCGTTACTTGAAACCAGGAGACCGGGTGGATGTGATTGCCATATCTGATCTGGGGGGATCGAAAATGGGAACCATTGCACGACCCGTGGTCCAAAATGTCCGTATCTTTGATGTGGAAGAAGGGTTTTACAAAAAACTTTTGACAGACAAAGCCATGCGAAAAAAGAAGACCTGGACCCTCAAACTTGAAGTTAGTCTGGAACAAGGCATCCGCCTCTCATCGATGGCGGAACCCGCCCGGCTGCGACTGCTGTTACGAAACCGGAATGATAGTGAAACCCCCGAGTTAAAGCCCATTGTATTTACCCCTGAACACGGATCTTTCTATGCCGATGAAAATATATCTGACCTGGCCCGTAACATCACACCGGGGATGCGGGCCATTGATTTAAAGGTGGATAACCGCACAGGAATCTGTGGAAAACTCAAGCCTGGCGACCGGGTGGACGTCATTATGTCGTTTAAAATTTCACGGTTTGCTACTGAAGAAGGGAACCCAGCAGTGGGCACCCAGGGCGTTGTCCAAAGTATGCGAAAGTCATCACGGATTGTCATCCAGAACGTTCAGGTGATTGCCACAGATGAGCCCGTCGGACATCCGACCCAAACGCCAAAACCGGTATCGATGGTCAGCGTGATGGTCACGCCAAAGCAGGCAGAAAAAATGGCCGTGGTGATCGACACGTCAAAAAGCGGTATCGTCCGGCTGATATTAAGGCATCCCACGGATCATGAACACATTCACACTGACGGAGAATTGTTTTCCGACCAGGTGCTCACCGACAAACGGGCCTTCAAGGTGATTGAGACCCTTAAAGGCACCCGGATCTATCCCAGGAAATTTTATGACAATAAATAGAGTGGAACGTCATCAAAAACAATTGCAAGCAATCCTGAGCCTGATTCTCATCTTATTTCTGATCGCTGTGATCCCCAGCCGGGGCCAAGGTGAGGTCATTTCCATTGAAACCCGCCACTCCCAACTTCTCAAGACCCAACAGCCCATCATCCGGGCCTCGGTGGCAAACCCCGATGTGGCGGATGTCAAAGTACTCACCCCCCATCAGGTTTTGATTATTGCCAACACCAAGCGTGCCGGATCCACCAATCTCATACTCTGGTTTGAGGGCGAACAGATAAAAAATTATGATATTCACATCCATAGGGTCATCCCCCGCGCCACACTTACCGCAATTGAGAACAGAATTGCAGATATCGCACCGGATGTGAAGGTGGCGGTTTTAGAAGGCGGGACAGGACCAGATGAAGCGAGTATTATCCTCAAGGGTGAGGTGAGCAGCCAGGCAACCTTAAACCAGATTCTAACTGTTGCGAAAAGCTTTGGCATCCCCTATTTCAACCTGATACGATTGACCGGCTCCCAACAGGTCCAGCTCAAGGTCCTCATTGCGGAAATTTCAAAATCCGGACTTCGGCAGATGGGTGTCAATTTTGCCCACATGGGCGAACAGCTCAGTGTTGGTATTTTAAAAGGCGCCGAAGGTTCAGGCCCCGTGGACTTTTCTAACGATGGTACCACCCTAGAAGCCAACTATACCGGTAACACTCCCTTTGCCACAGCATTTCAGATTTCCATGAATGCGCCCACACAGGACTGGATGGGTATTCTCAGTCTGCTGAAAACCCAGGGTCTGGCAAGATCTTTAGCCACGCCAACCCTGGTGACCATGAACGGCCAGCAAGCCACATTCCATGCCGGCGGTGAGTTCCCAGTTCCGGTCCCGGGAAAAGAAGGCAATGTCAGTATTGATTACAAGGAATACGGTGTTATGCTGGAATTCACTCCGTATATCATTGACCAGGACACCATTACCCTAAAGGTCAGCCCTGAGGTCTCTTTTTTGAACTATTCTGTTCAGGTTTCCTCAGGCGGCGCCACCGTACCGGGTCTCAGCAAGCGGCGGGCCACCACCACCTTACAGCTTAAATCGGGTCAAACCTTTGCCATGGCAGGCCTCCTTCAGGAAGATTACCACCAGACAGATCATAAAATACCATTCTTCGGAGATATTCCCTTTATCGGAGGACTATTCACGGCCAAGGAACATTCTATCCAAGAAAGAGAACTGGTGGTCATGGTGACACCAACCATTGTTCAAGCCATGGCACCGGAGCAGGTCCCCCCCTTGCCCGGCAATCATCTCCAAACCCGAACCAGCGATTCAGACTTTTTTATTAAAAACAAGTTGGAAAACATGGGCCCTCCACAACCGGCATCGTCCGAATTCAGAGGAAACACAGGGTTTATCAAATGACGGAAAACCAACATCTTTGCGCGGTACTGGCGGGTCTCAACAAACAGACAGGCCGGATGATCCAAAAAGGACTGGCGTCCTTGGCAACCATTGAAGCAACCTTCCTCGACCCAGCCCAGGCAGTCGGGTCCATAGAACATCTCAAACCAGACCTGGTATTCCTGGCCTATGACCGCCACCCTGAAAATTGTATCACCGCATTGGGAAATATTCTGGCAAAGGCACCAGAAACCCTTGTGTTCCTGGTAGACCCAGGCACGGCACCTGAAAAAATTCTGGAAGGATTCAGGCATGGTGCCGCAGACTTGATCCGGTCAGATTTTAGCGGTACCCAGATTCTTAATTGCGTACGCCAAGCCATTGCCAGGGCCCAGGGGCGGCCCAGAAAGGCAAGGGTTTTCACCCTGTTTTCTCTCAAGGGCGGTCAGGGGGTGACCAGCCTGGCCCTGAACCTGGCCGACCAAATCCATGATATCACCCAATCCAGGGTCGTGCTGCTGGACCTGAACCTGTTCATGGGGGACATTACGTCCTATCTGGACATTACACCTGAATTCACCGTGTTTGACCTGTGTACAGATTTGGCCCGAATGGACAAGGACCTTTTGTTTTCCTCGTTGTACCGCCATGATTCAGGATTTTATATTCTGACCACCCCTGAGGAAATCAGCGATGCCGATGCCGTGAGCGGCCAGGATGTGGGGAATATGATAAAATTTCTTGAAACCCATTTTGATCATATCGTGGTGGACGCCGCCCATGGTTTGTCCCGCCAAACACTTGAAATCCTGGCCAGAACAGACACACTTTTAGCGCTGGTTCGCCAATCCATTCCTTCGGCTAAAAGCCTGAGCAAATTATTCGCTTTTTTTACAGACATTAATCTGAGCCCCCCTGCCTTGGACATTGTTTTGAACCAGTATCAGAAAAACAATGACTTTAAAAAAGCCTACCTTGAACAGATTTTTAACCAGAAGATATCTTTCGTTTTAGACAATGATGCCAGACGAATGCGCCAGTCAATGGCCAAGGCAGAACTGTTAAGACAGACCGCCCCGGGGGTGAAACTGACCCGGCAGATCCGGAGTATGGCCGCTGCACTGACCGGCACAGCGCCCAAAGGGACAACTGGCTGGAAAAAATGGCTGGCTGGAGATTGGTCATGAAGCTGAGCCACCGTATCAACGCAGCAAAGTCCCAGACACCCTATGACCACCCGGAATCATTTAACAACACCTACCATGATGTTAAAGCCAGGGTCCATCTTTCCCTGGTGGATCGGCTGGACCTGTCCACGGTCACAGAGCTGCCCAAAGAAGAGCTCAGCCAGGTGATTCGCAATATTCTCAATGAGATCACCCATATGGAATCACTTCCCCTCAACCTGCAAGAGCGCAGCACTATGGTATCGGAACTGATCCATGAAATCACTGGGTTTGGCCCTTTGCAACCGTTTCTGGAAGATGACACCGTCCAGGATATCCTGGTCAACAACTATCGCCAGGTACTTGTGGAACGGGAGGGATTGCTCTACCCCACCTCGGTCCGATTCCGGGACAACCGCCACCTGATGCACATCATTGATCGAATCGTCTCCTCTGTGGGACGACGGGTGGATGAGGCATCCCCCATGGTGGATGCCAGACTGCCGGATGGCTCCCGGGTCAATGTGATTATACCACCCCTGGCCCTAGACGGTCCCGCCCTCTCCATCCGAAAATTTGGGACCCACAGACTTACTGGGGAGGATCTGCTGGCCAAAGAAACCATGAGTACGGCCATGATGGACTTTCTCAAAGCGGCCATTGCCGCCAAACTTAATATCCTGGTCTCTGGGGGAACCGGTGCTGGAAAAACCACCCTCTTAAACGTGTTAAGTGAAAATATCCCGGAAAATGAACGGATCATTACCATTGAGGACAGTGCCGAACTGCGGTTGAACCAATCCCATGTGGTTCGGCTGGAATCGCGTCCGGCCAATATTGAGGGAAAGGGACAGGTAAAGCTCTCTGATCTGGTTCGTAACAGCCTCAGAATGCGGCCCGACCGGATTATTGTGGGGGAAAGCCGAGGGCCAGAGGTGATTGATATGCTCCAGGCCATGAACACAGGTCATCCCGGTTCCATGTCCACGGTACATGCCAATTCATCCTCCGATGCCCTGTCCAGAATTGAGGTCATGGCTGCCATGAGCGACCTCTCTTTTTCGGAAAAAGCGCTGAAAGCCCTGATTTCAAGCGCCCTGAACCTCATCGTTCACATCTCCCGTCTACCGGATGGCAAACGGCGGGTCACCCATATTTCAGAAATTTCAGGCATCCAGGACAACACCATCCAGGAAGACTCTATTTTCACCTTTGAGCAGACCGGCACCACCCCGGATAAAACCATCACTGGCCGCTTCACAGGCAAGGCATTTATCCCCAAGGCCTTTGACCATATCCGGATGTCTGGCATGGGGCTTAACGCGTCACTATTTCGGGATGTCATGGAGATCCATTGATGAATGACGGAATACTATTTATCGGAATTTTTCTTCTGGCTTGTCTGGCAGGTACCGGCATTGGCCTGATATTGGAACAGGCCATCACTGCCCATAAACACCGAATACGAATCCAGCGAATGGCCCTGAACCGGACCGGAGGCCAGCTCAATCGCCCTCCCCAAACGCCAGAAATCCTGGGAAAAAGGTGGTGGTTTGGCCGGACCAGGCCTGACCTTCAACGCCTGGAATACCTGCTGGTGACCTCCGGCATCCCCATGACGGCCAAGGCCTTTATTCTCATTCCTTTATCTGCGGGGCTTGTGTCGGCCCTGCTTTTAGGCATGTTGCTGCACACCCTTATCCTGCCGTTTGCAGTGCTAATTCTCTTTACCAGCGTTCCGATGGGGGTTATCTACTTTAAGACACATCAAATCCAGCGGGCCTTGATTGCTGAGATTCCCGAAGCCGCTGGCATGATTGTCCGTGGACTTCAGGTGGGGCGCCATGTGGACCAGGCCCTCAAGGATGCGGCCAATGCCCTTTCAGGTCCCCTGGGAACGGAAATCCGCATTGTGTATCAAGAAATTGCCATGGGGCTTTCCTTTGATCAGGCGCTTCGTAACTTTGAAAATCGGTATCACACCCTGCCTGATGTCAAGCTGTTCTGCACCGCCTTTATTATTCAAAGGGAAACCGGAGGCAATCTGGTTCAAATTCTGGAGGCTCTGGCGGATACCATTCGAAAACGGTTTTCCTTTCGCCGCAAACTCAAAACCTATTCGGCTGAAGCCCGGGCCAGTGCCATTATCATTTCCCTGTTGCCCTTTGTGTTTGCCCTGGTTGCCTGGTTTGTAAACACCGAATATATCCTGCGTCTGACCGGTACCCCCTTGGGAAGAATGATGATTCTGGCGGCTATCGGGTTTGAGATTACAGGATTCTTAGTCATGCGCAAAATGACACAGGTGAAACTATGATATCCATGCTGGACGTTGTTGTTTTCTGCACGACATTTGCAGCCAGCTTTGTGGTGTTAAAGACCGGCGACAACCAAATTTTAAAACAGGCCCTTTTTAAACGTATTCAAAACGCATCTCAGGGTCGTCAGGGCAATGGCCCGGATCAAGATGCGTATCATGGATTTATTAAGGCCTTAGGGAAACTGGCGGTACCCAAAAAAGAAGCGGAAATTTCAAAAATCCGTAAAAAACTCATCCATGCCGGATACCGGCGCAAGGATGCCGTGATTCTGTTTTACGGGATCAGGATCGGCGCCGGGCTGAGCCTGGCCGTATTGGGGCTGTCATTTGCCATTGCGTCAGGCGGGATTTCTGCCTGGTGCATGGTGATGTTTTTTTTCCCCCTGGCCGCAGGCTATGCCGCCGGAACCATCGTACTCCAAAAAAAGATCGAATATCGACAGGCACGCATCTGCCAGGAACTGCCCGATACCCTGGATCTGTTGACCATCTGCTTAAAAGCGGGGTTGGGATTTGATTATGCCCTATACAGGGTGTACCGGGAACTTGAGGAAACAGCCCCGGTGCTTTCCGCTGAGTTTGGTATGTATTTTCTTGAAGTGCAAAGCGGTATTATCCGCACCCGGGCCCTTCAAAATATGGCACATCGAAACCCATCCCCATTTCTAAAAAATGTGGTAACGGTGCTGATCCAGTCCCTTTCCACGGGAACAGATATTGCTTCAGCCTTGAAGATCTATACAGACGCGTTACGGGATCAGCGGCGACAGGAAGCTGAGGAAGAAGGGGCCAAGCTGCCCACCAAGCTAACCCTGCCCCTGGTGGTGTTTATTCTACCGGCGTTGCTGATCATTATTCTGGGTCCGGTGGTGATCAATTTTATTGGTATGATGAAAGGTGGATTATAAGAGGATAGCGGTTAAAATGAAAAAACAAACGGTTTTGTTGTCTATTTTTGGCGTACACCCATTCCAGGCCTTGCTGGCCTATCCCAGGGACACCTTGAATCTTGTGCTCGCCTTACTTATGATCGGTTTTGGTGCCGGCATGTCCGGGTGTACCACGTTAGGGATCACCCTGAAAACAGCACCCGCAGATCGGCCCAATCCACAGGTCTGGCAAACCAACGACCTGCGTCCGAACCACCTGGCCCTGGCCGAAAAACTGGTCAAGGACGGATATTACGATGTGGCCTTAGTTCAACTTGAACAGGCAGCGTTGGAACCTGGAAATGCCAGGGTGTATGATCTTTCCGGGGTATGTGCCAGAGAGACTGGAGACTTTCGTGCTGCCAAGGCCTGGTTTGAAAAAGCATTAACGGTCAATGATCAGGATGCCTCTGTTCACGGGAATATGGGCATTCTTTTTGGGATGACCAACGATTTTGGAACGGCCCTTGTCCACCTGGAAAAGGCCGCGGCCCTGGATCCGGGCCGAGCTGATGTATTAAATAACCTGGGCTGGGCGGCCATGGCACAAAAGAAATACGCCAAAGCCAAAGCGGCCTTTGAAAAGGCCCTGACCCTGGACCCGGGAAACACCACCGCGGCAAACAATCTGGCCATCTGCTTAGGCATGCAAGGCGATCATGCGTTGGCCCTGGCATTGCTTTTAAATCACCAGAGTGACACCGATGCCCGGCACAACCTAGACGTGATTCGCGCCATGGCCCTAAGCCACCACATGTCCCAGGGTCATTTTCCCGCCTTTGATATCCAAAAACAGAACAATGCAACGCCGGTAACGGGTAATTCAGCTCCCAGCCTGTCTGGGAAAGCGGCCAGCAACATCCTAAAAAAGTACGAAAACGCGCTGAAAAAAGATTGAACCCTGGCCATGATACTGAAAATGCTCCCTTTCAAGACCCTGTCCCGTTTTGGCATCCGTCTGGTTTCAGGCAACCCGCAGTCATTTTTTAGGGACCACAGACACAAGGTCTTTCAAGGGGCCCAGCAGGGGAATTTTGCTGTCATGTTTGCCCTGACCCTGATGCTGGTCCTGACCCTGATTACCTATGTGCTGGATACCGGATTTTTCCTCAAGGAGAAAAACCGTTACCAGGCCAGTGCTGAAGCTGCGGCCCTGGCGGCTGTCAACCAGGCCTGTTTTGTTTCTTCCATGGCAGGGCTCAAAGAGATTGTCCGTAATGTGGTCCAAAGTGCCAGCCCCTCACTGGATGATACAGATGTGATTGTGGAAACCGGGTATTACGATGCCTTTGACGAATATATTGAACCCTTTCCAGTGTATAGGGATT
>PDWJ01014898.1_pt1 | contig 10102 bp, 11 predicted proteins | sample 1430881 | NCBI WGS metagenome assembly PDWJ01 (sample SAMN01162460, study PRJNA174530) | Oral metagenome, whole genome shotgun sequencing project. | biome: Marine environment; feature: Marine mammal; material: Swab sample of the gingival sulcus; isolation source: swab sample of gingival sulcus...
CCTTCCTTTGAACGCCATCAAAAGCCCCTAAAAAAAGTACTGAAAACCACCACCGTCAAGTCATACACAAACAGCGTCAGCTCTTTTTTTGGCAAGGACATGTCGTTCAACCCAAACCGAACGACATAATAACCATGGGCCAAGCAGGCCTTCGATCATGGTCCGCCCTCAACACAAAACACCGGTCAACTATTTATTTTGCTTGGTGTTATCCACTTTAAATGCGGTCTCAGTTTTAATTTTACCTGTCCCCTGACAGGCATTTCTCATTCATGTAGACACACCCATTTTAGGCAAGAGATAAAGCTGTAGCAAAAGATAGACGGCAATAAATCCGCCCGCAAATAATAAGGTTTTCATTTGAACTCTCCCCAAATTAGTTGTTATAATTATTCTATTTACAACTACCTGAATAAAAAGATAGTCACCTTTGCTGCTTTTTCCAGATACAACATTAATATAAGGTGATATAAATTAAGGAAAGAACCATGCCAATTTTTGAATACCAATGCAGCCAATGCAACGCTGAATTTGAAAAACTGATATTTTCAAGCGATGACACACAGATCTGTTGTCCCCAGTGTCAGTCGAAAAAAATACACAAAAAAATGAGTGCCGTCAGTTTAACAGGCAGCAGAGAATGTGGTCCGACAACTGCCTCCGGAGGGACTGGCGGATTCTCATGAGCCAGTTAATCCAGACGCCGGTCGGCGTCCTTGACTCAACGCCCGTTGTTAAAAGCATGTTAACTGAAAAATAAAACACGCCTCTGAGGGGTTTTCATGATGATTCCAAGCCCCTCTGAAAAAGATTTCGTTGGCCCATGGCCATCCCAAAACGCCAAACCGATATACCATGAAGTCTAAATGTTGCAGTATCGAGGGTAAATACGCAATTTTTTGTTGCATATCACAAGGATTTAATTAATATTAAGAATTGTAAAAACGCAACCTTACTCATAGATTGCTTCCAATGGCCCGTTTTTTTTAACAATAAACCCTTTTGGAGAGTGTATACATGATCCGCAAAACCGAACGTATTTTGTTTGCCTCTGACCTGTCCACCGGTATGAAAGAAGTTTTTGAACACGCAGCGTTAATCTCAGCATATTCAGATGCTGAAATCATTGTCTTGCATGTCATGGAAGAAGCCTGCAATAGTTCAGAAAAGTTGGTACGTATGGCCTTTGGTGAAGACCTGTACCACAACATTAAAAACAACCACAAAGAGGGGGCCAGAAACCTGCTCACAGGAAAAAATGTGGATGCACTCCGCATTCGCCAGGCCATTGCAGGGTTCCTCAAAGGCAGTAGTGGAGAAGCCCCCGAAGTAGATGAAAAATCCCCACTCACCAAGATTCTTGTCACCGAAAGCCCTTCCATCGCATCTGAAATAGTTCAGACGGCTGTTGAAGAGGACTGTGATGCCATTGTGATGGGCTGCAAACAGCATGGCCTGTTAGCAAAAGCCATGGGAGACCATATTATCAGAAAAGTGTTGAAACGGACCGCTGTGCCAGTGATCGTGGTTCCCCTCGGAAAATAACAAGCGGAAAAACGATCGACCTTAAAGCGCAAACGTAAGTTTTCCGCTTCCAGATAGGGGCCTGTGCCACAGATAAACATATCATTGTGGCCGGTCCCCCTCTACCTTGAACATTTTTTATTCGCGACTTTACCTGCCCCCTTGTAAAGTACTTACCCAAAGGATAGATAGGACCAATGACAACGATCAATGATGTCGTACTCATTCACCTCGAAGACACACCCGTCTCCTTTGCCAGGGTAGAAAGTATACTGCCGGATCCTAAAAAAGACTGGTATCAAATCAAGCTACTCATGTTACAGGTTCCCCTTCAGGTGGTGACCTGGATTCTTAAGGATACGTATATCAACGGCGACGACTTTTTTATGAATGGAAAAAAGATGCGGCTCGAACGTGTTGAATGCCCTATAGATGCCCAGTCCCCCCAGTCTAACGCCAATCCCCCCACCTCTAAAACCAATGAAAAGACTGAAAAGGACATGCAAGGTAACGGTTCAAATAAAAGCAATATCATCTCCTTTGCCGATCTCAAAAATAACCCATCCTAAACGTCCTTGACCAGATCCTGAACACCTTAAAATATGCGTAACGCCTCAACTGGAAATAAAAAAATCGTTATTTCGGCATCACGGCGTACGGATATTCCCGGCCATTATACCCCCTGGTTTATGGAGTGTATTCGAAACAAACGATTTACCGTCACCAACCCGTTTAACCGAACTGCCAAAACAGTGCTCGCCAGCCCAGAACATGTCCACACCATTGTATTTTGGTCAAAAAATTATGGTCCATTCATGGATTTGGATGCACACAAACGCCTTACAGATATCGGGTATAACCTGTTTTTCAACTTTACCGTGAATACCGAAAATCCATTGCTTGAACCTGGAATCCCTCCACTGGCTCAAAGACTTAAACAGGTGGCGCAACTCACGCGGGATTCACCCCCTGATACCATCATTTGGAGGTTCGATCCCATTTGTTTCTTTTCTGTTAATGGGCAGCAAACGAATAATTTGAAGGGATTTGCAGCCATTGCAGATGCCATGGCCGATTCAGGCATCACACGATGTGTGTCAAGTTTTTACGATCCCTATCATAAGGTCGATCGGCGAATTAAACGACTGGCAATGCAAGGCGGGCCAATGATCAAATTCATTGAGCCGCCGGTCACCGTTCAAAAACGTGTCATCGAAAAAATGGCGAATCACTTGAGAACAAAAAACATCAGCCTTTATCTATGTTGTGAGGCCGGACTGATGCTCACATTGGGCGAAATCCCCAATCTAAAACCCAATGCCTGCATTGACGGCACACGATATCAGACTCTTTTTGGCGGTTCCCTTGAGACCCGCCCAGATTATGGCCAGCGAAGGACATTAGGCTGTCGATGCACAAAATCCGTAGATGTCGGTGATTATAATCATCACCCCTGTCCTCACAATTGCCTTTTTTGTTACGCCAGGACAAAACCATCCCCCTAAATTTATAGTCTATACTAATGAAAATCAAAACGCTAGATATTCCGGGTATCACATTTTTAGCCCCCTTGGCCGGCATCACCAACCTTCCGTTTAGACAGTTGGTCAAAACCTGCGGTGCAGCAGTGGTCTGCTCGGAAATGGTCAGTGCCAAAGGCATTTTTTATCACTCAAAAAAAACAGTTACACTCCTTCACACCCATGAAGATGAGCGCCCCCTTTCCGTTCAAATTTTTGGATCTGACCCTGAATCCATGGGGAAGGCCGCCGCATTTATAGATCAGGCTGGCACAGCTGACATCCTGGATATTAACTTTGGATGCAGTGTCAAAAAAGTGGTCAAACAAGGGGCCGGCGTCGCACTAATGAGAGACCCCAAACGGTCTGAGCAAATCATTCGTGCGGTTCGACAGTCCACCACCCTGCCCTTCACCATCAAAATCAGATCGGGTTGGGATGCATCAGGGGACCAAGCCCTGACGATTGCCAAAATCGCAGCCGACCACGGCGTTGATGCCATTGCCATGCACCCTCGCACCGCAAGCCAGGGATTCAAGGGCCATGCAGACTGGTCCAGGATTAAACGATTAAAGCATGAAATCGGCCTCCCTGTCATTGGCAATGGTGACATAAAGACCCCTGAAGATGCAGTCCGAATGATTGAAGAAACCGGATGTGACGCGGTCATGGTCGGACGCGGCGCCATGGTTAATCCATTTCTTTTGTCTCAAATCGAAGCCCTCATAACCACAGGCAATTATAAGCACCCCTCCCCACAGGATATCTTCCGGAAAATGGAGGCGTTAATCCATATGTATGTGGATTATTTTGGAGAGGAAACGGCTTGTAAAATGCTCCGAGGTCGCCTTTCATGGTTTATCAAAGGGCTCCCGGGTGCGTCAGCCTTCCGCAGAGCACTTTCCCGCCTGGACAGCATGGAAAACGCCATAGCGCTAATTAAAAAGTACAAAGACCAGTATTACCAGTGTTAACCGCTACACCCTTTAAATTAGCAAATAAAAGAATCGGTTACTTATAATTTTAACATGTGTCCATGTCGGAGAGAAAACGTCACTATATCGCAATATCCCACATCACAAAAAATACTTGACACAATTACCCAAAAAATAGATAAATATAGCGCATTATGTTAGAGTGCCTAAAAATACAATTATATTCGCATTTACATTTGTTAAAGTACCTTTTTAGCTAAGGTTTCTTTTATGTCAAGGATTACAATTTGTGGGGCATTGAAGGTGATGCTTAAGGAGGAGGCAAAATAATGAACGATTTTTTACAAAGCCTACGCAACAATCAGGCAGAAAAACCGCGTGTACCCAAGACACGCAAAACTTACGATAATTCTTACCAGTATTCCAGCGGGCCCGGTGGCCCCAGATTTAATAGTTACATCGGCAATGGATACGGCAATACCAACAGTGCCCCCCCGATGAAACGGCACCCTATTCACGGCGGGATGCCCCCCCATCAGGGCGGCAATCAAATGCCCATGGAAGACCCAAACACGACGATGATGGCCGATATTCTGGACAACCTGAACAATCAGATTGACACATTAATTAAAAACCAGGAATATATGATCACTGTCCAGGAACGGACTGCGGATCTACTCCAACGTCAGACTGATGCGATTGAACTTGTCATGGCACACTTAAACATCGCGCCGGACATGGGACTGCCTGAGCCCAATTTCCAAAACCATTATGTATCTTCCCAGGAGCCGGAAGATGAAATGGATGGAACCATTGAAGAACTGCTCAAAGCGGAAATGGAACAGGAGCGAAAAAAGTTAACAGAGGCAAATCAGCAGAAACCGATATTAAGAAAACGCAGAAAAGTGGTTACACCTGCCCCTGTAAAACAGACAACAAGCGTTCCTCCTCAGGGCGGCCTGATGCCCCGAGAAGAAATCATGAATATTATCAATACGATGCGTGAAGAAGGTGCCACCTATGACCAGGTTGCAAAACACTTAATTGATTTAGGGCAGCCCACTTTTTCCGGCCGTGGCGAATGGCACGCCCATAGCGCATTAAAAACCCATGTACGAAACTTTGTTTTTCGCACATGGGTTTTTTTGAGGGCGTTTTTCGCTAAGCGAACATAGCCTTACTTTAGAGAATCTAAATAATCATCCCACTCTGCCGGCAGCATTTGACGCTTTTGTGTATTGCACGATTTACAGCAAGGTACCAGGTTGAATTTTTCAGACCGGCCGCCTCGGGCAATAGGAATCACATGATCCATGGTCAATTCTTGAGGCGGAAAACTGGCCTGGCAATAATGACAAATGCCCTTCGCCCGCTTACGTTTCCACCATTGGGTCCCCCGTAGCTGCCGAGCCTTGGCCCGCTCTTTTTTTAGTATCTGCCCATCGAGGAATGTAAAATACGAATCCATCATCTAATATCCAAATTCACTGAGATGGCGCGAATTTGAAACCCAGTCCCGGGTGACTTTAACAAACAGTTTTAACAGCACCTTTGTTCCCAACATCGCTTCAATATCTTTTCGGGCACTGGCACCAATTCGCTTGAGCATCCCTCCGCCTTTGCCGATAATAATCCCCTTTTGTGATTTTCTGACCAGATGGATACTTGCATGAATCACAATCAGCTTTTTTTCCACCTCAAAGGCATCAACAGTGACGGCAGACGAGTAGGGGATTTCCATTCCAGTGAGGCGAAACACCTTTTCCCGTATGAGCTCACTAACCATAAATTTTTCAGACATATCTGTAAATGTCTCTTCAGGATACAACGCCGGTCCTTTGGGCAGGCAATTCTCAATCTCCGTTAGAAGATTTTCCACCTGAACCCCTGTTTTGGCGGACACCGGAACAATGGCATTGAACGGGTACAACCCCTGATATTCATCTACGATTTTGTAGACATCCGACTTGTGTGAAATATCAATTTTATTCATGCCAAGAATTACAGGTTTTTTCACAGACGCCAGGCGGTTAATGATCAGCTTCTCAGCTGAGTAGTTGCGGGCCGCACTATCCACCATAAAAAGGATAAGATCCACATCCACCATGGTCTGAATGGCCTGATCAACGATGCGCTGATTGAGCAGGGTGCTGCGTCTGTGAATACCTGGGGTGTCCAAGAAAACGATCTGAGAACAAGGGCGGTTCAGAATACCTAAAATTCTATCCCGTGTCGTCTGGGGCTTTTTTGAGGTGATTGAAATTTTCTGCCCAAGTATATGGTTTAGTAGGGTGGACTTTCCCGCATTGGGAGCCCCAATAATCCCAACAAATCCAGATCGGGTGATGGTGTTTTCAGTCATGACGTGCCATCCTCAATGCTGTGGTCGTTGACATCGTCGGCAGTCTGTGCATACCACTCAATGAGATTGTTAATCTCATTCCAAACAACAGACCTACCAACTCGGGTTTTTGATGAAAAAAGAATCACGCCGTTTTTATCCCGGTTCAGCTGTCGGCATATGGCATCCAATCGTTTAGACTGCTTGGCTCTGGACAATTTATCGGCCTTGGTCAATACCACAAGATAAGGGATTTCATTGGATTCCAGCCAGTGTGCCAATTCAAACTCTTCTGCACGGGGGTCTCGCCTAATATCGATCAACAGCACCAGTCCCAACAGGTTTTTCCGGGTGGACAGATAGCGCTCCACCATGGGCTGCCACTGTGCCCGGATTTTTTTGGAGACCTTGGCATAACCGTATCCCGGCAAATCCACCAAGGAAAGATCATCATTGACCAAAAAAAAATTGATGAGCTGGGTGCAGCCCGGTTTTGAACTTGTCTTGACCATACCCTTTCTCTGGATCAAGGTGTTGATCAGAGAAGATTTTCCCACATTGGACCGGCCGGCAAAGGCAATCTCAGGCAACTCATACTCAGGATATTGCTCCGGTTTTACGGCACTTTTAACAAATTCGACCCCGTGAATTATCATGTGTATGTCTTTAAATATCCTTCCATCCGATCCATGCCGATTTTAAGATTGTCCAAAGAGTTGGCATAGGAAAACCTAAGATACCCTTCACCATTCGCCCCAAAATCAATCCCTGGCGTTACACCTATATGGGCCTTTTCCAGGATATCAAAGGCCAATTGATAAGAATCCATGGAAATATGTTTGGCATTGGCAAAGACATAAAATGCACCGGTGGGTTCCACTGTAATCCCCAGCCCCATCTCCTTGAGGCGCTTCACTACAAATAATCGCCGCGTGTTATAGGTGTCCCGCATTAATTTGATCTCTTTATCGGCATCGGCCAGGGCTGCAGCGCCAGCAAGCTGCACCACGGAATTGGCACAGATGAAAAAGTTCTGCTGTAACACCTGCAGGGGCCGTATAAACTCTTTTGGCGCAATGAGATAGCCCAGCCGCAGTCCGGTCATGGCAAACAACTTGGAAAACCCGTTCAGCACAAATGCCCGATCCGTAAACTCAAGTATGGAATGATCTTTCCCCACGTAGGTCAGCCCATGATAAATCTCATCGGAAATAATATAAAGCCCATGGGCCTGGGCAACCGCCACAATCTCTTTCATCCGCGCTTTGGAGATGACATTTCCAGTGGGGTTGGACGGCGAATTGATGAAAATAGCCTTCGTTTTGGGCGTAATCTTTTCCTTGATCGCTTCGGGGGTAAACACAAAACCTTCTTCCTCGTAGACATTAACTGTCACAGGAATCCCTTGGACATAGTGAACAAAATTGGCATAACAGGCATAATGAGGATCAGAGATGATGATCTCATCGCCAGGGTCTACCAACACAGAAAAAAGCAGCAGCATGGCCGGAGATGTGCCAGACGTCACAAGAATCTGTCCTGGATCCACCACCGTCCCGTAGGTCCGGCCATGGTAATCGGCAATGGCTTGCCTGAGCCTCATATCCCCTAAACTGTGGGTATAAGAGGTCTCATTTTGGCACAGCGCTGCCACCGACACCTTGTTGACGCATTCGGGCACATTGAAATCGGGTTCTCCAATCTCCATGTGCACGACATCAATGCCCTGGGCCTCCATCTGATGAATCTTTTCCAGGACATCCATTACGATAAACGGGGTAATTTTCTCACATCTCCTGGCGGCGGTCATAGTTAAATCACCTTATTCAATGCGTATTCTATAATCCCTTCAGCGCCTGCCTTCAACAGCTTGGGCACCAGATCGCGCACCACCGCCGTCTCCACAATAGTTTCCACTGAAAACCAGTCAGACTGATACAAAGAGGCAACCGTGGGCCCCTCAAGGCTGGGCAACAGATTAACCACGGCATCAAGCTTGACCTGTGGCACATTCATTTTGATCATCACCAACTTATCGGCCACCAGCGCGGCCTTAAGCAACATAGCGATCTGTTCAATTTTTTCTCGTTTTACAGGGTCTTTCCAAGCGCCTTTGTTGGCGATGAGCTGGGTGTTGGTTTCCATCACCTCGTGGATGACTCGCAGGTTATGGGCTTTGATAGTGCTTTCAGTTTCAGTGATCTCCACAATGGCATCGGCCAAGCCGGAAACAATTTTGGCTTCAGTGGCCCCCCAGGAGAATTTCACATTGACATGAATGCCGCGGTCTTTGAAAAACCGCTTGGTGTATTTGACCAGCTCCGTTGAGATTGTTTTGCCTTCAAGATCTTCCAGGGTTTTAACAGGAGAATCTGCGGCAACGGCAACTATCCACCGGGCCGGACGAGCCGACACTTTGGAATACACCAGGTCGCACACCACATGGACATCGGATTCATGTTCCGCAATCCAGTCCAAGCCGGTGAGGCCGGCATCAATCACCCCGGATTCCACATTGATGGACATTTCCTGAGCCCGACACAAGGCACATTCAATGGTCTCATCGTTAATATCTGGAAAATAGCTGCGGCCTTCCACATTGATGTTCCACCCAGACTTTTTAAACAACTTGATAGTCGCGTTCTGAAGGCTTCCTTTGGGAATGCCCAGCTTTAAAATATGATTCATTCTTGCTACACCTTTCTACTTATATACTTTTTCTGGATCAAATACTTGAGGTTCAACGATATTGAATTCATCGTTTTCAACGGTTCTGTAAAAACAGCTTTTGTACCCTTTATGGCAGGCCGCCCCGCCCACCTGTTCGACCTTTAAGAGTACAGTGTCTCGATCACAGTCCACCCGGATTTCCTTGACATGCTGAACATGGCCGGAGGTCTCTCCCTTTTTCCATAATTTTTGCCTGGAACGACTGTAATAAACGGCCACGCCCGATTCAAGGGTCTGCTCCCAGGCGGCCTGGTTCATGTATGCCATCATCAAGACCTCGCCAGTGACCGCATCCTGGGCAATGGCCGGAATAAGGCCACCGGTTTTTTCAAAATCAAGTGCTGCCATGTGCGTTTCGTCCTTTAGCTCTGATTTTTCAATTCATTATAATGCAACCCACATTAAAACTTTTATACATAATCGTTTGACCTTTAAAAGTCAATTTTATATGCAACAAATTATCTAACCTTTTAATTTCTTTTAGAATTTATCATCAATAAATCTCGATAAAAGATGAAGATACTATGGACCGGTTATATATATTGCCATCTCAAAAGGAATCTGGTAAAAGCAGGTATTTTTTCACTAAAATCTATAACATCCCAGGACTGTATGAACACCCCAAAAAGCCGATCTGAAATCCTTAAAAAACGAAAGAAAAAAACGGAAAAAAGCCTGTTCAGGTTCATTTTAAAGTGGAGTTTTATTCTTTTAGTAATCGCCGGTCTTGCGGCGGCGGCGGCACTTGCAGGGCTGCTTTTCTACCTCGGCCAGGACCTACCAAAAATCAATACCCTCAACGATTACCAACCGGCCACGATTACTGGTGTTTACTCTGACGACGGAAGAAAAATTGGAGAATTTTATAGAGAACGACGCATTGTCATTCCCTTGTCACAAATGCCGGACAATCTGATAAACGCCTTTGTGGCGGCGGAGGATTCACGATTCAGGGAACATCCTGGCATTGATATTCAGTCCATTGCCCGAGCATTCATTAAAAATCTTAAAGCGGGAGGGATCGTCCAAGGAGGCTCAACGATCACCCAGCA
>PDWJ01005692.1_pt1 | contig 10101 bp, 9 predicted proteins | sample 1430881 | NCBI WGS metagenome assembly PDWJ01 (sample SAMN01162460, study PRJNA174530) | Oral metagenome, whole genome shotgun sequencing project. | biome: Marine environment; feature: Marine mammal; material: Swab sample of the gingival sulcus; isolation source: swab sample of gingival sulcus...
GCCTTGCGCGGCCGTCTGGATTTGGCGTTTAGCGCCCCGGATGTGGCGCGGCTGTCGGCTTGCGATGTGGTGTTTTTCTCCACCCCTCACGGCGTGGCCATGAACATGGTGCCGGCGCTGTTGCAGGCGGGGGTCAAGGTGGTTGATTTGTCCGCAGACTTTCGCATCAAGGATGCGGTGCTGTGGGCGCAGTGGTATGGCATGGAGCATAGCTGTCCGGAACTGCTGGAGCAGGCGGTATACGGCCTGCCCGAGCTGTACCGTGAGCAGATCAGGGGCGCGCAGCTGGTCGCCAACCCCGGTTGTTACCCGACGGCAACGGCGCTGGGCTTTGCGCCACTGTTAAAGGCCGGGCTGGTGGATGTTGACAGCCTGATTGCCGATGCCAAATCGGGAGTGAGTGGCGCGGGTCGCGGTGCCAATGTCGGCACTTTATTTGCTGAAGTTGCCGAGGATTTCCACGCCTATGCTGCCAGTGGTCATCGCCACCAGCCAGAAATTGCCCAGACCTTGAGCGAGCTGTCCGGGCATTCGCACGGTTTGACCTTTGTCCCCCATCTGCTGCCGATGGTGCGCGGGATAGAGGCCACCCTGTATGCGGACAGGCTCGACGGGGACAGTACCGAGCCGGATTTGCAAGCGCTCTATGCAGCCTTTTACGCTGACGAGCCCTTTGTCGATGTAATGCCCGCAGGCGCCCACCCGGCCACGGGGACGGTGCGCGGCACCAATCACTGCCGCATTGCCGTGCATCAACCCCAGGGGCGGCGCGTGGTGGTATTGAGCGTGATTGACAACCTGATTAAGGGCGCGTCGGGGCAGGCGCTGCAAAATATGAATTTGATGTTCGGCCTGCCGGAAGTAACGGGGCTGGAAGCCGCGCCAGTGTGGCCATAGCCAAGACACGATGATGCGTTATGAAGTCAGACAGCTCAACCCCTTTCGCCAGCGTTTATTGCTGTTGGTGGTGGTGTTGCTGTTGTTGGCGCTGGCCGGCGCGAGTTATTGGCTGGGGCAGCGCTATGCCGGGCGAGATTTTGCTGGCCTGGAAGCGCGCGTTGCCGTGTTGAGCCAGCAGCGCAGCCAGTTGCAGCGCGACAAGCAAGCACTACTGAACAGCCAGGCGGCACTCAAGCGCGGCAGCGAATTGGACAACGCTGCCATGCAGGCGGCCAAGGACGAGCTGGCGCGCCTGCAGGGCGATATGGTGGAACTTAAAGAGGAGCTGGTGTTCTATCAAAGCCTGTTAAGCCCGCAGGAGCGCGCCCCCGGCCTGCATATACAATCCTTTGTACTGGACGAGTTACAGGCGGGGGTGTACCGCTATACCCTGGTGCTGACCCAGGTGCATCAGGGCGGCAAAATGACCAAGGGGCAGGTGGCACTGGGTTGGCCGGAGATGTTGCAAAGCGGCACCGAGGAGAGCCCCGGTACCGCCTGGCAAATTGACCAGATACTGGACAGGCAAAACTTTGCTTTCAAGTTTTTTCAGCGTATTGAAGGACAAATACGTTTGCCTGCGGGTGCTGTGCCCGGGCAGCAGATTATGATTCAGGTGGAGCCGACAGGTCGGCGCTTGAAGTCGATTGAACAATTGTATAACTGGGCCGCGTTGCTCGGAGGAACAGAATAAATGTTTGGTAATGCCAAAAAGAAACACAAAATGAAGCTAGACACCATGCTCGGGCCAAAAACCGAGATCACCGGTGATGTCGCCTTTTCCGAATTTCTGATGATTGATGGCAAGGTGACGGGCAACGTTACTGCAGAGCAGGGCAGCGGGGCGCGCTTGTCGCTGAACAAGGGTGGGCGCATTGTCGGTGATGTCAGAGTGCCTGATCTGTATATTGATGGCGAAGTGGAGGGGGATGTGTACGCCACCGAGCGTGTAGAGCTGGCCAATAATGCGCAAATTACCGGCAACGTTTACTATAACCTGCTGGAAATGGCGATGGGTGCGGCGATTAACGGCAACCTGGTACACAAGCCCAAGGAAGAGATGCGCCTGCTGGAACACAAGGCGGAAAGCAAGAAAAGCGCCAAGCCTGCCGAGGCGAAAAGCAGCAAGGCCTGAATCGGTTTGATTCAGCTCGTGCTATAATCCCTACCTGTTAACGGACATTGATGCGATGAGTGAAGCGATGACAACCCCTGAATTTTCTGATTTCCCCGACCCGCTGGTGTTTACCGATGCGGCGGCGGCCAAGGTTAAAGGCCTGATTGAGGAGGAGGAAAACCCCCAGCTGAAGCTGCGCGTTTTTGTCTCTGGCGGCGGTTGTTCGGGCTTTCAGTACGGCTTTACCTTTGATGAGAATGTCGATGATGCGGATACGGCGATCAGCAATGACGGCGTGACCCTGCTGGTCGATCCGGTCAGCTTTCAATACCTCAATGGTGCGGAAATTGATTACACCGAGGGTCTGGAAGGCTCGCAGTTTGTGATCCGCAACCCCAATGCCACAACCACCTGCGGCTGCGGCTCATCGTTCTCTATTTAGGTTGTTGAGGCTATCCGCATCAGCCTCCCTGTTATGCGGAAACTAGCATACATCTGACCCACAGGGATGTGGGGAATGTCGCAAGAGCGCAAGGAGCGCTCGCGACCCTGTAGCATGTCCGCATAAGCCTCCCTGTTATGCGGAAACTAGTCATGTCTCTGGAGCATATCCGCATTGGGCTTTCCCGTTTGTGTTGGGCGGCGCAACACTAAGTATTGAAAAAACCAATCCTAAAAATCAAAGCCCTAGGTGTTTATTGATAGAAAACCAGGATTGGCGTAATATTCGCAGCCTGAATTGTACTTGCGAGCTGCAAGTGCTGACGTTTTATCCGAGTTTGGCTATCAGCCAGCTCCACTGTTAAATTAACCCCAAGGGGATACCATGAGCGATTACGTTCCAGGCCTGGACGGCATTATTGCCACTAAATCCGCAGTTTCGTCACTTGATGGCGCCAACGGCGTATTGGCTTACCGCGGCTACCCGATTGAAGATTTGGCGGCCAACAGCACGTTTGAAGAAACGGCATTGCTGATGCTGGATGGCGAGCTGCCCACGCAGGCTGCGTTGGATGCTTTTACTGCCAAGCTGCGTGCCAATTACGCGATTGACAGCGCAATTATCAATATGATGAAGGCGCTGCCGGCGGATATGCACCCCATGGCTGTATTGCAGGCCGCGAGTGCGGCGATGGATGGTGTTTACACCTCCGAGCAGGGCGATGAGTCCTACAACGATGCCATGACGATTCGTCTGCTTGCCCAGTACGGCACGATTGTCGCGGCCTGGGAAGCGGTGCGCGCGGGCAAGGAGCCAGTCGCTCCCCGTGAAGACTTGAGCTATGCGGCAAACTTTTTGTATATGCTGCGCGGTGGTGAAGAAGCCGCCGAGGCCGATGTCAAGATGATGGACATCTGCCTGATTTTGCATATTGAGCACACCATTAACGCCTCGACCTTTACGGCGATGGTAACCGCGTCTGCCCTGACGCGCCCTGCGTTGGTGATGGCCTCTGCTATTGGTACGCTGGCTGGCCCGCTGCACGGGGGTGCCAATGAGCGTGTACTGAATATGCTGAATGAAATCGGCACAGCCGACAAGGCTGAGGCCTGGATTGACAATGCCCTGGCCAATAAAAATGTTATTTGGGGCATGGGTCACCGCGAGTATGCGGTGAAAGATCCTCGCGCCAAGATTCTGGAAAAGCTGCTGCGTCAGTACGGCGAGGACAAGGGCACGGTCAGCCCTCTGTTCGGTGCTGCGTTAAAGGTGGAAGAAATCTGCGAGGCGCGTCTGGGTGCCAAGGGTGTTTATCCCAACGTCGATTTCTACTCCGGTATTCTCTATCAGGAGATGCAAATCCCCGTTGACCAGTACACGCCTATCTTTACCATGGCGCGCGTGGTTGGCTGGTTGGCACACTGGCACGAGCAGATTGCCAATAACCGCATCTTCCGTCCGACGCAGATTTATGTCGGCGCCGAGCAGCGCAGCTACAAGCCTGTCGCTGAGCGTTAATCCAACGCTGCCAGCAGGACAAAAAACGGCTCGCGTTGCGAGCCGTTTTTTTTGCTGTTTTGTCGGGGCTAGGCCGGGTAGATAGCCCCGAGGATGCGCTCGCCCTGTGCGCCGGTTGCCGATGGCAGATTGCCTGCTGCGCCGTTGATGGTTTGTCGTCCCAGCCAGGCAAAGGCGGCGGCCTCCACCCAGTCGGGTGCCAGCCCGTATTCGGTAGTGCTGGCAACGGGGCAGGGCAGTTGCTCACTGAGCAGCTGCATCAAGTGGGTATTGTGCGCACCGCCGCCGCAGACCAGAACGCGCTGACAGTGCGGTGCGTAGCGGCGGATATCCGCAGCAATGCTGTATGCGGATAGGCTGCACAGGGTGCTGAGCAGGTCGGCCTCGTGGATCTCCGCAGTGTCGCGCAGATAGCTTTGCAGCCATTCCAGGTTAAACAGTTTACGCCCCGTGCTCTTGGGCGGCACTTGCTGAAAGTAGGGGTGCGCCAATAGCGCATCGAGCAGCTCGGGCTGTACTGTGCCGCTGGCGGCCAGTGAGCCGTGCTCGTCGTACAGCCTATCCGCATAGCTCTGGCAGACGGCATCCATCAGGGTGTTGCCGGGGCCGGTGTCAAAGCCCTGCACCTGCTCGCCATCCAAAATGGTGATATTGGCGATGCCGCCAATATTGAGGATGACGCGCACTTCGTTTTTATCGGCAAACAGGGTTTGGTGAAAGGCGGGTACCAGCGGGGCGCCCTGGCCGCCTGCGGCGATGTCGCGGCTGCGGAAATCGGCCACGGTGGTAATGCCGGTGCGCTCGGCTATAACGGCGGCGTTGCCGATTTGCAGGCTAAAGGGCAGTTCGCTGTCGGGCTGGTGGCGCAGGGTTTGGCCGTGATTGCCAATGGCGACAATATCGCTGGCCGCAAGCTGGGCGTGTTCGAGTAGCGCCAGCACCGTATCCGCATAGGCGTGGCCGAGCGCTATATCCAGTGCGCCCAGGCTGTCGAGGCTGATGTGCTCGGGGTGTTGTATCGAGTGCTGAATGGAGGCTTTTAGCTCCTCGGCAAAGGGCTGGCAGAGGCTGTGCAAGACGCGGCACTGCGGCTTGCCTGGCCTGGAGCTTGGATCGGAGCTTGAATCGGTGCTGAAGTCGGCGACTACCGCATCAATGCCGTCGACGCTGGTGCCGGACATCAGGCCGATATACAGGGAACGACTCACTGTGCTTGCAGCAGTGCCAACTGGGTGCGACCCAGAATATCAAGTTGCGCCAACAAGGGCTGGCTGGTCGTGGCAAATTCCTTGCGATACTGCTTGGGCAAGGGCTGGGCAGTGGGCAGTTTCACCGTCAGCGGGTTGCGGTGCACACCGTTGACGCGGAACTCATAGTGCAGGTGGGGGCCGGTAGCCCAGCCCGTCTGGCCGACATAGCCAATGGTTTGCCCCTGCTTCACCCGCGAGCCGTTGCGTACCTTGCGGTTGAACTTGGACATGTGGGCGTACAGCGTATTGTACTTGTTGCCGTGCTGTACGATAACCACATTGCCATAGCCACGCTGTTTGCCGCGAAAAATCACTTTACCGTCGCCTGCGGCGTAGATGGGCGTGCCCGTCTTTGCCGCGTAGTCCACGCCGCGATGCGGGCGCTTGGTTTTGTAGATCGGGTGCAGGCGGTTGGGGTTGAACTTGGAGGAAATCCGCGTGAAGTGCACGGGGCTGCGCAAAAAGGCTTTGCGTAAGCTCTTGCCTTCGGGGGTGTAGTAGTCGCTACGCCCCTGCGCGTCAGTAAAGCGCACGGCGCGCACGGTGCGGCCATTGTTGACAAACTCTGCGGCCAGAATCGGGCCATCCTTGATTTTCTCACCATCGCGATAATACTCATCCCAGACCAGATTAAAGCTGTCGCCCTTGCGCACATCCAGGGCAAAATCGATGTCGTAGCCAAAGATATTGGCCATTTCCATGACCAGGCTATCGCTCAAGCCGGCTTTGATGGCCGAGCCGTACATGGAGTTTTCAATCCTTCCGGAGGCGTGGTTCTGGTGGATTTCATAGGGGCGATCGGCAATGCTGACGTTAAACTTGCCGTCTTGCTTGCTGACCCGCAGGCGCTCGGTTTCACTGAGGTTGTAGCTCAGCGCCAGCAACTCGCCAGCAGCATTTTTTTGGTAGCGAATGCTCTCGCCGGGGCGAATGCGGGTGATGGCGTTAATGGTTTTGCCCGTCTGCATAAGCTGGTGAATTTCGCGGGCATTGATGCCCTTGCGATGTGCGATGCGCGCCAAGGTGTCGCCGCTTTTTACGGTGGCGCTGTGCCATTGGTTTTGCACGGCGGGCTGTATATTGATGCTGTTGTCTACTGCTGGCGCATGTTCAGGCAGCGCCAACTCTGCGCGGCTCAGGGCTGAGTCGGGGGCAACTTGCGCCAAGGCCGCAGCCGAGGCCTGAGAGTCATTGGATTCCAGTAAAAACAGCAGGCTGCTTACGCCTGCCGAGGCGAGCAAAACCGAGTGTAAACGCCAGTTGCCAATCCAGCCGCCAAAGCGTTTCAACCACGGCTTTTCCCCTGTTTTTCCAGATGTTGCGATGCAGTCTTTGTAATCTAGTTTCATTTGTACAGCTAATTGCCCGAATTTGTTGGCTTTTTTCTAGTGCATACCATAGCTCTATCATTTCTATGGGTCAATGTGGAGGTGCGCCAAAATCGTCGTTAATCATCAGAAAATACTTGGCTTTTACGGTTAAATCCGTAAGGTTGCGGCTCTTGGTGTCAATTAGCCGCTGGAGCGTCCCCATGAGTGTTGAAGAAAGTTTGCCAATCATTCGCCGCGGAGCAGAGGAAATTCTGCGCGAGGAGGAATTGCTGAAAAAGCTGCAAGAGGGCCGCCCCTTGCGGATTAAGGCAGGCTTTGATCCCACCGCACCGGATCTGCACCTCGGCCACACGGTGTTGCTTAACAAGCTCAAACAGTTTCAGGATTTGGGGCATGAAGTGTTGTTCCTGATTGGCGATTTTACCGGCATGATTGGCGACCCGACCGGCAAGAACGTGACGCGCAAACCACTGACCCCGGATGATGTGGCGCGCAATGCCGAGACTTACAAAGAGCAGGTCTTTAAAGTGCTCGACCCGGACAAAACCCAGGTGGTGTTTAATTCCCAGTGGATGGGCAAGAAGTCTGCGGCGGATATGATTCAGCTGGCCGCCCGGCAAACCGTGGCGCGCATGCTGGAGCGCGACGACTTCAAAAAACGCTACAGTGGCGGCCAGGCGATTGCCATCCACGAGTTTCTCTACCCGCTGATTCAGGGCTGGGACTCGGTAGAAATGCGCGCCGATGTCGAGCTGGGCGGCACCGATCAGAAGTTTAATCTGCTGATGGGGCGCGAGCTGCAAAAAGACCAGGGGCAGGCGCCTCAAGTGGTCTTGATGATGCCCATTCTGGAAGGTCTGGACGGGGTGCAGAAAATGTCCAAATCGCTGGGTAATTACATCGGCATCAATGAAGCGCCCGACGAGATGTTCGGCAAGCTGATGTCAATTTCAGATGATTTGATGTGGCGCTACTTTGAGTTGCTGAGCTTCCGTCCGCTGGCAGAGATTGAAGATTTTAAGGCGCAGATACAGGCGGGCGCGAATCCGCGCGATATCAAATTTGAGCTGGGCAAGGAGTTGGTGGCGCGCTTCCACACTCAGGCGGCGGCAGAACAGGCGCAGGCCAACTTTATTGCCCGCTTCCAGAAGGGCGCCATGCCCGATGAAATCGACGAAAAAACCGTGCAGGCCGAGGATGGCGTATTGGCTTTGCCGCGCTTGCTCAAGGACGCGGGCTTGTGTGCCAGCACCTCGGATGCCATGCGCATGATCAAACAGGGCGCCGTCAAGATTGATGGCGAACGCGTTGACGATAAGGCGCATACCGCCAAGGCGGGTAGCACCCATATCTATCAGGTCGGCAAGCGCCGCTTTGCCAAGGTGACAGTGGGCGCATAGCCAGCAGAGTGTCAATGCGGACGACTCCCAGGGAGGGGAGGAGTTTCTGCATTGCAGGAGCACAATGCGGACATGCCACACGGATGTGGCTAGTTTCCGCATTGCAGGAGCACAATGCGGACATGCCACACGGATGTGGCTAGTTTCCGCATTGCAGGAGCATAATGCGGACGACTCCCAGGGAAGGGAGGAGTTTCCGCATTGCAGGAGCACAATGCGGATAGGCTACCAGAGGGGGTGTCTTGCCATTTTCCTGTGGGGCTTGTATGTTCTGTCGATGAAATATGGCTGCATATTATTTTTGCTGGCGTTGCTCGCTGGCTGCGTCGCACCTGCTCCGGTGTCGCGCCCTGCGGTAATCCCGCCTGCACCGCTTCCCCCCATCAGTCTCACGCTGGAGCCACCGACCTGCGTTAGCGTGGTCGCTGTCGGGGATATGATGCTGGGCGGTACGGCCAGCCCAGTGTTGCGGGACAAGGGTTATGACTATCCCTTTGCCGCAACTCAAAATCTGTTGGCCGCTGCCGATATTACCGTGGGCAATCTGGAAACCGCGCTGACGCATGGCGGCACGCCGTTTGAGAAAAAGTACAATTTCCGCAACCCGCCAGAGAAGGTGGCGCCCGCCTTAAAGCGTGCGGGCTTTGACTTGGTGAGCCTGGCGAACAATCACACCATGGACTACGGCGCGGAAGGTCTGGCGGATACCTTGCAAGCCTTGCGCGAGCAGGAGCTGTTGGCAGTGGGGGCGGGTATGGATCTTCACCAGGCCAGGCAGCCGGTCATCATTGCGCGCAAGGGACAAAAGCTGGGCTTTTTGGCCTACTCACTGACCTTTCCTGAAGCGTTTTGGGCCGAGGTCGACAAGCCGGGCGCGGCCTTTGGTCATGCCGCGCATATCCGCGCAGACGTAGCGGCACTGGCCGAGCAGGTTGACCATGTGCTGGTGCAGTTTCACTGGGGGCGCGAAGGGACAACACAGCTGCGGGACTATCAGGTGGCGCTGGGGCGTGCGGCAATTGATGCCGGGGCAACCGTAGTGCTGGGGCACCATCCGCATATCTTGCAGGCGATCGAGCGCTATAAAGCAGGCGTCATATATTACAGCCTGGGTAATTTTGCCTTTGGCTCATATAGTAATAAAGTACAGGCAGGTGGCGTGGCAGAATTGGAGCTGTGCCCGGGGCGGCTTAAGCGCTACGGCTTGACCCTGGTGGACGTCAATAACTTTCGGGTTCACTTTCAGCCTCGGCCACTGGATGAACTCGCCTTGCAAACTGCCTATAAAAGCCTCTATGATTTATCTGCGCTGAGACAAACACAATTACAACGCTTGGGCGAAAAAATTATCGGCGTACTGGTAGCGGGAGAGTAGCCGCTACCAGAGTGAATTTTTTGGGGGATAAATGAAGCAATACCAAAAACTTGCCGTACTGCTGGTGGTCTGCCTTTTGCCGTGGAGTATGGCTGAGGCGCGCGGGCAGCGTTGCAAGGAACATAAGCCGGAAACAACTCCGGGTAGTGACTTTGTTATCCACAAGGATGGCACGGCGACACACAAAAAGACCGGCTTGATGTGGAAGCGTTGCGTTGAAGGCATGCAGATAAAAGCGGGTCGCTGCCGGGGGGATTTGCAAAAAGTGTTTTGGAGTGATGTGTTCAAGCAGTATCAGGGCGTCAAGTTTGCTGCTTATAGCGACTGGCGTGCTCCAACTATTGATGAGCTGAAAACGATTGTTGAAAAGCGTTGTAAAAGCCCCGCGCTCAATCTGTCTATTTTCCCCGATGCGCCCAATCTGCAGGCCTGGTCTGCCAGTGGGGTTGAAGGACAAGATGGCAAAGCCTGGCAGATGTATACCGCCAGCGGCGTGGCGCTCAAGGCAAATAAGGCGGCGTCTGCAAGCCTGCGGTTGGTGCGCAAGCCTTAACCCAATAGCGTCAAGCAAGTTCTGAGCAAGCCATTTCTGGGCTATCCGCATGGCAAAAGTGCTTGGTTAGGTAATGCGGATAGTCTGCGGGGAGGCTTATTTAAGGCTTATTTGCTGTTTATTTAACATTTTTGCAATAAAGGCTTGCGCGTAGTTCGAAGATGTATATAATTCGC
>PDWJ01005693.1_pt1 | contig 10101 bp, 8 predicted proteins | sample 1430881 | NCBI WGS metagenome assembly PDWJ01 (sample SAMN01162460, study PRJNA174530) | Oral metagenome, whole genome shotgun sequencing project. | biome: Marine environment; feature: Marine mammal; material: Swab sample of the gingival sulcus; isolation source: swab sample of gingival sulcus...
CTCGACATTCCAAAAAAACGGGCCTTTATGCACCTCGATACGGTCTTTACGATGGTCGATTATGACAAGTTCACCATTCATCCCGAAATCGAGGGTCCGTTGACCGTCTATTCGATTACCAAGTCCAATGGCGGCAAGTGCATTCGAGAAGAAACAATGGAATTGGAAGATATATTGAAGAAGTACTTACAGCGCGATCGCGTCACACTAATTCGCTGCGGTGGCGGCAATGTGATCGATGCTGGTCGCGAGCAGTGGAACGACGGCTCCAATACGTTGGCGATTGCGCCCGGCGAAGTTGTCGTCTACTCGCGCAACCATGTGACGAATCGCTTGTTGGAGGAGGCCGGCGTTAAATTACACGTCATCCCCTCAAGCGAATTATCGCGCGGTCGCGGTGGTCCGCGTTGTATGTCTATGCCATTGTATCGCGACAAATTATAAAAACTGATAACAGGAGGAAAGCTATGCCCGTCAATTTACGCAACAGGAATTTAATTACGTTAAAGGATTTTACGCCACAAGAAATCAGATATTTACTCAACTTGGCGCGCGACTTAAAAAACAAAAAGCGCGCTGGTATTCGCGGCAATTTACTAGCCGGAAAGAACATCGTCTTGCTGTTTGAAAAGACTTCGACTAGAACGCGTTGCGCCTTTGAAGTCGCCGCCTTTGACGAAGGGGCCAATGTCACGTTTTTAACCAACAGTCAGATGGGTAAAAAAGAGTCGATTGCCGATACCGCCAAAGTGCTCGGTCGCTACTATGACGGCATTGAATTTAGAGGCTTTAAACAGGAAACTGTCGAGCTGTTGGCCGCTCACGCCGGCGTACCGGTTTGGAACGGCTTGACCGATTTATATCACCCAACGCAAATCTTGGCCGATTTTCTAACGGTTATGGAACACGTCGACAAGCCGCTCAATCGCGTTAAGTTCGTCTACGCCGGCGACGCCCGCAACAACATGGGCAACTCGTTGATGATCGGCGCCGCCAAACTCGGCATGGACTTCGTCGCCCTGGCGCCAAAGGCGCTTTTCCCGGATGAGGCACTGGTCGCCGAAATGCGCGAACTCTGCAAGGAAACCGGCGGCAGCATTACACTGACAGAAAATGTCGACGACGTCAAGGGGGCCGATGTCCTCTACACCGACGTTTGGGTATCAATGGGCGAAGAACACCTCTTTGCAGAGCGCATCGAGCAGTTAAAAGACTATCAAGTCAACATGGATATGGTTAAGAAAACCGGTAATGACAACGTCATCTTTATGCACTGCCTGCCGGCCTTCCACGACCGCAATACCACCATCGGCGAAGACATCTTCCAAAAATTTGGCATCGAAAGCATGGAAGTTAGCGATGAAGTCTTTAACAGCAAGCACTCCGTCGTCTTCGACGAAGCTGAAAACAGAATGCATACGATTAAAGCCGTGATGGTGTCATCGATTGGCAATCTCTAAGAGAAGAAAGGATTAGCAAATGAAAGATAGAATCGTCGTCGCCTTGGGCGGAAACGCCCTCGGCAAAACACCGCAGGAACAATTAAAATTGGTTAAAAATACGGCAAAGCCGATTGTCGACCTCATCGAGAACGGCCACGAAGTCGTACTGGCGCACGGCAATGGGCCGCAAGTTGGCATGATAAATTTGGCGATGAGCACGGCGGCCGGCACGGCGGCGAACACGCCGGAAATGCCCTTCCCGGAATGCGGCGCAATGAGTCAAGGTTACATTGGCTATCATCTACAAAATGCCATCCGCGAAGAATTGCTCAATCGCGGCAACCACACGCCGGTGGCCACGGTGATTACGCAGGTCATCGTCGATAAAAACGACACGGCATTTCAAAATCCGACCAAGCCGATTGGCGCATTTTACAGCGAGCAAGAGGCCAAGCAAATCGCCGCCGACAAGGGCTACGACATGAAAGAGGACGCCGGTCGCGGTTGGCGCCGCGTCGTCGCCTCGCCCAAACCGGTCGACGTCGCCGAAAAAGAAACGGTTAAAACCCTAGTTGAAAAGGGCCACGTCGTCATCACAGTTGGCGGCGGTGGCATTCCGGTCGTCGCCGAAGGCAATGGCTTGGTTGGAGTCCCGGCGGTTATCGACAAGGACTTCGCCAGCTCAAAACTGGCCGAAATTCTGGATGCCGATTACTTGATCATCTTGACGGCGGTCGAAAAAGTTGCAATTAACTTCGGCCAAGCCGATGAAAAATGGCTCAGTGAACTGTCGTTGGCCGACGCCCAGAAATACATTGGCGAAGGTCATTTTGCACCGGGTTCAATGCTGCCCAAAGTCGAGGCGGCGATGGCGTTTGCGCAATCGAAGCCGGGTCGCAAGTCGCTGATTACCTCTTTGGAAAAAGCACAAGAGGGCATCGAGGGCAAAACTGGTACATTGATCATCGCCAAATAGTGTGATTAGTTAAAATGCTTCCACGGTAGGGCCGTTCGGTCATTGCCGCGGAAGTATTTTTTTGTTGAACCGCTTAAACAGAAACAGTATAATAAATAGAGATTAGAGGTTTACAATAAAGGGGTCGATATGAAAGTTGTCATTTATGTTGAAAGCGATGTTTACCCATTAGATTTTGCCGTGCCCTATCAACTGTTTAGAGAAGCCGGTGCCGAAGTTTGGCTGGTTTCCAGTCAAAAGGGACCGTTGACGACTGCAACGGGTGCTCAAATTTTTGTCAAGCACGATTTGTTGACGCTCGACGACGTCGATTTGCTTTGGGTTTGCGCCGGCTTTTCTTCCGCACAAATCATCGATCGAAATACGGCGAATTGGCTCAATTTGATGAGTCATACGTCGCGCTATCAAGTCGCCGTTTGCAATGGGGTCTACCACTTAATAGAAGCTGGCATACTACACGATATGCCAATTTCGCTCGCCGAACGCATACCTAAAAAATATAAAAACGCCCAGTTGATTCAACGCCATGAGCCGCTGTTGCGCGTCGACAATATGATGACGCTGAACAGTCACGCCGCAGTTTGGCCGACGGCGCTGTTGATGATTGAAGCGATTTGCGGGCCGATTATTTTGGAGACGGTCAAGAGGCGCCACTCAATTAGCGAATTTAGTAAAATTGAACGCGACGAACGAGCGCTGCACAAGTACAATAAAGCGAGCGCCAAATATCATAAGCGCTATCTAAAGGACATAAAAGCGCCCAACAAAGCACAACTCTGCGTCTTATATGCCTATGAAGGCATGACGGCAGTCGATTTTTTAGTAGTCGATGCCCTCGCCAGTCAGATGGGTTATCAAATTAGGCGCATTGCCGATCAGCGCGGCTGTGTCGAAACTGACGATGGCGGTTATGGCATCGTCGTCGATGAGGCCATTCAAAATCATCGCCAGGCCCAGTTGTTGGCGATTCCGGGTGGACAAATCGACAGCCATTTAGTCGATGAGTTTTTAATTCATTGGCTGAGCGCCATTTGTCCCCCATCCTATCGCGTGCTGGCGGTTGGCAATAGCGCACAGTTGATCGGGGTAACCGGTTTGCTGCGCGAGATTGATCCCGACGTCTTGGCTAATTTAGCGCTCGGCGAGGGAAAGTATTTGCTGCCGCAAAACTTTAGCGAAGCGCTGCGCGCACTACTCCACATCGCCAAATTAGAAGATGACAAGCGCGCCAGTCAAATTGAACAATTCTTTGGCTTTGGCGCAATCCATCAGATTGTATTTGACGATCCCCAAAGCTAGCTTTATTAGTTTAATAAGCTGACGTATAGAAGCCGATTGATCTGTTTAGACCAATCGGTTTTGTTTTAAAAGTCGATTGGTCGACGACAGATTATTTAGGGCTTGATTTTTGGCAAAAATTCTGTTATCATACAAATGAACACATGAACAGATATTCATATATAGGGGATAATATGTTAGATGATCAAACTTTATTGGACTTAGGTGAATTTTTTAAAATGTTTGGCGACGCGACGCGCCTTAAAATTTTAATGCTGTTGCGCGAGGGCGAGTACAACGTATCGGAAATAGCTGATAAATTGCAGATGAGTCACTCCAGCATTTCACATCAGTTGGGTACTTTTCGCCAGCAGCGCGTCGTTAAATTTAGAAGGGAGGGAAAGGCGATCAACTACGCGTTAGATGACGAGCACGTCGAACAATTACTCGACTTGGCAGTTGATCACCTGTGCCATCGATGAAACACGAATACAGTTTAGAAAACCTATCCTGTGCGCATTGTGCCACTAAAATTGAAGCGCACTTTGGCAAAGATCCAAATTATAAAGACGTCGTGCTCGACTTTGCGCGCAAATCACTCTATTTTGAAAGCGATGCGGCAATAGATGCCGAAGTTGTCGCGCGGGAAATTGATAAAATTGAAGCTGGCATTGTGGTGGTTGACAAGCGCTTATTAAAAGAACAGCAGCGCGCAGCGCGCGCTGCCGCTCGTCGCGATCAAGGCCATCGCCATTCACACGGCGCAGATTGTGACCACGACCACGCACATCAGCACGGCGCCGATTGCGACCACGACCACGCACATCAGCACGGCGCCGATTGCGACCACGGCCACGCGCATCAGCACGGTGCCGATTGCGATCGCGGCCAGACTGACCAGCGTGTCTATTTTGCCGTTCGGCCAAATTCGGAACGGCACGACGGCGCTCATGTTGGACACGACCACGATCATGATGGGAACGACCACGCTCATGGCGGGCACAATCACGCTGGACACGTTCACGGTGCAGACGGTTTTGGCCAAACGGTTAGGGCTTATTTGGCGGCAAACGGCAAAATGCTGTGGCGCATTGTCATTGCCTTGCTATTGTTTTTCGCGGCGCTGGCCTTAGGGCACGACAACATTTACACTCGCCCGATGTTGGCGCTTGCCTATGTCGTTATCGCCTATGACATCTTATACTATTCGCTGAAAAATATTGCCAGAGGCAATTTGTTTGATGAAAACTTTCTGATGAGTGTCGCCACGATTGGCGCCTTTGCAATCGGTCAGTTTGACGAGGGCGTCGCCGTTATGATTTTTTATCAAGTCGGTGAGTTTTTACAAGATATGGCCGTCGACAAGTCGCGTCGATCGATTGCCGAAAAAATGGATTTACGGGTTGAAACGGTCAAGTTAGTCACAGCCGATGGCCTAAGCGATTGTCTACCTGAAGACGTTGAAATTGGCGATGTCATCGTCGTGCCGCCGAATGAAAAATTGGCGCTTGACGGCGTGGTTAAAAGCGGTCAGTCGTTTATGCAGACGGCGAGTATCACCGGAGAAGCGCGGCCGCGACGAGTCGTGGCCGGCGATGCCGTGTTAAGTGGCTTTATCAACGGCGAGACCGAATTGACGGTGCAAGTCACGGCCGCCTATGAAGATTCAACGGTGTCTAAAATTATTGAATTAGTGGAACGGGCATCGGGGCGCAAGGCCAAAGTGGAACGCTTTATTACCCGCTTTGCCAAGTACTATACGCCGGTCGTAGTGTTTTTAGCTCTGGCCGTTGCCGCTTTACCGCCACTGCTTACGGGTGCCGATTTTAAGCTTTGGATATACCGCAGTTTGATTTTCTTAGTTGTCAGCTGCCCCTGTGCACTGGTGCTGTCGATACCGCTGGGCTTTTTTGCCGGTCTCGGTGCGGCGGCGCGCGCCGGCATCGTCATCAAAGGTGGCAATTATTTGGAGCAAATGGTCAATTTAAAAACGATTGTCTTCGATAAAACGGGCACGTTGACAAAAGGCAATTTTAAGATCGCTCAAGTCAACGCGGCGGCCGATTACGAGTCTGCCGAGTTGTTGGCGCTGGCAGTGGCCTGTGAAAGTCACAGCAGTCATCCGATTGGCAAGGCGATTATCGCCGACGCGGCGGTAGCGGCGCAAGATTTAACAGTCGATAGCTTTGCTGAATTGGCCGGGCGCGGCATTAAATTGACTAGTGGCAACGATATTTACAGTTTGGGTAGTGCCGAAATGATGGCCGATATAGGCGTTTCAGTCAGCGCCGTCGCATCCCATTTTACAGTCGTGCACATCGCCAAAAACGAGCAGTATTTGGGCAATATTTGTCTAGCTGATGAAGTGAAGCGCGAAGCGGATCAGTTGATTAGCGCGCTGGACGGTATTAAGACAGTGCTGATAAGTGGCGATGCCACCGCCGTCGCCGCAGCGGTCGGCAGTCAGCTTGGCGTCAGCGCGGCCTATGGCAACTGTATGCCGGCCGACAAACTGCGCTATGTCGAACAGTACAAGGCCGAAGCTCAAGATGGTCTATTGGCCTTTGTCGGCGACGGCAGCAATGACGCGCCCGTGCTGGCGGCAGCCGATGTCGGCATCGCAATGGGCGGCGTCGGTACAGACGTCGCACTGGAAGCGGCCGATATGATGGTGATGGAAGACGATTTATTGGCGATACCGAAGACGATCGCCATCGCCAAGAAAACGATGCGCATTATCTACCAAAATATCGGCTTGGCCTTAGGGGTAAAATTCTTAGTCATGCTATTGGGCGTCTTTGGCATGGCCAATATGTGGATGGCGGTATTCGCCGACGTCGGCGTCACTTTTTTTGCAGTACTCAACGCCCTGCGCATTTTGTGGCGGCGCTACTAATAACAAAACTGCCAGCATAAGGACAATGCTGGCAGTTTTTTATTTTAGTCGGTCAGTTCGATAAATTTGTCAATTTGTCTTTCGACAATTTCTAACGACGATAGCCAAAACTCCCTTTTAGTAATATCGATATTCATGCCGGCGGCGACGTCTTTGGCGGTCATCCGCGTCGTATTTTTGAGCAGTTGATCGTAGTCGGCCACAAAGTTGGGGCGTCCCTTTTGGTATTCGGCGTAGAGTCCGAGCGCAAACAGCATACCAAAGGCATAGGGGAAATTGTAATAATTGTTTTCTACCGAGTAGTAGTGCGGCTTATTGGCCCACATATAGGGGTGACGGTAGTTTTCGTCGAGGCCGTCGCCGTAGCTCTGGGCTTGGGCGTCGAGCATCAGCGCCTTTAACTGATCGACCGATAGCGGCCCGTCTTGGCGCTGTTCAAAGACCGCCTTTTCAAAGATGAAGCGCGATAGAATGTCGACGATAATCTGCGTGGCGGTGGCGATGGACTGTTCGAGTATAAAAATTGCCTCGTCCTTGTCGGCTTTGGCGGCTGCGGCATTGCTGACGATCGTTTCACAGAAAATACTGGCGGTTTCGGCCAATGGCATCGGGTAGATACTCAATAGCATGTGCTCATCGTATAGCTGGCGGTTGTGGTAGGCGTGACCCAATTCGTGGGCTAGCGTTCTAACGCCGTCAAATGTGCCGTCGAAGTTTAGCATGACGCGACTTTGGCGGCGGCCGATAATCGGTGCGCAAAAGGCGCCGCCGCGCTTGCCTTTGCGCGGTTCGACGTCGACCCAATTTTGGGCAAAGGCTTCGGCGGCGTGGTCTTTTAACTGGTCTGAGAAACTGGCAAAGTTATCGAGTACAAATTGCTTTGCCTGCTCGTAGCTGTATTGGCGACCGTTGCCGATCGGCGCAAATAAGTCGTAAAAGGGCAGGTCGTCTTTGTGGCCGAGCAATTTGGCTTTGCGCTTTAAGTATTTTCTAAACACGGGCAGCTTGTCCCGCATGGCGCCAATCATCGTATCGACTGTCGGCTGGTCTAGTCTAGCGTTGTGAACGGCTGCGGCCAGCGGACTATCAAAGCCGCGCATTTTGGTCGTCATATTGACATCGCCCTTGATGCCGTTTAGGGCGGCGGCAATGCTGGCATCTATCTTTTGATAGGCTTCCAGTTCAACGCGATAGGCGCGTTTGCGCACTTCGCCATCGGGATGCGAGGCCAGATTGCGCAGCATCGACAGCGTCAACGTCTGCACTTTGCCATCTAATTCGATCTCAGCCTGTAAGTCGCCGGTTAATTTTGCCATTAAATCGCTCCAGGCGTGCGCGCCGACCCAACGCAGTTTGGTTAGCAGCACTTCTTCTCTTTCGCTCAATAAATATTTGGCATTCTGTTGTAGTTCGCGTAGAAAAAATTGATGGTCAACCAGCAAACTATCGCTTAAAGCGTCAATTTCACTGGCCTCAAAGCCGGCTACCCACTTTTGGAATTTCACAGTTGGCGCCGCTAATTGAGCTTGCATCATGCCCAGTGCATCGAGATATTTTACGGCCATTTGATCGTTGGAATCAACTGAAAACACCAGGTGTGAATACATGTAAAGCGGATAAATTAGCTTTAATACGGCGCTGGATTGTTCGATATAGCACTTGGCGCCCGTGGCGAAGTCGTCGCCCAGTTGGAGCGTTTCCAGTTCGGCGATTAATTGCTTAAGTCGTTTCAAATCGCCTTGAAATTGGTCGCTGTCAAATGACGGATAAATCGTAGATAAATCCCAATAAGTCATCGTAATCCTCCTTTGTTATATAACCATCCTTATTATATGTCATCGCCGTAAATTGTCAACTGTCCAAAAGGCCATGATAGCAGTTTTTATCAGCAGTCTTTAACAGACTGTTATCTTTTAATTAATTTTTTGTTATTCGCTTCAATATCGGACTAAAAAGGTGTAAAATAGAGAGACAGGAGGTGGTACTATGAGTTGGCCAGTCGTATGGGTTGTCGTCGCCATTGTAATGGCAATAATCGAAGCTGTGACTTTGGGATTGACGACCATTTGGTTTGCCGCAGGGGCTTTGATTACCATTGTATTCGCTTGGTTGGGATTGCCCTACTATGTGCAAATTGTCGTCTTTTTGGCATCGTCGTTTATCCTGCTCGTCTTGACGCGACCGATTATTACAAAATTACTTAAAGTGGGTGTCGTCAAAACGAATGTCGACAGCTTAATCGGCCGATCGTGTATCGTCTTGGCTGATATCACAGAGCATAAATTTGGTCAAGTTAGGTTGTCTGGCCAAGTGTGGACGGCCAAATCGCAGACGAGTGAGACGATTTTAGCAGGTGAAGAAGTTAGAGTGGTTAGCGTCGAGGGCGTCAAATTGATCGTCGCGCGAATAGGAGGATAGTATGGATTTTTTAGGTTTTTTGGCTTTTGTCGTCATTGTCATCTTTATCATTGGATTAGTTATTTCCAATATCCGCATTGTGCCACAGGCTAATGCCTTTGTATTGGAGCGCTTGGGTGGCTATTTGGGTACCTGGGGCGTCGGCCTACACGTTAAAATTCCCTTTATCGATACGATTCGTTCCAAAGTGTCGCTAAAGGAACAGGTCGTCGATTTCCCGCCGCAGCCGGTTATTACCAAAGACAACGTCATGATGCAAATTGACACAGTTGTCTACTATCAAATTACTGACCCGAAATTGTACACCTACGGCGTGCGTCAACCGCTGGTCGCCATTGAGAACTTAACGGCTACGACGCTTAGGAATATCATCGGTCAGTTAGAACTGGACGAATCGCTGACATCGCGCGACATCATCAACAGCCAAATGCGCTCCATTTTGGATGAAGCGACCGACCCGTGGGGCATTAAAGTCAATCGCGTCGAGGTGAAGAACATCGTGCCGCCGCGCGATATTCAAGAGGCGATGGAGAAGCAAATGCGCGCCGAGCGCGAAAGACGTCGCGCCATCTTGGAAGCTGAAGGTGAAAAGCGCTCTCAAATTCTCAAGGCTGAGGGTGAAAGAGAATCGCGCATTTTGCGTGCGCAAGGTGAAAAAGAATCGGCTATCTTGGCAGCCGAAGGTGAAAAAGAAGCCGCCATTCGCATTGCTGAAGGTAAGGCGCAGGCCATCGTCAGCATTCAAAAGGCAACTGCACAAGGTATTGGTTTTATCAAGGAATCGGCTCCCGATCAAAGCGTCTTGACCTTAAAGAGCTTTGACGCCTTAGCCAAAGTGGCCGATGGACAGTCGACCAAGCTGATCATTCCGTCTGAATTACAAAATGTCGCCTCGTTAGTTGCATCGGCAACGGCGATCGCCAAAGACGTTAAATCTGAATAGCATCAAAACACAGCAAAAAAAGTCGCCACCCGATTGGGTGGCGATTTTTTTGGTGATTACTTTAGTATTGGTTCAATGAGCGAAAGCGAAATTGAACAATAAACCACCGGCTAAGCCGGTGAGATTAGAAATCTTTAGATATAAGTCA
>PDWJ01011708.1_pt1 | contig 10101 bp, 2 predicted proteins | sample 1430881 | NCBI WGS metagenome assembly PDWJ01 (sample SAMN01162460, study PRJNA174530) | Oral metagenome, whole genome shotgun sequencing project. | biome: Marine environment; feature: Marine mammal; material: Swab sample of the gingival sulcus; isolation source: swab sample of gingival sulcus...
AAGACTTTTTGAAAAAGAAAGGTTATGATGATGATTTTAAACCCAACAGTAAGTTAGATGCCGATATGGTAGCACTTCTTATGAAAGAGTACCAGTCGGAGAAAGAAGTAAAGGAAAAAGCCGATGAGAAAAAACTCTCTACGGAGCGTACGCCTTTGGCTTTGGAACAGGAAGAAAGTGTGGAGGAAGAAGTGGTAGCTGATACGCCTCAAGAAGTGATAAAAGAAGATGATAAAGAAGAGAGTCTTGCCATATCTGACTCAGATTTGTCGTCTGATAATGCATTTGTAGAAGAGGAGGTAAAAACACCTGAAACAGAAGTTCTTCAACCCGAAGAAAGTAAAGAGGATGAGAAACCTGTTGAAGACATACCGGAAGTGGTAGAAGATGAGGCGCCTGTTTCTGTAGATGAGGAACCAATAACTTCAGAAGTAGAAGAACCTATACTAGAGCCTCAAGCTGATAAGGAAGAGGAAGTGCCTGTACAAGAGGTTTCTGTTGCCGAAGATATACCTCAATCTGAGGTTAAAGCAGAGGAACAAGAAAAGGTAGAAGAGATTTCTGTTGTTACAGATAAAAAAACAGAACCTGCCAAAGAAGTTGCTGTAAGTAGCGATGTAAAAGGCCCCAAGGTATTAGATAAAATAGATTTGGACAATACTAATTGGACTACACGTCCCAAGCCCAAAACCAAAGCTGAACGCAAAGAAGAGCAGAAGCAAAAGAAACAACAGAGAGAAAAAGCGCATAAAGAGCTTATAGCTGCTAAAAAAGTGGAAGCAGAAGAAGCTAAAAAAGAGGCAGCAAAACAAGCCGCACTACAAGCTGTTACCAAGAAAAAAGTAGAGAAACCCAAAGAGCCTGAAGTAGAAATGATAAAGACCAAGGTAGAGAAACTCACTGGTCCAAAGGTGTTGGGTACTATCAAATTGGAAGAGCCTAAGAAGAAGTCTGATAATAAGCGTAGCAAACGCAAGCGTATTCGTAAGCCTGTGAATCCTAATGCTGTAAAAGGAGGCAAAGGAGCAGATCAGCATTCTGCAAGAGGTAAAGGCAAGAAAAAAGCTAAACAAGTTGTAAAACAGGAGCCTACTGACGAGGAAATCCGTAAACAAATAAAAGAAACCTTGGCACGTTTGTCGCCTGCAGGTAAGTCCAAAGCGTCTAAGCACCGTCGTAGCAAGCGAGAAGCTATTCACAAGGAGGCAGAAGCCGAACAACAAAAGGTACTGGAACAACAGAAGGTAATAAAAGCCACCGAGTTTGTAACGGCCAACGATTTGGCAAATATGATGGAGGTGCCTGTAACCAAAGTTATAGCCACTTGTATGGAAATAGGTTTGTTTGTCTCTATCAACCAAAGAATGGATGCTGAAGCTATTAATGTGGTGGCCGAAGAGTTTGGTTATAAAGTAGAATTTGTAGGTGCAGAGGTAAGTCAGACTGCCGAGATTGAAGAAGAAGATTTTGGCGAAGAAGATATGGAGCCAAGAGCACCTATTGTAACCGTGATGGGTCACGTAGACCATGGTAAAACAAAACTCCTCGACTATGTGCGTAAGGCCAATGTGGTAGCCGGAGAGGCTGGAGGTATTACCCAGCACATTGGTGCCTACGAGGTAAAAACCAAAGATGGTAAGAAAGTTACTTTCTTAGATACACCTGGTCACGAAGCCTTTACCGCTATGCGTGCTCGTGGTGCCAAAGTAACCGATATTGCCATTATTGTGATAGCAGCCGACGACAAAGTGATGCCTCAAACTGTAGAGGCTATCAATCATGCTCAGGCCGCAGATATCCCCATTGTTTTTGCCATTAATAAGGTAGATAAACCCACTGCCAATCCTGATAATATCAAGAATGAATTGTCACAAATGAATATCTTGGTGGAAGAATGGGGAGGTAAATACCAAAGTCAAGAGATTTCTGCTCTCAAAGGAGATGGTATAGACGAATTGTTGGAAAAAGTATTGTTAGAAGCCGAACTTCTAGACTTAAAAGCAACCCCTGCCCGCAAGGCGCAAGGTAGTGTGATAGAAGCCTCTTTGGACAAAGGTAGAGGTTATGTAACTAAAATCTTGGTGCAAGACGGTACTTTGCGTGTGGGCGATATGGTATTGGCAGGTAGCACCTATGGTAAGGTAAAAGCCATGTTCAACGAGCGCAACCAAGCCGTAAAAGAAGCCGGACCTTCTACACCTGTATTGATGTTAGGTTTGAATATGGCACCACAAGCCGGAGACAACTTTAATGTGATGACAGACGAGCGTGAAGTGAAAGCTATTGCCAGCAAGCGAGAGCAACTCAAGCGCGAATTGAGTATACGCACACAGAAGCACGTTACTCTCGACGAAATTGGTCGTCGTTTGGCAATAGGTGATTTCAAAGAGTTGAATGTGATTGTAAAAGCCGACGTGGATGGTTCTGCAGAAGCCTTGGCAGGTTCGCTTATCAAGCTGTCTACAGACGAGGTGGTGTTGAATGTAATTCACAAGTCTGTGGGTCAGATTACAGAAAACGATGTGCTCTTGGCCTCTGCTTCTGATGCTATTATTGTAGGTTTTCAAGTGCGTCCTAACTTGCAAGCGCGTAAGTTAGCCGATACCGAAGGTATTCAGATAAAACTATACTCTATTATTTATCAAGCTATAGAGGAAGTAAAAGCAGCCTTAGAAGGTTTGTTATCGCCTGAAGAAGAAGAGAAGATAGTAGCCAATATAGAAGTGCGTGAAGTATTTAAGGTATCTAAAGTGGGTACCATTGCCGGAGGTATGGTATTGGATGGAAAAATCACGCGTAACACCCCTGTGCGTTTGATACGCGACGGTGTGGTAATCTATACAGGTAAACTCGGTTCGCTCAAGCGTTTCAAAGACGATGTAAAGGAAGTGGCCTCAGGCTACGAATGTGGTTTGAATATTGAAAACTTCAATGATGTGAAAGTGGGTGATATAGTAGAGGGCTATGAGATTATAGAAATCCAACGTAAGTTATAATAGATTAATAATCTACATACATCGAAAAAGCTTGTGATTTGAAAAAATCACAAGCTTTTTTTTGGAGTTTTGTTTGTTAAAAATCGAACGAATTTCGAGATTTTTTGAAGTTTGGGTTTGAATAACTATTAGTCTTTTTCTTTAGGGCTTTTTAGTTCCTTAATAATTTCTTTGAAGTATTTGCCAGCGGATTTATTTGCCACCCAAGTAACTTAGGAGTACAGTTACATAGCATCTATGATAAGGCTAAAGGTTAATTCCATAGTTTTGTTGGTTATGTCTATGATGTGTATAGTAATGTAATGAATGGCAATAAACAATGAGGCTAAGGAGATGAAATTTACAATATTGGCTATAAATCTATTGTTTTGTCAATGCAAAACAATATCAGGGGAGGAAAGCTGCTATATATTATCTAAAAAGTATTGAAATAGAGTTTGCATAATATATAATTTAAGGTTATAAATAAAAAAAGCATTGCCAGGTATATTACCTGACAATGCTTTAGGATTATTGGCTATTGCAAGCCTTTTATTATATTACTTAATGATGTTAATGAATTCTTGGTTATCAAAGAAATCAATAAATTCACTATCATTAGCAGCTTTGTTTTTCATTTTAGGATTCTTCTTGAAAGCATCCTTCAAATTAGAAATAACACCGGCTTCTTCACCATTTCTAGCAGCTATTACAGCTTTTAGATAGCTTGTTTTGCAAGTAGCAGGGGCACACTTCAAGTTAGCAGAAGCTTCTTTGTATTTGTGCAACATAACTTGAGCAATAGCTACATTTACATCACATTTTTTGTTTCCCATTAAGCTAAGTGCTTTGTTATAGTCAGCTTTGTGTAATGCAATTACACCTAAGTCGTAGTTTACATTAGCGCCACCTTTTTTAGCCTGATTAAAGTTGCTTTCAGCTTTAGCCCAATTGTTTTGGTTCATAGCTACGGTACCAAGGTTGGCAAGTACAACTTTGTTGTTAGGGCTTAATTCATTTGCTTGTTTCAAGTAGTCAGCTGCTTTGTTGTAGTCTTTAGCTTGCAATGCAGCTACAGCAGCATTGTTAAGCGCGTCTGCATTTTTTGGATATGCTTTGGCTGCAGCATCATAGATTTTAGCTTTTGTAGCAGCGTCTTCTGTAAGCGTACCGGCATACAATAGTTCTTCTACAGATAAAGAAGCAGGATTGCTAACAGCAGCAGCAGAAATTTGCTCAGGAGTTAATCTGTCTTCGTAAGCAGTAGCTACGATTTCAGTTCTACGCAATTTAGCAAGAATTTCTTTTACCTCAGGATAAATCAACATCATATTGCGGATTTCTCTTTCTTTTTTATCAGGACCTGCAGAACGGATAACATTCATCATAGTTTCTTTGTCAGGTACATTAGAGATTTGAAGAGCGGCCATGAAACCATCCCAGTCAGCACCATGTCCCATGATAGAAGCAAAGTTGTACTCGTCAGGAGAAGCTACTTTGGTAATTTTACCTGCTTTTATCATCTTCTTAATTTCTTTGCGGATGTATTTGTTACCTGTAGAGGCACGGTTGTCAGCTAACCATACGTTGTGCTCAGCAGTATATTCAGGAGAAGCATAAGCGTTGATAACGATATCTTTAATCTTATAATCTTCACCTAAGAAGTCGTTTAAGATTTGTCTCTGTTTTTTAGCTTGCGCATCTTTGTTCAAATAGTAGTTAGGCTTGTAGTTTGTTCTGTCTACTACAAAATAAATAACAGCCTTTTCAGATTTAAGTACTTCTTGTTGGTAATTATGGGCGGCCAACATAGTAGTTTGAGTAGCGGCAGCCAATGGGCTAAGATCGGTAATACCGTCAGCTACTTTTTCCTCACACATATCAAGGTTCTTGAAATTAGAACGGATATCCTCAGCTGTCCAGCTAGACTCTACAGGCTTTTTAGCTTCAAAACCTAATGAGCTAACCCATAATTCACAAGAGGCCATAGCAGGATCGTAGTCTATAGTAGCTGTATAAGTAAAAGTGCCACCATTGTAGTTAACCATTTCACCAGCGCCTTTTACTTTTTCACCTTTAAAGAATTTAGCAGGTAATTCTTTTACTTGATCACCATATTTGATGTAAGGAACAAAACGAACAGCAACTTTTTTGTCAAAATAACTTTCGGGGTAATTAATCTCTATTTTTACAGCTACTTTACCATTGATGTTTTCTAACACCTCAGGAGTAACTTTATAGGTAATTTCATCACAACGCTTCTTCATCTTCTTCAATCCTGAAGAACCCAAGAAACGGTACTGTGCACCTATAGAAGTGTAACCTAAAAGGTCGTTGATAAATTCTTCTTTACCTCTTTTTTCCAAATCTAAGCTGTCAGTTTCTGCCCAACGGAAGTTGTGCTCAAGGTTTACAGACAATTTAGGTGTTACATGAAAATAAGTACCAAGACCAAAAGGAATTACCATAATTTCTTTAGCATCCTCTAATCCATTACCGGGATTCTCGCTATAAGCACCAGAACGGTACTCTTTTCCTGTTACAGGATCTATCTGAACCTGACCGGTAGCATCATCAAGTCTCATAGAAGAGTAGCTAGAATAACCCGCTCCCCAAAAACCATAAATACCCCAAGGGGCTGTTTTGTTTTTGCGGAAAATGTTGGTAAAATCAATAGTCATGTTAGCAGAAATGTCCCATTCGCTGGTTAGTGCTCTCACTTTAACATTTGGGGCGTCTTTAACACGTAAATCTCCTGTAGTACTATATCTTCCGTTGATGAATTGGAATCTACCACCAAAAACAGGGCTAATTTGTAAACCCAAACCACCGCCATAGCCTAATTTGGCATCTTCAAGGTAGGATTTGGTTCTGTCCACATCGTTAAAGAAACTGGTGGCTCCTACGTTACCAAACACATAAAAGTGGGTTCTAAAATCGCCTTTATTCTTGGCTTTTTTACCTTCTTTTTGTGCGTAACTCACTCCTGCACTCATCAAAAGTACCAGAAGCGACAAAACTAAAGTGTTTAATTTTCTCATAAAGCTTGAGGTAATTTAACTTACAGCTCTTGTAGTCAGGTGTTTGTGAGTTTTTTATAAAATTACATCTTTCTTTGAATTGGTGTGTTGTAAAAAGACCCCAACAAATTGCTATCTTAAAAATATCGTTTTAATAAAAAATACAAACTACTTTTTTACGATTTGACAAAACACACAAATCATGCCAAAACAAAATAATAGTCCTGTTTTTATAGGTAAAAGCAGGACTATTGTATATTTTATTTTACAAATATTTAGTCTTCGCCTAACAATATTTTTAACATTTGAATACCACATTTGGATATTACCGTGCCAGGACCAAATACAGCAGCAGCGCCTGATTGGTATAAGAAATCATAGTCTTGTGCAGGGATTACACCTCCCACGATTACCATAATGTCTTCTCTGCCCAGCTTTTTGAGCTCTTCTATCACTTGTGGCACCAAGGTTTTGTGTCCGGCTGCCAAACTGGATACGCCCAAGATATGCACGTCGTTCTCTACGGCTTGTTTGGCCGATTCGGCAGGGGTTTGGAACAAAGGTCCTATATCCACATCAAAACCTATATCGGCATAGCCTGTGGCTACCACTTTGGCGCCTCTGTCGTGTCCGTCTTGTCCCATTTTGGCTATCATAATACGTGGGCGACGACCTTCTTGTTCAGCAAATTTATCTGCCAATTGACATGCCTCTTTAAACAAAGCGTCATCTTTAGATTCAGAAGAATACACACCTGATATAGAACGAATTACTGCGTTGTATCGGCCGTATACTTTCTCCAATGCATCAGATATCTCGCCCAAACTGGCTCTGCGTTTGGCAGCTTCTACAGATAACTCCAAGAGGTTGCCTGTTTTGGTTTCGGCGGCTTTGGTAATGGCTGCTAAGGCTTCTTGTACAGCTTGTTCGTCACGGTTGGCTTTTAGCTTCTCCAAACGTTTGATTTGTGCTTTACGCACGGCTGTATTGTCAATATCCAAAATATCCAAAGGGTCTTCCTGTGCCAAACGGTATTTGTTTACACCCACAATGGTGTCTTTTTGAGAGTCGATACGGGCTTGTTTGCGCGCAGCGGCTTCTTCTATCCTCATCTTAGGAATACCGGTTTCTATGGCTTTGGCCATACCGCCCAGTTCTTCTACCTCTTGGATAAGTGCCCAAGCTTTGTGCACCAATTCGTTGGTCAAAGACTCTACATAATAAGAGCCTGCCCATGGGTCTAGAGAGCGACAAATTTGGGTTTCTTCTTGTATGTAAATCTGAGTGTTACGTGCAATACGTGCCGAGAAATCGGTAGGCAATGCAATGGCTTCGTCCAAGGCGTTGGTGTGTAGCGACTGTGTGTGTCCCAGAGCGGCACCCATGGCTTCTATACAGGTTCTGCCTACATTGTTAAAGGGGTCTTGCTCTGTTAGCGACCAGCCCGATGTTTGAGAGTGGGTACGCAAAGCCAAAGATTTGGGGTTCTTAGGGTTAAATTGTTTCACAATCTTAGCCCAAAGCAAACGGCCTGCACGCATCTTGGCTATCTCCATAAAATGGTTCATGCCAATAGCCCAGAAAAAGGATAAACGCGGTGCAAAAGCATCAATATCCATACCGGCATTAATACCCGCACGCAAATACTCTAAACCATCGGCCAAGGTGTATGCTAATTCAATATCTGCGGTAGCCCCTGCTTCCTGCATGTGGTAGCCCGAGATAGAAATAGAGTTAAACTTAGGCATATATTTAGAGGTATACTCAAAAATATCGGCAATGATACGCATAGAGGGGAGTGGTGGATATATATAGGTGTTACGTACCATAAACTCTTTGAGGATATCGTTCTGAATGGTGCCGCTCAATTGTTCTAATTTTACACCTTGCTCCAATCCGGCCACAATATAGAAAGCCAATACAGGCATTACAGCCCCGTTCATGGTCATGGATACTGACATTTTGTCCAAAGGAATTTGGTCAAAGAGTATCTCCATATCCAAGATACTATCTACGGCCACCCCAGCTTTACCTACGTCGCCCACCACGCGTTCGTGGTCGGAGTCGTAGCCACGGTGGGTAGCCAAGTCAAAGGCAATGGAAAGACCTTTCTGACCGGCTGCTAAGTTTCTTCTGTAGAACGCATTGGATTCTTCTGCGGTGGAGAAACCTGCATACTGACGAATAGTCCAGGGGCGCATGGCATACATGGCCGAATAAGGTCCTCGTAGGAAGGGTGGCAATCCGGCAGCATAATTCAGATGCTCCATGCCTACCAAATCTTCGGCAGTATAGACGGGTTTTACCTCTATTTTTTCAGGAGTAACCCAGTCTTTGGTAATTTTATTTTGTTGTTCCCAGGTTTTTGCATCTGTGGTTTGCGATGGCCCGGCTTTTATATCTATGTTTTTAAAATTCGGTTTCATACGGAATATGGTTTTAAAGGGTTAAACAATTTGCAAGTCTTTTTGGTAAGCGATAAGTTCTTGCAATAGATTCGACCTTACATGGACAAATTTTAAGCCTCTGGCGGCCAAATCGTCCATGATAGCTTTGGGATAACCCGCTATAACTCCAATTTTTCCTTGTGTTTTGTCAGCAAGGCTTTGGCTTCCATGGCGGCTTTCATGCCTTCGTCTATATTGGAGAATCCGTTGTTGTCTTTTACATCGAAACCGGCACAAGCAAAGAAGTTGCACGAGAATTGTGCACGTGCTTTACGCATGGCTAAATTGCCAATGGTAAGCATAAAGGCCAAGGGGCGTTTGTTGTTTTTGCTATATAAATCTGTAGTATAGCGCAGATTTTCAAAGGTTTGAGCTGCCCTAAACTGTTTTATGGTAGCGTATTGTGCTTGGTTTGAGCGTAGGTCTATAGGTTGGAGCGCCTCTTGAGGTATCTCTTTTTCCATAGCTTCGGTAAAGTTGGGGTACTGATTGGTGCCCAAATAAATGTCTCTGCGTGTAGCGGCGGCATGCTTACGTTTGTCGGCCGCTTCTTCTATGGTACTTTGTATAAAACCTTCCTTTATGGCTTTTAAGTAGCCTCCCAAATCATCTACTTGTAAAAACAAAGTCCATGCTTTTTCTGTGATTTCGGCAGTCAGATGCTCTATATAATAGGAACCTGCCGATGGGTCAACGATACGGTCAAGGAAAGATTCTTCTTTGAGCAACAGCTGTTGGTTGCGTGCTATGCGTTCTGCAAAATCGCCTGCTGTTTCGTAAAAGCCGTTATAAGGTAATACCGCAAACGAATCGGTACCACCAATAATGGCCGATAAGGTTTCTGTAGTGGTACGTAATAGATTAGCGTGGGCATCATATATACATTTGTTGAATATGGTATTGGTAGAATGGATGTGCATTTTCCCGGCCTCTTCGGGGGCTTCGTAGGCTTTTACCATCTTAGCCCAAAGGTTACGCCCTGCACGCAATTTGGCTATCTCCATAAAATAGTTGGGCCCCACACCAAGATTAAAACGCATCACAGGCGCTACTTCTTCGGCCGTATGTCCCAAGTTGCTCAATTGAGTAAGATATTCTGCACCTATAGCCAAGGCAAAGGCCAATTCTTCTACTGCATTGGCAGCGGCATTGCGCAAATAGACACCGTTTACGCCCAATACATCTATATCGGGAAAGTCTTTGGCGGCCTCTACCAAGTGGGCAGCTTCCTGAAAATCGCTTTTTTCGTCTTTATAGAAATGCCCTTTGAGAATGAGCTGTGAGAAAGGATCGAAATCGAAAGAAGCATGTACATCCTCGGGGGCTATTTCTTTTTCTTTTACAAAAGCTATAAAAGCTTCTAACATAGGCAAGCTATTGTAGCCTGTGTTTACAAAGTTGATTTCGATAGCCGGAAAGTAAAATTCATCTAAAAGCACCTCTAAATGTTTGGTTTCAAACACATAGTCGTCTGCAAACACAAAACCTAAGGAAGTGATGCCTTTGGAGAGAATGTCAAGTGCTTTTTCGTTGGCTTCTTTGATGTCTTTTACAATAATGTCTTGTCGAACCCACCAATCGTTGTGATTGGTTTTGGTGCCTCGTATATACGGAAAGGCATTGGGCATGCTGTTTAAATGCGAGAGTTTTTCAAGGTCT
>PDWJ01005694.1_pt1 | contig 10098 bp, 11 predicted proteins | sample 1430881 | NCBI WGS metagenome assembly PDWJ01 (sample SAMN01162460, study PRJNA174530) | Oral metagenome, whole genome shotgun sequencing project. | biome: Marine environment; feature: Marine mammal; material: Swab sample of the gingival sulcus; isolation source: swab sample of gingival sulcus...
CAACCATGTTTTACTTGAATACTTCCGTTTAATTTCGGAATCGACTACTTTAGGTTGTTGAAAATCTTGAACGTTTGATTTCCAAATGCGGTTACCCTGACGCATGCGCAGTTATGGCTTGACCGCAGCCATAATTTGAGATAATGCACGATAGTGTCCGTCCATAAATGAGCCATTTACCTGTTTCTGGACAGACACGCGCTATGAATCGGCAGGCAGAAGCCTGTTCAGGCAGCGCCCAACAAACAACGAAAGTTCCACCAACCAAGGCCATGAAGGTTTCCGTCCGGCAGGACCGGCGACGTCATGGCTTTTTTACGTATTAAGGTGGACGGGGTGAATCGACAAGCTTAAGGTTCCATTTTCGATCAACTGGACACGATTCCTTTCTCATATCAAATGACTCGGAGGAAAATAATGCGTTTATCCCAAAAAATGATCGGTCTGACTTTGGCTCTGGTATTGCTGGTGCCCCACATCTGCCTGGCCCATTTCGGTATGGTCATTGCGTCGGACAGTATGGTGATGCAGGAAGACAACCGCACGATCACGGTGGACTTTTCCTTTTCACACCCCATGGAGATGGCCGGCATGGATCTGGCCAGGCCCGAGGTGGCAGCAGTGACGATCAACGGCAGCCGTCAGAACCTGCTGGCCGAATTGAAACCGATTCGAATTATGGGGCATGGGGCCTGGCATATCGAATATCCGGTCAAACGCCCAGGAATATATGTGTTTCACATGCAGCCGAAGCCATATTGGGAGCCGGCCGAAGACTGCTTTATCGTTCATTATACGAAAACCGTGGTAGCCGCCTTCGGTGACGATGAGGGCTGGGATGCGGAATTGGGGCTGAAAACCGAAATCGTCTTCCTTTCCAAACCCTTCGGGCTTTATGCAGGCAACGTGTTTCAGGGAATCGTGAAAATGGACGGCAAACCGGTGCCTTTCTCCGAAGTGGAGGTAGAGTACTACAACCGGGACGGAAAAACCCACGCACCCACGGATTACATGGTCACCCAGACGATCAAGGCAGACCGAAACGGTGTTTTTACCTATGCCGCGCCCCGATCGGGATGGTGGGGGTTTGCGGCCCTGAATACGGCCGATTTCACGCTCAGGCATGACAGGCAGGACAAGGATGTGGAACTGGGGGCCGTGGTGTGGGTCTGTTTTCACGATTGGCAGTAGCACGCATCTCAAAAATCGTCTAAGGTGGGAAATCCGCATCCCATGTACCCCCTATTTTCTTGTTCTTTTGATAGAAACTGAGGTGTAAGGCTCTAAGGGTCCAAGGTGGCGTTATGTATCGACGAAAGAAGATGAAATGGCTGAGAAATATGTCGAGCGGGTGTAGCAGGTGCACATAGCGGAAGGCGTGTTGACCGGACCGGTGCTGGCCGCCGGGGCCCTCATGGCATTTGCCGGTACGGCCGTCGGGCTGAAAAAACTGGAACTGGATCGGGTGGCCGAAACCGGCATGCTTGCCTCGGCATTTTTTGTGGCCTCGTTGATCCATGTGCCGGTGGGGCCATCCAATGTACACCTGATCCTCAACGGTATCGTTGGGCTGCTGCTCGGCTGGGCCGCGTTTCCGGCCATTTTAACCGCATTGCTGCTTCAGGCCATGCTTTTCCAGTACGGCGGTATCACCACCTTGGGTGTCAATACCGTGATTATGGCTCTGCCGGCTGTGGCCGGCTACCATCTGTGCGGTCCATTTGTTCTTAAAAACGTCTCCTGGGCGGCCATTGCGGCCTTTGTCTGTGGGGCCGGGTCCGTGCTGCTGGGGAGTCTTCTGGTGGCGGCCTGCCTGGTCTTTACCGGTGAAAATTTCCTGGAGGTGGCCGGTTTGGTCGTGGCGGCCCATTTGCCGATCATGGTAATCGAAGGAATCATCACGGTTTTTTGCGTGGCTTTCCTTAAAAAGGTCAAACCTGAGATCTTGCAGGGATAAAGGCATGAAACAATTGTATACGGGAATCATTCTGGCCGCCTTTGCGATATTGACGGGCCATGGCGCGGCCAATGCCCACAAGGTGACCATCTTTGCCTGGGCAGAAGGGGATCGGGTTTACACCGAAAGCAAGTTCAGCGGCGGCAAACGGGTAAAAGGCGGCACGGTAACGGTTTTCGACCGTGAGGGAAACCGCCTGCTGGAAGGCCAGACGGACGATCAGGGCGGCTATTCTTTCAAGAAACCCACAACAGACGGCCTGATCGTCAAACTCAACGCCGGCATGGGACATGCCAACACGTGGGAGCTGAGCCCGGCCGATTTGGGGGCGCCGGGGAAAAGGCGGGATCAACAGGCACCGGATCAGATGGTTTCCGAAACCCCGTCGGTTCATGCTCGCCGGGCCGATGCCGGCGGGCTGACCGCAGCCGATGTGGAGGCCATTGTCGCCAGGCAACTTGAGCAGAAATTGCGGCCGCTGACCCGTATGCTGGCCTCGGTCCGAAATACAGAACCCACCATGGGTGATATTGTCGGCGGCCTTGGCTATATCCTGGGATTGGTGGGACTGGGGACCTATGTGCGCTATCGCAAGGAGGTGCCGCCCTCATGATCCAAGCCGTTTTTTCCGAAGGGGACGGCTGGCTGCACCGGATCGATCCGCTCCTGCGGGTTCTCGGGGTGGTGGGATTTTCCCTGGTGGTGGCTGCGGCTTACGATTTCAGGACGCTATTCGCCGCCCTGGCCCTGTCTTTTCTGCCGGTGTTATCGTCACACATGGACCTGCGTCAGGTCCTGCACCGCCTGATCGCACCGATGTTTTTTCTGGCGCTGCTCTGGCTGATATTGCCGTGGTCTTATGAAGGCTCCGTGCTGGTTCGTCTGGGACCTGTGGCCATCACCCGTTCCGGGGTGCTCCTGTGCAGCCAGATCAGTCTGAAAACTGTGGCCCTGATGACGGCCTTTATGGCCCTGGTGGCCACCATGACGGTCGACACCCTGGGCCACGCCCTCAATCGGCTGCGGTTGCCGGACAAAATGGTTCACCTGCTGTTGATTACCTACCGTTACCTGTTTGTGATCGAACAGGAGTACCAGCGGCTGGTCAGGGCCATGAAGATCCGCAATTTCCGCCCCACAACCAGCCTGCACAGCTACCGCACCTATGCCTACCTGGTGGGAATGCTGTTCGTGCGGGCCTCGGAACGCGCCCGTCGCGTGCACAACGCCATGATTTGTCGTGGTTTCAACGGCCGTTTCCACAGCCTGCGGACCTTCCCCTCGACCCCGGGCAACCGGCTCTTTTTTTGCGGAAGCCTGGCCGCCGTATTGCTGCTGGCCGTCCTGGAATGGGGCGTTTAGGGTTGAAGCGTTTTGCAAGGCCGTGATACACAATGGCCAAACCGGCTTTGACCGCATCCAGGGTTCCCGTTTATGCAGCCTGTCATTTTCAACCTCTCCGGCATCAGTTACCGTTATCCCGGCGGTCCGTTGGTCCTCGACCATCTGGATTTTCATCTGCATGCCGGTGACCGCATCGGATTGGTGGCCCCCAATGGCAGCGGCAAAACAACCCTGTTTCACATTATCATGGGATTGCTGAAGCCGTCGTCCGGCACCATCGAGGCCTTCGGCCGTATCAGATGCGAGGAGAAAGATTTTCTTTCCGTTCGCCGTCGCATCGGACTGCTGTTCCAGGATGCGGACGATCAGCTTTTTTCCCCGACAGTGATCGAGGATGTGGCCTTCGGCCCCCTTAATCTGGGCAAAACCAGAGACGAGGCGATGGCTGTGGCGCGGCAAACCCTGGACTTTCTCGGGTTGAACGGATTTGCTGACCGCATCACCTATAAACTTTCCGGTGGTGAAAAGCGACTGGTGTCATTGGCCACGGTTCTGGCCATGCAGCCCGAGGTCCTGTTGCTGGATGAACCTTCCACCGGTTTGGATGCGGACACCAAGGCGACACTTATCGGCATTCTCAACAGACTGGATCTGTCCCTGGTTCTCATCTCCCATGAATTCGACTTTCTGTCCAAGGCAACCCATCACATTTACACCATGGCGAACGGCCGCATCCGCTTTGACCAGGAACTGGTCGTCCACACCCATGAGCACGCACACGCCATGGGTCAACAGCCCCACAGGCATGAATGAGGACGCCTCCTGGGGGCTTCGGCGTTCGGTCACGCAGTCGTGATCTTCCAGATAGTGTGCACAACTGCTTACGGAACGCTTAAAACCAGATTTTCAGATGTTTTGTGGATGGGCACAAGCCAATGGGCAGGATGCGGTTGTCAAGGCCGGTCAGGCGGCTTCCATGAATCCGCGAATCTCACGCTGGATGGTTTTGTATCTGATCATCAAGCCTTTGAGCTGCTGTTTGTCCGGAAAGAAATCGTTGAACACATCCTGATAGACATGATAGGCGAGGCGGTCGATGCCGATACCGGTATCCATCATCATGGCAGCCATATCCGCCAAATAGAGGGTCGCGGTGGCCGGGTCGCTGCGTGAGGCCGGGTTGGTGAGATGGTGGTTTTCTATCATGTATATCATATGTGGACTAAAATGCCATTGCCTGGCGATGATGCCTCCCAATGTGGCATGGTCCATTCCCAATACATCGTTTTCGGCCTCTACAAAGCTCATGCCATCACGGCTGACCCGCTGTTGTATGGCTTCATGCTGCTCTGCCACGAATTCGTGCAGAATCACCTTGCCGATATCTTTCAACAGGGCTGCCGTGTAAATGGCCGGCAGACTCATCAAGTCCCGTTGGCTGGCCAGGGTCCGCGCCACCATGGCCACTGCCAGGCTCTGGCGCCACAGGTCTCCTTTGGCCAGTCCGTAGCCTTTCTGGGGGCGTTTCAAATGCGTGGAAAAGTTTTGGGACAGGACCATTTCGACCACTTCCTGCAGGCCCAGCATGGAAACAGCCTGACGAACGGAATCGATTTTAACCGACAGTCCCATGTGGGCCGAATTCACCATCCGCAGCAAATTGGCGGTAATGGCCGGATCCCGTTCGACCACATCCATGAGGTCTTTCAGGGAGGATTCCGGGTCACCGGCCAATTTCAGAACTTTATGGATGACCGTGGGGATTGGTTCCAGTTGATCCACTTTTTTCAATATGGCGGGAAGGTTGTCCATGACCAAGGTGTCCTTTCGGATGTCGGTTACAACGCGATTCATGCATTACCATCGGTCTTTTTAGCCGACACATTAGCCCTACAACGTCACTTAATCATTTGTAGACAATATATAGAATCCAAACTATCCATAAAACACAATATGTTGTGTCAATTTTTTCTAAGTAACGTTGTGGGGTTATTCTTTTTTGAAAGGCCAACGCTCCTTCAACAGGAACGCGTCACATTATTTTCATGATCAAAAATCGGCCACGGGTTCAATTGCCAGCTTTTTACTTTACTTCAAAAGTCAGCGATGCCGCCCATCTCTGCTTATCACACTCGGCTGGATCCGGATAGTTTTCCTCTACCTTGGCAATCAGGACCCATTTCCCGTTGTGAACCATTTTGATCTCGGCGAGGCCCTCCTTGTCGGCACGGGTGGTATAAGCAAAGGTGTCGCTGTTTTCGGAAAAGCCGGCATAAGTGCCGTATACAAACGTACGCAACGGTTTCCCCTCCAGCAAGACCTTGACCGGCAAGACACCGCCGGTTTTAAGCGATGACGGGTCCTTCAGAGGGATGATTTCCATGGCATGACCCAATGGTTTGGAATATGCGGTGCCACTAGGTTTGCCCACTGAGAAGACCGCCTTGGCAAATTTCTGTGAGTAGCTACAGGTGATCGGATTATTAACGTCATTGCGACGCTTACCCCGCTGATAGCCATCGGGGGTTTTGGTAAAGAATGTGTTGAGCGGAAGCGCTACGGCAACGTAGGTCCCGGTTTTCTTCAGAGGGGAGTTGGAACGATAGATGCCCTTGCTACTGTTCACCGCAGCGATCTGCCGGCCATCGGGGCAAAGAAAAAAGCACCGGTCCATTCTCTCAGGGGGCATGACTTCCGATGTCGCCGCCGGGAAGTGATGGCTGCTGAAAACCGTAGCTTCAGCGGCTTTTTTTTCACCGGCCTTGCAGCTGTCTATGGCGATCCACAGATCGTGGGCCAGGACTGGGGTTGCGAAGAGGCTTGTCGATATAAACAAGAAAAAAATGAAACTCGTTATTATGGTTCTGTTCATGGTGATTCCTTTCTCTGATGCTTACGTATGAAATCTAAAAATCAACGGTAAAGGAAAGATAAGCACTCAGCGGCAGTCCTGGAGAATAAGATGTTGCTCCGCTCCAATAGGACTGGGTCGCCGGATATTTCTCATCGAAAACGTTCTGTATCTCCAGAGCGATGGTGTATCTTTGGAGGTTACCGAAGCGATAGAAGACATTCGCGTCCACTTTGTCCCATGACTCGCCCTTGATAGTGTTGGCTTCATCCAACATTGCTCCGGATTGGTAGTGATACCGGACCCAGCCGCCGAGGCCTTTTATGGGGTTGTAGCCCAGTTCGATGTTGACGATATTATCCGGCACCCTCGGGAGGTCATTGCCATCATAGGAGATACCGCCGGATGAATAGCTGTCATAGGTAGCGTCGATATAGCTGTAATCACAATGCAGATAGCCGAAATCGAACGCGTAAAAATCGAACGCCAATTCAATGCCTTCGCGGGTGGTTTCCCCGGCGTTTTCATACTCATCGGTGACCGGATTCTGAATGAAGTCATCGGTGGTATCCATGCGAAAGCCAACCAATTGCCCAATGAACCAGTCGACCGGTCGGACTCGGACGCCGATTTCATACTGCGTTCTGATTTGCGGATCCCAGTCGTCCTGGGTGTACTGCGCCTGCTCCGCAAAACCGGACATCATGGCAAAACCTCGGGAATAGTTGCCGAATATTTCCAGACGGTCATCCAACAGTGTAAGCATCAGGCCGCCCTTGGGGCTGAAGATGTCGGTGTCTTCCATGGAAGACTCCTGGTCATCCAGCAGGTGATCGGTCAAGTCCCCGCTGAAGTGATCGTAACGGCCGCCGATGATTATTTTGAGTGGATCGACGACCTGATAGTTCAGGTCGGTATAAAGCCCGATGGATTCGAAATCGATATGATAGTCGATATATTTATCGCCCTTGTTGCGTCCATTTCCCGCCGTCAATCGCCACCGGTTGCGATAAATGTCTTCCATCATGTAATCGGCACCGGCCGTGAAGCTCATTTTCCGCCCCAAGACATTACCCAAGAAGTTGTAGCTGATGTTGGCGCCATAGACCAGGCGATCGAAATCTCGCACATTGCCGATGTTGGTTCCCACCGCAACGCCTTCGTCCCTGCCTGCATAGTATCGCACAAAATTCTGGTCATAACTCCACATCTGGAAAAGAATTTTGGAATCGCTGGTAATCATGTAGTCAACGTCTATCTTGCCGGACTTGTAGTCCTTGCTTCCGCCATTGGCGTCGTTGACACACTTTTCCGGGGTATTCTCATATTCTTCTTCATTGAGCCATCCGGGGGCGTCCCAGTCGGAATTGAATCCACGCAAACTCAGGCGGATATTCAGATCGTCTGTCAGATGGTGGGTAATCCGGGCCGCGCCATTGAACTTGTTCCAATCGGAATTGTCCTGGTATCCATCGGTGTGATAGGTCATGAACGAATAGACATGGTCGGTCTTTCCGTTTTCGCTGGTAAAGCCGCCCACATAGCTGCCTTCATAGGTATCGTAGGCACCGTACAGCAGTTTGATGTGCTGCTGGTCCACTTTGTTTTTCGTATGGAAATGAATCACTCCTGCTGAGGCATAGTTGCCATACAAAGGTGATACCGGTCCCTTGATCACTTCCACCCGCTCCAACTCTTCCGGATTGACGGTATTGGTGTCGGCATATCCGTCGCCCTCGTTAAGCGGGATACCGTCAATATAAAAAGCGGCGTCGGAGCCATGTGACACCCGCGTAAACCCTCTCATTTGAAGACTGGACGCCGTCCCCCCCTGCTTGTACTGATTGATCGATACGCCGGGAACCAGGCCAAGGATCTCCACGGGATTTTCATACACGCGGTTGGTAATTTGCTCAGAAGTCAATACCTCCGAGGAGGATGCATCCAAATTTTTCTGGCTCAAGTCACCACGTACCACAACATCTTCAAGTTTGTAGGCTTCTTCAGTCGATTCCTCGATCGTTTCCTGAGAAAATGAAGGTGCAACAGCAAAAAAAGGCATCATCAGAAACAAAATGAACAAGCGCTGTGTAATCTTTAATCTTTTCATCTTTCCTCTCCATTTCTTCTCTTTGGTATCGTTCAATAACGGATCATGGGCACACCCAATCGGTCAGGATCGGGTGGAAATCCAAGGCGGCTTCAATCATCCCGCTGCCATCAAGGCGGAACGATTCAGGCATAATCCAGTAATCATGGGACCAGGCGATGGGAACCAGACTCATCATGACGATCAGGAACGATACACTCCATTTAACCATTTTCATCTTCTTCTCCTTTTTTGCAAAAGTTGGCACAGATCCAGCGGCCGCTGTGATCGCAAAGCGATCTCAATCACAACCTTTGGAATCGACAATGCCGTTAATGCGGATGTTTTTGTGGATTGGGGAAAAGGTTTGAAGGCGGGATGCTAAAGTGGTATGCAAACCAGTGAAGCAGCCCTCAACCCGAGGAGGGCTTCATAGGGGAGGACAGCACATGGACTCTGGCCGGAGTTGGCTGTCTTCCCCGTCCTCTTCCTCAATTGTCCGTTCGTATCCCCTCACCTCCTTTTTTTTCAGGTCAATTCAAACACGATGGTAAGTTCCAGCGGCAACGCTCCCTTGAATAAATTCGACGGCGGCCGCGGGAAAGTGGCGGCCCGATGCACCGCATCCAGGGCCGCCCCATTCAAGGACTTGTGTCTGGCCTCCTTGGTAACAGCAACATCCCTGACACTGCCGTCGGTTTCCAGCACAAACACAAAACGGATGGTGACCCGGCCTTCATAGATTCCCTCGATCGTGCCGTTCAGGTCCGCATCCACTTCCATGACCACGGACCAGGGCGGCCGGTTGAACCACTGGGTGGGTTCAAACCGCCCGTCGTGGTCGCGGTCCTGGATCATCCGCTGCCGCTCGGCATTGCGGTAATAAACCTTCAGGTCCACCTGCTCGGAGTCGTCCGTATCGCTCTCCACGCGCACCTTTTCTTCCTTGGCATTGAAGAAAAATGATCTGTTCGATCCTGCCTGCGGCGTTCAGGCGCTCGTGGCGCACCCGCTTTTCGTTTTCGAACCGATCCCTGGCATCCACCTGTCCGTCAAAATCCCGGTCGCTTTCCATGCAAACCATTTTACCATCCTGGTAAGTCTGAGTTTTGTCGAAAACATCGTCGGCGTTGCTGTCGATCTCAAGGCGGATGGGCTTGCTGCGCCTATTGACATAGGCGACTTGATCAATCTTGCCGTCACCGTTAAGATCCCGTTCAATGTTTTTTTCTCTGCGGTCATTCCTGTCGCCAGAGGCGAGACGGCACAGACCATCCATAAAAAACAAAATATGCGTGCGATTTTTTGAATTGACATCGTCCAAAAATAAAAAAGCCAAGAAGAGTTATGAGCTTCAGCCCATCACGCCTGCCTGGCTTAATTTTGATTCAATTATGTTTTTTGGTGGGTTGGGAAGATGAGGGCATTTTCGTAATGCCAATGCTTCCCTTAAATACAAAATATGATAAATTATAGCGAGATCGGCTATTTTTGTCAAGCCTCTAATGGTAGAGACCCAGGGTAACCGCATTTGGAAAAAGGGACAAAAACAGGCAGTAAAAACAGCACAATTCAGAACAACATAACTATATGAAATAACAATAAAAGCATAGATTGCTCTTTGAAAGTGTGCTACCCATTGAAATTGTTGAGAATTTGGCGGTGGTCCCCAAAAACTGAACAATGTGATAAGCTATGAGTCAGACCAAAATTCAGGAGGATCTGACAATGGGTAAAAAACGTAAAACACACAGTCCACTTTGACAAGAACCACAAATCCAGGAAACAAGCCGAAGCCCAGACCAACGAACTTTTCCGACAGATCGGCAGTTGAAAGTGGAAAACGATTTTTTAGCA
>PDWJ01010216.1_pt1 | contig 10098 bp, 7 predicted proteins | sample 1430881 | NCBI WGS metagenome assembly PDWJ01 (sample SAMN01162460, study PRJNA174530) | Oral metagenome, whole genome shotgun sequencing project. | biome: Marine environment; feature: Marine mammal; material: Swab sample of the gingival sulcus; isolation source: swab sample of gingival sulcus...
CGAAAGCAGTGACATAGTTGAAAAAGCTGGGTCGTTCCTCCTGCCAGCAGCATCTTCATGCACAGCTCTGGTGAGGTTTGCAGGAACCATTCTTCACTTTCAAATGGTTGAATATGCGCTTCCGGAATGAGCACAGGAAGACGGATGGGGGTATCCACTTCAAGATACCCCCGCCCAAGAAAAAACGACCGAATGGCCTGCAGCAAGTGCGACCGCTGGCGCAGGCCCTCCGGTGAAAGCATTCCTATTCTTTTACCCTGGTGATATAGGTACCGGTTCGGGTGTCGATCTGAATTTTATCACCTTGCTCCACAAAAGGTGGAACCTGCAGTTGCAACCCTGTTTCAACGGTCACCGGCTTGGTATCTGTACCGGAAGTATCCCCTTTTACCCACGGGTCGGCAGTGGTAACCTCCAGGTTGACAAAGGTTGGTAAACTCACATCAATGGCTTTCTCACCAAAAAAGAGTACCTGTACCTCCATATTATCAATCAGATAACTCAAATTGTCGCCAAGCTGTTCCTTGGTCAAAAATATCTGATCATAGGTAGAGGTATCCATAAAATGGTACTCATCATCCTGAGCATACAAAAACTGCATGGTCCGTTCTTCCAGGTCTGGTTTCTCAAATTTATCATTTGAGCGGTACGTGTTGGAAAATTGGTTTCCAGTTATCATACTGCGCATCTTGGTTCTATACAGCGCCTGCCCTTTGCCTGGTTTGGAAAATTCAAAATCCGTAATAATATATGGTTCGCCGTCGATCTGAATTTTCAGCCCTTTACGTAAATCTGAAGCTGAGTACATATACAATTCCCTGGTGTTATATTTTTATGAATGAAAAGAAGCTAATAGCTGTTATCTCGAGAGGAAAATCAGATATTCTTTTTCCGCCTCTTGTTTTCATTGTCTATCTTTAATACATTTACCCGACCACAACAAACAAATATATAGCCACAGACCATATGACCATCACAGCCGGAGTTATTTCCGACACCCATTTACACCGCCCGGACAGGAATTTCAAGCGGTTGATACGCCATTGTTTCCAGGATTGCGATGTTATCATCCATGCCGGAGATATTACCGAGCCAGAGGTGTTAGAATGCTTTACAGGAAAAACACTTCATGCAGTACACGGCAATATGTGCGGACACGCGCTTTATAAGCAGCTCCCGGAAGCAACAACCTTTACCTTGGGAGCATTCACCATTGGACTGACCCATGGCGCACGGCTGGGAGTTGATATTGAAACCCGGCTATGGGATATTTTCCCGGAAGCAGACTGCATGATCTATGGCCATACTCACAGACCTGCGTGTCATAGGGTTGCAGGCACGCTCATCGTCAACCCTGGCAGCTTCAAGTCAACCGGTCCTTATGGCGCCAGCGGGACGTATGCCATCCTTACAGCAGGCTCTACTCTGGAAGGTACAATTTTTGAGGTACCAGCTATTCTATGAAAACGCTGTGGACTCCCTGGAGAATGGAACATATCCTGGGAAAACACCCCCAGGAGCTGGAGTGTATTTTTGAGCCGCCAGGAAAAGGTGCGTATGACAAAAAGTACCTTATGCTCCACCGCAGCCAATTCACCGTAGTCCTGCTCAATCGTTTCCCCTATGCAAACGGTCATCTTTTACTCGCCCCGGCCCGTCACGTAGCTGACCTGACCGAACTTGACCAACAGGAACAGCTCCGGCTCATGGGCATGCTTTCTCATTGCTGCTCCATCCTGCGACAGGTACTTCATCCAGACGGCCTCAATGTGGGGTTGAACCTTGGGCACCATGCCGGTGCAGGAATAGCTGACCATCTCCATTTTCACATTGTTCCGCGCTGGGAGGCTGATCACAACTTCATGACTGTCTGCGCTGAAGTTCGCACAATCCCGGAACATATTGACACCACCTTTGACAAACTACTGTCCCACTTCCAACAACTGAACACCTGAGCTTTCATGAGTACCCAAGTTAAAATCACCCCAATGCTCCGCCAGTATCTGGAGATGAAGGAAAAGTATAGCGACACCATTCTCTTTTACAGGATGGGGGATTTCTATGAAATGTTCTTTGATGATGCCGTCACCGCCTCAAAGGTACTTGGGATCACCCTGACTTCCCGCAGCCATAAGGATGAAGCCAACAAGGTGCCCATGTGCGGTGTTCCTCATCATGCACTGACAGGGTATCTGGGCAAAATGGTTAAAGCCGGTTTTCGGGTAGCCATCTGCGAACAGATCGAGGATCCCAAACAGGCCAAAGGAATTGTCAAAAGAGATGTGGTGCGGGTTGTCTCACCGGGCGTAACCACCGATGAGCAGATTCTTGATGAAAAAAGCAACTGTTATGTCTGTGCCCTGGCTGTTACAGGTAAAGCAACACAAAAAAGTGTTGGCGTCAGCTTCCTTGATGCATCCACCGGTGAATTCCTTGTTGCTGAATTTCAAGCGATACATGGCGACACCACGGCTATTATAGACCTTCTCACCCGCATCAAACCCGCAGAAATTCTGCTCAGTGAAAAGCACAATGACACTGTTGCCACCCTGCTTACAGAAGCTGAAGAAGTGCTTGGTACGTTTTGTACAACCCTACGCCCTGAAATACAATTTGACCATTCAAACGCGCAAACCGCATTGCTTGAACATTTTCATACCACCAATCTGGCCGGATTTGGCTGTGACCAGCTCCAGGCCGGAATCAATGCGGCTGGAGCCCTGATTGCCTATATAGAGGATACGCAAAAGTCTGCGCTGGACCACATCCAGCAACTCACGCCACTCAACCCAGCCGGATTTCTCATTATCGATGACGCCTCCAGGCGTAATTTGGAACTCACAGAAACCATAGTGGGCGGCAAACGTGACGGTTCACTGCTGGCAGTGCTGGACTTTACAGCAACCCCCATGGGCGCACGCCTGCTCCGTAAACGACTCCTTTTTCCCCTGCAGGATCAGCAACATATCCAAAACAGGCTCAATGCAGTTGAAGAATTTGCTGGCGCACCTGGCTTGCAAAAAGAACTTAGGGAGCTGCTCTCCTCGGTGTACGACCTGGAAAGGCTGTGTAGCCGCCTGGTTTTAGGCCAGGGCAATGCCCGTGATATGAGTGCAATGAAGGTATCCCTCGCCCAACTTCCTCCGCTGCGTGATAGCTTACAATCATGCACCTCGCTGAAAATTAAGGAATTGTATGCCGGGCTTGACGAGCTGGGTGATCTTCATGGCCTTATCGACTCAAGTATCCGGGACGATGCACCAGTCGGATTACGCGAAGGTCGTCTCATCAAAGAAGGATTTAATGATGAGCTTGACTCACTGCTCTTCCTGCTCCGTGACGACAAACAGCTAATCCTCAATCTGGAGGAAAAAGAGCGAGAACGAAGCGGGATTGCCAAGCTCAAGGTAGGCTACAACAAGGTGTTTGGCTACTTTTTTGAAGTTTCGCGGAGTCAGTCCGCTGACGTGCCTGAGGATTTTATCCGTAAACAGACCCTGGTCAATGCCGAACGTTTCATCACCCCTGAATTAAAGGAGCTGGAAAACTCAATCGCCACTGCCCAGGAAAAACGGCTTGAACTGGAGTACGAGCTTTTTTCCCAGGTACGGGCAACCATAGTTGCACACAGCAGTAGAATCCTCGCTACAGCCCACCAGATTGCCCGTATAGACTTTCTCTTAAGCCTTGCCCGGGCTGCGGTACAGTACCGCTACACCAAACCAGCACTGAACACCAATCAGTACATTGCAATCAGCGAAGGCAGGCACCCGGTTATAGAACGATCCCTTGAGTCTGGCAGATTCGTCCCCAACGATGTGCTCCTTAACCAGGATACGCAACAGCTCATCATTATCACCGGCCCCAACATGGCAGGTAAGTCAACGGTACTCCGTCAAACTGCCCTGATTACCCTGATGGCACACATTGGCAGTTTTGTTCCTGCTGCAAGCGCAGATATCTGTCTTGTTGATCGTATTTTTACCCGGGTTGGGGCTATGGATGATCTGCGTCGGGGACAATCCACCTTTATGGTGGAAATGAACGAGACAGCCAACATCCTCAATAACGCCACCAAAGACAGTCTGGTTATTTTAGATGAAATAGGCCGTGGAACCTCCACCTACGATGGCCTTGCCATTGCCTGGGCAGTTGCCGAAGCTCTGGTAAAAAAGGGGAATGCTGGGGTCAAAACCCTGTTTGCAACCCATTATCATGAGCTGACTGAACTTGCCACCACCCATGAAAGAGTGCAAAACTTTTCCATCGCGGTTCGTGAATGGAATGATTCCATTATCTTTCTCCACAAGCTCATTCAAGGTGCGACCAATAGAAGCTACGGTATCCAGGTCGCTGCTCTGGCAGGGGTTCCGCAACCCGTTACCAAGCGCGCTTATGAAATTCTCGCTGACATTGAGCGCGGCGAGAAACACCCTAGACAGCCAGCCACTGCAAGAAAGGGCGCAAAGGGTAGCCTCCAGCAACCTGCGCAGCTCTCGCTCTTCCCCAAAAAGGAAAATTCCGCGATCACCCTGCTAAAAGAGGCTAACCCAAATACCATGACTCCTCTTCAGGCCCTTGAACTCATCTATGAGGCGCAAGACCTCCTTAAACAATAAGAGCGTCCCGCCCTTGAGAGAAAAAGTACAATTGTTTTTACTGCTTCCATTGAATATTGTAGTATATAGAGAGATTATTGGCAGCGACCTGCGAATTGTCTGCATTCCATGACCGAAATATCTACAATCCCCTTTGCTAATTTGATCATTGATCACCATCCATGTTGACCAAGTTGTTTACATTTGTTATCCAGCGTGCATTTTCTTTTCGCTTTTTGGCGGTTCTCATTATCGTTCTCCTCGCCAGTCCCGCGTGCTCTCTTGCTGTCAATGCCCCTGATGATACCGAAAATACAAAAATACGTTACCAGGCAGCAAAAGATTATTATTACGAGCTTGAGCGGAATGAAGAAGAGGGAAAAATACGTAATAACTGGCTTGAGGCCGTACGTAACTTCAGACGCATTTATCTGGCTGAAACCAAGGGGCCTCTTGCGCCATCCTGTTTATACATGATGGGACGCCTGCAGTACAAGATGTTTCAACGCTTTAACCTCCCCATCGATCTGGAAAGCGCTCTCGGGTATTTCAATGATGTCTCCACCATTTTTCCGGTCAACAAACTGGCTGACGACGCCTTGTATGCAGTTGGCGAAATGTATTATCAGGACAAGCACAATCAGCAAAAGGCCGCTGAGAAGTATCTGAAAATTATCCAACAGTATCCAAACAGTGATAAACACGCTAAGGCCCGAGACCGGTTACAAAAACTCCAACAGACGACTGATATTATACTGCCAGATGCTCCTCAAAAAGAGCACAAGCAGCCAAAGAGTAGACTGGTACAGGTGCTTCCGGTAAAATACTGGTCAACTGACAGCTATACCAGGATTGTTATCCGCTCCTCTGCCCCGGTTCATTTTACCGCTGATTTACTGGAAAAAACTGAGGGACAGCCACGCAGGTTGTATGTTGATTTTTCACCGAGCTACATTCCACCCAAATATCGCTCCCCAGTGCCCATTGATGATGGTTTACTTAAACAGATTCGTACCGGGCAGCATAACGATTCAACGGTGAGGGTAGTGCTCGATATTGAATCAATCTCAGATTACAAGATATTCAGTCTGGAAGACCCATTTCGGGTTGTGGTGGACGTTCATGGTGACAAGAGTGATGATAAAAAGAGTACTGTTTCCGCTCAGATCGCAAGTCCCGAACACGATCAACCTGTAGAACAGATCCAGAAAAAACCTGCGACTAAACGCCCTTCCCTAAGACACGCCTTTGTCACTCTCCGTGACAACAAAAAGAAGAAAGCAGAAGCTAAGGTCGAAATAAACAGGAAAACTCGGGTCCAGAACTACTCTCTTGCCCAACAGTTAGGTCTTGGGGTGAGTAAAATCGTGATCGATCCTGGTCATGGTGGAAAAGATCCTGGAGCTACCGCTAATGGTCTGAAGGAGAAAGATATTGTTCTGGCCATCGCTAAAAAAATTGGTAACGTGCTTGAATCAACGTATGGCTATGAGGTTGCATTTACCAGAACCAAGGACATCTTTATTCCTCTTGAAGAGCGAACAGCCATTGCCAACACATTAAATGCAGACCTGTTTCTTTCCATACATATCAACGCTCACCAGGACCCATCACTTGGAGGCATTGAAACGTATTACCTTAATCTGGCAACCAATGCAGAAGCCATGCGGGTAGCTGCTTATGAAAATGCGACTTCTCCCCATAACATTAATGAGATGCAGGACATTCTCTCAACCCTCATGCAAAACTCTAAGATTGACGAATCTTCTCGCCTTGCTGATGCCGTGCATGCTCAGATCATTACCGGTTTAGATGGGAAATATGCTATCCGTGATATGGGAGTAAAACAGGCGCCTTTTTATGTACTCATCGGCGCAGAAATGCCTGCAATACTCGCTGAACTTTCTTTTATTACCAACAAACGTGAAGCTCAACTTTTACAAACCCAGGCGTATCAACATTTACTCGCTAAACAGATCGCTGCCGGGGTAGTGAATTATGTTAACACCACCACTGCACTGAAAAATTATTGCAGGATTACTATGAGATAAGATTTTTCAGGTCTTTTGTAGTGCCAGATTTTTACTGGGCCCAAAGAGTGTCGGGTCATTTCTGTGAAATTTGGCCAATTTCAATCGATCAGGCATCGTCTTGACCGACTGTATCTGGCATTGAGAATAAAGTTGCCGGGCATGAACGCGTAAAGGATTGCTATGGCTGCTGTCCTGTACCCCATAACAAGATATCTACTATATCGTAACGAAAGGATATTCTGCTATGAAGAGAAAATTTCTACCAGTATTTTCAATACTTCTACTGCTTTTCTTGTCTACTTCCCTGTATGCCTACCCCGACGGTCAACTCTATTGGATGGTAGATGAATATCCAGAGCATTATTCTCTTTATAATACCACTGATGAGCATTATGGGGGAGAGCATGCAGTAGACTATGCCTGTATTCAAAATCCTGGCAGTGGTACCTACCATAGCTCCAGTATTGAAGCATATACCGTGTCAGAAAAAACCGGCCGTTGTTGGTATAAACACCCGCTCTTAGGTACCCCGATACCTGGTAACATATATACCGCCTACCTGTATTGCAACGGGGAAAAACGTGCAAGTGACGTCGAGGCTTGCGAGCCTGCTGCCCCCACTTTTGACATAGAAAAAAATCAGGGCTTTACCTGCCCAGGTGATTAGCACGTTATACCGACATTCAACAGAGTACTCTTCATTCAGGGCTAATGATCATGAAAAAATCAAACCAGCTTTTTGGATTCCGTTTGTGCCATCTTTTCTTACCATTTTTCTCCCTAGTAACCTTAACAGCCAGTTATCAAGAGCCGGCAATTGCATCAAGTCAACCATACCTATCATCCCATGGGATAAACTTTGCCATTGGTAATAAATATCATAAGGATACCGATGTCAGTATAATCACTCCCACCGGAACGCTTTCATTTTCAAGGTATTACAATAGCATGAGCAGTAAAGATGGCGTTCTGGGGTATCGCTGGACTCACTCCTTTTCAGATCACATTGAGATTTCTCCGGACGAGCAACAGATTCGCTATACTGCGCCAAACGGTCGAGCAATAGATTTCCTATACAATGCTCCCAGTGACACCTGGATAAAGGAAGTCGGCAAATCAACCTTTCTTGTAAAGGTCGGCACAGATTTTGAACTTAAGGAAACCAATGGACGAACACTGCAATTTGGAGCTGATGGGGCGTTAAAGGAAATCAGGGATCGGGTAGGTAATACAATCACCTGTGGCTACACTGCAAATAATTTAACCTCTGTTTCCAATGCATTTGGCCAGTCCTTTACGCTGGCCTACAACACAGATGGAAGACTGGAAGCCTTAAACACCCCGGTAGGCATTTTTTCATACACTTACGATCAAGGTGACCTGACTGAGGTACGAAAACCTGGCATGACCACTCCGAAAGAGTATCACTACACAAACCATAACCTGATATCGATAGTTGATGAAACAGGGACAGAACGTATCTCTGTAAGTTATACCGACGGCAGGGTTACCGGTTCAACGATTCAAGGAGGGTATCAAAGCATTACTATAGAATACCCAAGTGAATTTGTGCGTAGGGTAATTGATGCAAACAACAGTATAACGACATACAACCTCTCTGCAAAAAATGGTATTGCCTTTATCGACTCCTATGATGGTCCCGGTTGCACGACCTGTGGGACGGACAATAATGCATCCTATACTTACAATGAGCGTTACCAACTAGCATCATCAATCAATGGTATCGATACTACAACCACTTACACCTACGACGAAAACGGCAACAAAGATATTGTAACAGAAGCAGCAGGGACACCTGAAGCAAGGGTAACTGACTACGATTACAACCTGTCAACAAATCTACTGGAACATATTCACCGTGATTCCGTTGCCAATCCAGGCGAGACTATCACCACCTCCATGACCTATTATCCAAATGGGAATCTGCATACCAGGACGGAAAACGGCTGGCTAGACGCAACCACACCGATGAGCCGGACAACGACCTATGAATACACTGATTATGGACAGATAAGCTCGATAGACGGGCCTCGCGAGGATGTTACTGATGTGACAACATTTACCTATTATCCCAACACAGCAGAGGAAGGTCTGAACAGAGGATTTCTGCACACTGTAATCAATAGCCTCGGTCATACCGTTACATATAGTGAGTATAATGCTCACGGGAAACCAGAGAGAATTGTGGATGCAAATTCCATCGTCACGGTGCTTGATTATGACGATGTGTCTGGAAATTTGCTGACCCAGACAACGGGTTCAAGAACGGTTTCCTATGAGTATGACCATGCCGGCCGGCTCGATCTCATCACCATGTCCCCCGGCAACAGAGTCCTGGACTATGTCTATGATTCCACCTCTGGTAAACTCGATAAAATCATAGACAGTCGTGGCAATTATATCCAGTATCAATACGACCCGGTAACCGGCAAGCAGTCAGGACGGTTGATCTACGAATCCGATGCTACCCTGAGATTTTCCGCAAGCTATGAATTCGATGTCTATGGCCGGCTCCATAAATCAATTCATCCCGTAGACCTGAGCTTCAGCGAGTTGCAGTACGATGGTGTCGGCAACACCCGGTTTCGCATTGATGAGGAGGGCAGGCCCACGGAGTATATTTACGATGCCCTCAGCCGTCTTGTCAACATCCTCGGACCGGGTGAAACTGCCGGAGTTCCGACCTATGTCTACGACAGCCACGATAACACAACAACAGTCAACGGCGATAACGGCACCACAACTACCTACACCTACGACGATTTTGGGAGGAGAACCACACAAACATCTCCAGACACCGGCCAGACCAGCTACCTGTATGATAAAGCGGATAACCTTATCGCCAAAACAGATGCAGAGCAGGTGACGGTTTCTTACTCGTACGATGCATTGCATCGTCTGAAACATGTTGTTCACCCTGTTACCTTCAATACTGTATCCTATGTCTACGATCTTAACCCCAACGGTATCGGAAGGCTCTCTACGGTGACGGACAGCAGCGGCACTACCGAGTTCTTGTACAATCAATACGGCGAAATCGAGGAGACCACTAAAACCACCAGCTACAGCGGCTTTACCACCAGCTACAGCTATAATGATTACGGTGAGCTGAAAGAGATGACCTATCCAAGCGGCCGGACCGTGACGTACAAGAGAAATATTGATGGCGTCGTGGAATCGGTGGAAACTACCTACCAGGGGAGCACAGAGGTGGTTGGTGACAATATCACCAACAGGCCGTTTGGCCCGGTAACAACCATCACCTTGGGTAACGGTATCGAAGTCAGCCATGGCTATGATCTGGAGTATCGACGGACAACCTCCATTGCCGGAACCCTGTATAATACATCCTATGAATACTGGCCGACCAGTGAGGTCAAAACGATTACCGACAACCTGGATACAGCAAAGACACAATACTTCCATTACGATGATCTGGGGAGACT
>PDWJ01006108.1_pt1 | contig 10095 bp, 13 predicted proteins | sample 1430881 | NCBI WGS metagenome assembly PDWJ01 (sample SAMN01162460, study PRJNA174530) | Oral metagenome, whole genome shotgun sequencing project. | biome: Marine environment; feature: Marine mammal; material: Swab sample of the gingival sulcus; isolation source: swab sample of gingival sulcus...
CTTAATCGCTTCACGATAGCAGCCGCTGGCTGCCCTTACAACCTCTGTTTCAAGGGGTGGTGATTGGGTAGCTGTGAGAATCGCCAACTGTGCTATCGGCGATACACTTTTTTGAACCTATACAGAAAACCCGTAGTGAGTGCCGTCTGGAAGTTCAATATCAAGACGCAACTTGCCACCAGATGCTTCTACGTAGCGCTTGAGGGAGGACAGCTTCAAGTCCCGCCCCGGTTTCTCCATATCAGAGACAGTCGGTTGTCTAATGCCCAAAGAGACGGCAATATCTCCTTGGGTCAGGTTCATGCGCTCGCGAAGCTCTGCCAGGTGAATATTAAGTAGCATCTCTGTTGCCGTCTTTTGTGCTTTGGTAACAACTTCGGGTTTTTCGCTCGCCAACATTTGCTCAAGACTTCTTGCCATGCTATCTACCTCTTCTTCGATTTCTCCAGATGTGCTGTGAACTCACGGTCAGCAATCGGGAGCATTACTTTGTAAAACCTCTTTTCATCTCCGGCCTTGTTGCCAGCACAAAGAAGAATCCCCTTTCGCTTTGGGTCGAACGCAAAGAACGCTCGAATTGGTTCTCCTTTGCTCTGAATACGAAGTTCTTTCATGTTGCTGTAGGAAGAGCCATTTACAGTATCAGCATAGGGGCTGGATAATGCTGGCCCTCGTTCTCGAAGCACGATCATTGAAGCCAAGACATTGGCACGATCAGTATCATCTAAGGAATCGAACCACTCATCAAAGGTGTCAGTTGTTTCAATGATCCACATGACTGCTCCTTGCTCAATATAGACTATATGCTATATAGGTTAAAGGCTATAATCAAGAGAAGCTTGCTCCTCAGTATTTAGTGGGTCATGTATCAAACGCGAACACTTTTTGGCACAGCAGTATTGCCTGATTGACAGACAATGCTTCCTGTGCGGCCTTTGCTTCAGAGTCTCACACCTATTGTCGGTGCTATTGGGAAGTATAGATTCAACTTTTTTAACTTGGACGAAGTGACCACTGTAGATTACCTAACTACACCTCATTACATTGAAGAAGACGCTGATAATTGGTTCTGGCCTTACTATTTCAAGGGGAAATCTGGTATCTGCTTACAAAAAGTTCCTCTTTCAAGTTATCCCCAGGGTTATTTCGCTGTATTATATATTTATTTAATTTTACCTGTTATACTTTTGTTTAACAAGTGGTGGTTATTTGGAGTAAAGAAATGACGACTGTAACAGTGCGCCAATTAGGCGGATCAAACATTGTGAGCATTCCCAAGCAAATTGGAAAAGCTCTTGGCTTACATGCTGGGTCTGAGCTGGACTTGTCGATAGTTGAGAACAAGCTGGTGCTTGATCCTGTGGCGGAAAAAACCAGCCTGGAAGAGCTGCTAGCCGGCAGTCCCCGCGAGAATTTTCGCATCACTGAAGAAGACCGCGAATGGATAGACGCCAAACCCGTTGGTAAGGAGTCTTGATGTACGTTCCGGACAAAGGGGATATTGTTTGGCTGAACTTCGAGCCAAGCGCCGGCAAAGAAATCACAAAGCGCCGTCCGGCCTTTGTGATCTCCAGGAAGGCATTTAATGAACACACCGGCTTTGCCATCGTGGCACCCATTACAAGCACTGTTAGAGGCATCAGGCTCGAAGTCGAGCTGGAGGGTGTAAAAACTGAAGGGGCGGTATTGATCTACCAGATGAAATCTCTGGACTTTGAGAACAGGGATATAGAGCTGATCGAGAAAGCACAACCGGCAACCACTAACAAAGTAACCGAGTTGGCCCAAATCATCGTTAAGTGAAAATAGAGTAAAGGAATATTATGCGGCCTTTGCTTCAAGGTCTCACACCTTGCGTTTCCCCAGTGCCTGCTCCAGTCCCTTGACCGTGCCCCGCAGCTCCGCTGCCAGCTCCTTGGCGGCTGTGGCATCACTTCGTGCCTGCTCTAATTGCTGCTCCAGTTTATTTGCCCTGGCGGCGGCTTCTTCGAGTTGTGTTTCAACCATCGATCGTTGCTCGTTGGCTGTGGCAAGGGTCACTTTTACCTGAGCTATCTCATCTTTAAGGGCACCGTTTGATGTCCTGGTTTCAGTGAGTTGGCTTTGTGCCGCTTCAATTTCCAAACGACTCTCTTCAAGCTCTCTCGATAGCTGATCTGCGAGTTCGACTGCTTCTGCACGTGACGCCTCAATTTCAACACGGGTCTTTTCCAGGTTTTCACGCTCGATCGCAAGCCTTGCGTTTGCCATTTCCAGTGCCGCCGACCAGGCTTCTGTGAATTTCGCCTGAACACTCTCCGGCGGCGGCTCCTGGAGTGGGGCGGAGCTTGCCATGCGCGCTGCGCGCCAGTCTTTCATGGCCTCGCTGATCGTCGTATAGCTGCCCCCGTTGAGCGCGCTGCGCACGGCCGCCAGCGTTGGTGTTTGACCGGCTGCGTGTAGCTCGTCAGCGATGCTGTGTATCTGCTCTGTAGTAATAGCCATATTGCACCTTTGTTGTCTGTTGTAGTATTTGTAGTAGTAATACTACTATTACATACAACAAAAAGCAAGCCCTTGGGTACGGGTGCGATAACGGTTGTCGCTAATGAGGTGCAGCGAGGGTCGGCGTGGTGCCCACCAGGGGCGGCGCTAATGCTTGCCTGTCGCTGTTGCCTGGTCAGGCCGGTGAAGAGAGACTGTATGCCTCTTGGTGTATTACTGACAGAGCGGATGTGTCTTAAAAGTATTGTTTCATAACAAGGATTGTGGAGCCTTGAATAGTTGACGGATTAAGTAATAGTATTTACGCTAGTGGAATACGTTTTTACACGTGCTCCACAAACCACCGTTTGTGGAGTACACAACCCAGGAAGCTATCGCGTGAACATAGGCTACGCACGAGTATCAAAAACTGACGGCAGCCAGGCGCTGGATTTACAGCTCGATGCGCTGGTAGAGTCCGGTGTTAATCGTAAAGACATTTATCACGATAAAGCCTCTGGAAAAAAAGAAGAGCGACCAGGCTTCGAGGCCTGTCTCAAGGCCTTGCGCCCAGGCGACACATTGGTTGTCTGGAAGCTCGATCGTTTAGGCCGTGACTTGCGCCACCTGGTGAACACCGTGCAAGACCTTGCTGAGCGCGACATCGGTTTCAAAGTGATAGCAGGGCAGGGTGCAGACATTGATACGACAACCGCGTCGGGCAAGCTGGTATTCGGTATATTCGCTGCACTGGCCGAGTTTGAGCGTGAGCTGATTCGCGAACGCACCATGGCCGGTTTGAAATCAGCCCGCGCACGGGGAAAGAGGGGGGGACGTAAGTTCCAGTTGACGAAGAATCAAGTTCGCTTCGCCGAGGCCGCTATGAAAAATCAGAGCACCAGTGTCAGCGAGCTATGTCGAGAGCTGGGTATCTCACGACAGACACTGTATCGGTACGTAAGCCCCACCGGCGAGCTGCGAGAATACGGCAAACAAGTTTTACAGGGTTGATATGAAGAAAACCAACAGAATTTCACTAGTATGGCAGCCTTGTCTTGCCGCGAAAAGTCAGTTGCTACAGGCTGGATTCGATAAAGATACTATCCAGATGCAGCGGAATCGATTTGTTCTTCACTATTGGATGTTCAGTGATGAGCAGCCCAGTGTGTCGTATGATACTGTTTTTTATCGATATATGACTGAAGCATACGATCCCGACGCGCCTGCTAAGTCCACTGATGCAGTACCGATAAGCGAAGACTGGAAGCCAAGCCAGGCCGCTTACGATGCGTTAGATAGATTAGGCATTGGTCAGGACTTCGCTGAAACGCAAATTAAAGCGTTCGTGCTGTATTGGCATGAGCAGGGTTGCGAGCACCGTGACTGGAATAGCCGTTTTGCTCAGCATGTCAGGTACCAGCACGACCAGGAAGTCGAAAAGCGCAGTGGTCGTGCTCAGCGGGAAACTGACAAGAAAAGCTACCCGTCAATTCGAGGTGGAAGCACTCGCGACAGAAGCCTTGAGGAAGACTTGACCGATACAAGTTGGGCGCGATAGTAACGGCGGGGCATATGCTAGAGGTAAACGGCGTGCAAGCCGGTGGGGACGGGGGCAGCTCTACAGTTCCAGCGCTGCGCGCAACTAAACTATAAGTGTGGGCTACGGTGACAAGGCGTAGCGAATGTCCATCATTTGGAGTAAGGGTAACCAAACGCTTGCGTTAAGCAATGCTTGTTTGGTAAAGTCATTAACCTAATAGGTTAAGGTTTTCGTGGATATAAGTTTTTCTAGCAAAAAGCTGGCTAAGCGGCTTAATACCGAGAGAGACATGGTGCGAGCGTATGGCCCTGGCAACGCCAGGAAGCTTAAAGTGTTGATGACTAGGTTGCGAGCCGCGCCAAACTTAGGGGTGTTTGCTCCACCTTACAGCCAGCCACACCGTTGCCATGAGCTTACTGGCAACAGAAAAGGTCAAATATCCTTAGATTTAGCGCATCCTTTTAGGTTGGTAGTGAAGCCTCAGCATGATCCGCCTCCGCAGAGGCAAGAGGGTGGCTTGGACTGGACTAAGGTGACAGCAATTAGGATTACAAGTGTGGAGGACACTCATGGTTGACACGATAAATGAGTACCAGCCTGATTATGCTGTTACTCCTGGGGAGGTGCTTCTGTCTGAACTTGAGCTGCGCGGCATGAGTCAGCAAGAGTTGAGTAATCGCACTGGTATTACCACAAAGCACATTAACGAAATTATCAACGCGAAAGCGTCAATCAGCGTCGAAACAGCGATCAAGCTTGAGCGTGCAACCGGTATGCCTGTGCAGTATTGGTTAAATTTAGAAGCAAATTATCAAGAAATTAAGGCGCGCCTTGCAGAGAGGGCGCGCCTTGAAGAAGATTTGGAGTGGCTAAAGCGTATTCCTGTTGCCGAGATGGCAAAACAGGGTTGGATAGAAAAGCTAAAGGATAAAAGTGAACAGCTGTCAGAAGTGCTTGGCTTTTTTGGCATAGCGAGCGTATCGCAGTGGGCTAAAATGTGGCCTACGCTGAATGTGGCCTATCGACAAAGCCAGAGCCAAAGAGTGTCACCTGAGGCCGTGTCGGCATGGCTTAGACAAGGTGAGTTACTGGCAGCGAATATAGCCTGCCAACCCTACAACGAAGCGTGTTTTAAGAATGCGCTTGATGATATTCGAGGGCTGACCACGGAATCTCCGGAGAGCTTTGTACCTCAAATGACCGAAGTGTGTGCGGCGGCTGGGGTTGCGGTGGTGTTTGTGCCTGCGCTGCCAAGAACCGGCATAAGTGGAGCAACCCGTTGGCTTAATAAGGATAAAGCTATTATTCAGTTAAGTCTTCGTTATAAGGCCGATGACCACCTTTGGTTTACCTTTTTTCATGAGGCGGGACATATTTTAAAACATGGTAAAAAAGAGCTGTTTTTAGAGGGTGCTAACGGTCTTAATGAGAGAAAAGAGAAAGAAGCTGATGAGTACGCGCAAAAAAAACTCGTACCGCCAGCGGCTATGGCAGCTTTCTTGAAATCTTCACCCAGGCCATCTGCAAGTGAAATAGTTTCGTTTGCCGAGTCGATTGGTATTTCTCCTGGTATTGTCGTCGGGCAATTGCAGTATTGTCAGGTAATTCCTATGAATCACCATAATGGCCTAAAGCAACGGTTTAGGTTTGCATGAGGGCGTTGCGGAGCCGTTCCGTACCGCTGGCAAAGCACCAAAATCCAGTACAAGACTGGGTTGCAGAACAAAAAATCAGATTATCAGTGTTAAGCAGTTTTGTTGAAAGTAGGTGAATTTGGCTGAGGAGTGTAGTCGTGCATGATGGAATTGTAGACACACAGATCATTGAAACACATCGTGTATTCTTGGATTTGGAAAATCCTAGATCGAGTACACCATTTGAATCTCAGGACGAGGCAATAAAGTGGTTGTGTGATAATGAAAACGTCGTTGTGCTCGCTAAAGACATTCGTGAAATAGGCACAAACCCTCTCGAATTGCTCGCTGTTATGAAAAGGGGGAATGCTTATATAGCCCTTGAAGGGAATCGCAGGCTTTGCGCGATAATGCTCCTTGGCGACCCCGAGCTTGCGCCAGCGGCTTACCGGCAGCGTTTCAGTAGATTAGCGGAAGGTTGGGATCCGATCACCGAGCTTGTATGCGTAGAGTTTGACAATCGTCGCGATGCCCAAGTGTGGCTCGATCGTATTCATGGTGGTGAGGATGAAGGGCGCGGCAGAAGTAGCTGGAGCGCTGAAGTTAAAGCCCGTCGTACAAGAAGTCGCTCTTCTCGTGTAAATGTGCTGCCTTTGTCTTTGATTGACTACGCAGTCAAGAACGGCTTACTTTCGAAAGAGGATAAAGAGCATAAGCTGGCGATAGTTCTGCGCTTTTCAAGCAATCCAGTGTTTAAAAACCTGCTGGGTATAAAGCCTACCAAAACTGGTTTTGACACTACGATGCCACGTTCTTCGTTTGATAAGCTTTTGGGGCGTCTGTTTGCCGATATTGTTGGGCACCGGTTCAAAGCTCATGACTTTGACAGCCAGGCTGTAAGAAACTACGTCAACACTGTGTTGGCGCCAATTACTTTGATTGAGGATACCCCGAACGAATCGGGGGGAGCACCTGAGAAAGAGTGTGAGTCAGATGAACCTGAAGATTTGATTGAGTCTGATGAGTCCGACGAGCAGCCCAGACCACAGTCTCCCTCGATGCCACAGGTTTCTCGAACACTGCCGTTTTCTTCAAGAATCGAAGAAGGCTTAGGTGAGCTTGGCAATTTTAAGTTGCGAAAAATTTACTATTCTGTGGTGACCATTTCAATCAAAAAACACTGTCCCTTGTTGTATGTTGGGTTATGGTCGCTGCTGGAATGCCTCACCGCTTTAGATGGACGTAACGTAGGCACTAATTTTGCCGCTTATCTCTCCGCACGCCACCTGAAAAACATGGGATTAGGGAATAGCAGCAAGAGAACCCAGTCCATGCGCAACGCATTAGAGCATATTTTAGCGTTGGGAAATGGTACAAAGCACGACGTTGAAGCCGCTGGCTTCAACTATGTGCAGTTGTATAACGACTATAAAGTTGTTGAAATTATTATTGAAAAACTCGTTGAGCGGTGCATAGAAAAGAAAAACAGATAGCGCTGGCCGTAGCGACTGCGTTGTTCTATACTTCCCAGTAATGACAGGGGTTTGAGAGGAAATAGATATGGCGCTCGTGGCCTCACCGCTTCGCTATCCAGGTGGAAAGTCTTGCCTTGAACCCTTGGTATCTCAGTTCCTGAAACGCAATCGCTTGGAACTGGAAAACTACGCTGAACCCTACGCCGGGGGCGCTGGCTTGGCGTTGGGGCTTTTGTATGCTGGCAAGGTGAGTGATATACACTTGAACGACGTAGACCCCTCAATTTGGGCGTTTTGGTGGAGTGTGCTCAATGAAACTGACCAGCTATGCTATAGAGTGAAGAAAACGCCTGTAACCATTGAAGAATGGTATCGGCAGCGTGAAATTTTCAAGATGCAAAATGTTAGTGATCCGCTCTCTTTGGGGTTCGCTACGTTCTTTCTGAATAGAACTAATCGTTCGGGAGTTATTAAAAATGCAGGCGTGATTGGCGGCTTGGCGCAGACTGGTAACTATAAGATTGATTGTCGATTCAATCGCGATAATCTGGTCGAGCGCATACGACGGATAGCTCGGTATAAGAATCGGATACACCTGACCAGGCGCGATGCGCTTGATTTTATTCAGCTAAACTGCAAAGCATTGCCACCAAGAAGCTTTGTTTGTATCGATCCGCCGTATTACCGAAAAGGCTCTATGCTGTATACGAGTTTCTATAACCCTGAAGATCACGCTATATTGGCTGACGCGATAACGCAAATAGACCGTCCCTGGATTGTTACTTACGATTTTACGCCAGAGATTACGCAACTGTACCGCTCTCGTCGCCAGTACCTTTTTGATATTAACTATTCCGTTGAGACAAAGCGTAAGGGGACAGAGGTGCTGATCGTGTCAAAGGGCTTGAAAGTGCCCCCTGGAATTAAAGAACGGCAAATCAATCGCCCGCAATATAGGGCGGCCTAGACGAAAAAACCCAGCACAAGGCTGGGTTAAGGTTAGAAAGGTTAGAAGATGAGTTAAGCAGTTTTGCCAGCAGCTTCTTTGGCGGCTTCGGCCTCTTTTTCGAGCTTCTCATCGTATTCAGTCATTCTTTCAGACCAGCTAATCAGCCACATTAACGCGCCGACGATTGAGAGAAATATCACCGAAAATATGATCAAAAATAAAACGCTGTTCATTTTTGCCCCTCCTTGTCTTTGGAAAATAGGACTCCCATTATCCATAGAATCGACCCTAAGGTCAAAATAACCCCGGCTTCTGACAGTGTTATAGTGTCTCCCGAAACTATCGAGGCGACAACTCCCACCACTAACAGCGTACCGCCGTGTTTCAGGCATTGCTCTGAAAGCAGCTCTCGCTTCCTGCGGAGGTAACTCCGCAAACGAGCGAGTCGTGTCTTCTGTGGTACTTTAGGGGGTTGCCCATTGTTAAAGTCAGATTTATTCATAACATAGACTACTCCATTGAGTTAAATTGAAATTACCGGCGTCGCGCCGGTAAGGTTGTTGGTAGAAAGACTACGATTTGTTGAAGGTAAGCAGCACGCTGTGCGTGTGTGACGTTTCACTGCTTTGGTGTCACTCTCTGGGTTCAACTGAATGCAGTTGACACAGGAGTCGATAGCAAACTGCTTAGCTATGACAGCGCAGGCCGCTATAGCCAAAAAATCTACGATGTTGAAAAGACCACTACCGCGCAAGTGCCAGGTAGTGGTTGAGATTAGTGATCCTCTCATTCGTGTTTTGGAAACAAGAGAATCGCTTTACCTACTGGTGTTTTCCATTACGTAGGGATTGGCAAGATATTAGCTGTCAGTTACCACATCACTTCTTCAGTCCAGTACCGAGTAAATAAGCTTGGCACTATCGTGTTGACCAATGAACTGTTGTAGCAAATAGAACTTATCTGCCACATGGTACGTTGATTGCTTTCGCTCAAAAATAACAAACGAGAGATTGGACAGCGCCATTGAAGTTGCGAGTAACCCGGCCACTTCGTCGCTTACAGTTTCGCCACAAAACGGGTGGTAGTTTTCACCAGCATCTAGAATTAATGGCTCAGAGCTTTCCGGTGCCATAAATTGCGCACCGTTTGAGACATTAAAAAAGTTCCAATAACCGCCGTTATAGTTTTGGAATAGGTAAGAGCTAGTACGATATACAAGGCTTTCGCCCGTAAGCATATACTGCTCACCAAAAAGCCTAGGTAAAAAATACTCGCGGTGAGTGCTTGGTACGCGAGTGCATGTTAAAGGTTGTTCTGTCTGGGTTAAGGTTTCCATAGGATTCTCCACGGTTTAGTTGAAAATAAGTGGCACACTAGGTGTGTGTGACATTTCACCACTTTAGCGTCACTCTCTGGGTTCAACTGAATGCAGTTGACACAGAAACTGGTGTGCTAAGACGCACCAGGCGATAACCCTGTGGGCTATCGCCTGGTTGCGGTTTTTAAGGTGATAGACGGCGACAAGGCGGCCATAGAAGCGGAGTTAGCGCGACGAATTTTTACCGTTGGCGCTGATTGCAAAACCTTGGTCAAGCAACTTACACCCCGCGGACAGGGCGGTATTAGCCTGGTTTCTTCTCGATAAGCGCTTTTACCTCGTTGCGCGCGATGAGTTCCTCATCGGCAAGACGCAATGAGAGCCTCGAAGGAAGTCTCCCGTTAAGTTGGGAACGCTTCCCGTTGGGAGGCTTTCCCAACGTGGTCAAGTTGAAGGATGGACAACACCGGTAACGGTGTTGGAAGGGACAGTTAAGACACCACGCTATGCATGTGTGGCGTTAACTATCATTTAGCCAAAAAGAGTCGGGGCGGTGACGCTCCGTTTCTTCTTGCGTCAACCGGTAAGTCCACCGGCCTTTATTGCGTTTATACTCTCGATCATAGTATCTATGAATCGCTTTCGCAGTGGGCGTGTCTCCACGCTCAATTGCTTTTTCTTCACCATTAATCAGCGCGCGAAGCGCGTTATCTAGG
>PDWJ01006447.1_pt1 | contig 10093 bp, 8 predicted proteins | sample 1430881 | NCBI WGS metagenome assembly PDWJ01 (sample SAMN01162460, study PRJNA174530) | Oral metagenome, whole genome shotgun sequencing project. | biome: Marine environment; feature: Marine mammal; material: Swab sample of the gingival sulcus; isolation source: swab sample of gingival sulcus...
ATACGGCATTTGTGCGCGGGTGTTGATAAGGTCTTGGCGGTAATCGCTTTTAACGCGTGCAAACGTTGCACTGTCAATGTGTAGCGTCTGTAAATGTTGTAAAATCACTTTAAGTAAATCCGGCATTTTCTGCTGGTAGCCTTCCAGCGAAATAACGATAGATTTTTCCCCGCTGGTAATTTCTGCTTGCAGGCCGGCAATACTGGCATCGTACAAGGTGGTGGTAAGCTGTTCATCAATCAAACTGGCCAGCAGTGTCATCGCCGTTTTATCGGTTATTGATAAGGCTACCGTGGGTTGCAGGGCAATTTGGACACTGCTGCGCGGTACTTTAAAGCGGGTATCATTGTTAAAATACAGTTCGATACCGCTGGCAAGCACTGTATTTTTTTCGCCGGTTTTATCATGGTGTAAGGAAAAATCATCGGCAATAAACGGATTACGCCGCGGCAGGTGCATGCTAGCGGCAGCCGCTTTGTCGGCTTCGGCAACGTGGGTTAAATCTGCCGGTTTTAGTGCCGTGATACGATACGGCACTTGAAAATACTGGGTTTTCTGGGCTGATTCAAACGTTGGTGCGGTAATTTGTACCACCGCGTGCTGCGGTGTCAGTTGCGCCAGATAGGTTTTAATTTCGCTGGGGTTATAACCGCTGAAAATCGCATTGAGTGCCTGTACATCTTTAACCGGAAAGCGATTTAGACGTGTGGCTAATCTGGAAACTTCGTGAATGGCGCTGCGTTTTTCCTTGAATTGAAAAGCGGTTTTGGCAACGGTGGCGATTTCTTGATAACGCGACTCGCCGTCTTTGTCGGCTTTGAGCAAGTCAATATAGGCAAAAATCAGCGCTAAAACACGGTTGGGGTGGGCATAACCTTTGTCGGTTAGCTGCACGCCGATTTCAAAGCTGGTTTCATTGCCAATACGATGACCGGCGCCGGCATAGAGTTCACTGGCATAGCCTTGTTTTTTCAAGGTGGCTAATAGGCTGCTATTACCCTCATACCCTAAAATAAATGATAGATAACCCAGTGATTTGCTGTATTCATTGTTTAAGTTATAGGGAAATTGAAAATAAAGATTTAAGTTTTTTTCGTCTTTTACCGATTGCCGATAATCACTGCCGACATGCGATCGGCGGCGTAGTATGTTTGGTAAAATTTTACCAGGGCAGGGCGTACTGTTGCATTGGGTAAAGTTTGATTATTACCGATAGAAAAACGGGCATACGGATGTTTTGGATTAATGGCTTGTTTGAGCGTATCCATGTTGCGCCAGCCGTCTTCGCGCAGTTTCGACTGGTATTCTGAATCAACGGCGTTGCGCTCGCGCTCGACATATTTTTCGGCCATCAGCGGCGCGACAAAAAAACGGGAAAAACGCGCTAAGCCTTCGTGCAGATAAGCCGGGTCAATATCGAAAAAATAATTGGTGTGGTCAAAGGCGGTAAACGCATTGTGGTTGCCACCGTGATCACTGATGTAGTTGATATAATCATCCGGGTCAGGATAACTATCCGTGCCCAAAAATAGCATGTGCTCTAAAAAGTGTGCCAAACCGGGAAAGGCATCAGGTTCTGCCGAAGTGCCGACATCGACATCGACAGCAACCGCGGCGCGTTGTGCCTCCGGGTCGGAAATAACTAATAATTTTAGTCCATTGGATAATTCTTTATAGGCGTAATCACGATTGTCGTTGGCACTTTTGGTGATGGTGGGTTGGGCGGCATAAGCACTTAGCGTCATAAATAGTCCTAATAATAGATTAATAAATATTTTCATGGTGGTGACTCTTTGTCGGTGGTAATTGGCACAATTTTGTGTGTAAATGATCGAGTTGTGCATACAGTTTTTCAAGACCGGCGTGATTATTGACAATAAAATCAGCGCGGTCGTTACGCTGCTGGCGTGGTAATTGTGCAGCAATAATTTGCCGAATCACGACTTCGTCATCGGGGTTTCGGGCAATACTGCGGCGGATTTGTATCGGCTCGGGAATATCGATGCTGATAGTGTAATCACAATAGCCATCCAACCCTTTTTCAAATAATAAAGGCACAATCAGTAACGCATAACAAACATCGGCGGGGATAGCCTGTATGGCTGCCAGTGTCGCTTGGCGAATAGCAGGGAGTATAATGGCTTCGTATTGCGCTTTGATGGTGGCATCATTAAAAATAAGTTGTTTGATTTTGCCACGCTTAAGGTTGCCGTCAGGCAGTAAATAATCAGCACCAAGCAAATTACGGATTTTCTCGGTGGTGGGCGCGCCGGGTTGGACAACTTGGCGCGCGATCATATCGGTGTCAATCAGATACGCACCCTTTTGGCCTAAATAATTGGCAACCGTGGTTTTTCCTGAGGCAATACCACCCGTTAAACCAATTAATACTTTTTGTGTCAATTGCTTAGTGTATTGATTATGCATTTAGGGCATTAAGTTTTCCAGCCACTAAGTGAGTAATAAGCGGCTATACCAAGCGGTCAAATGCTCACCATACAGCAGGGCAAGCAAACCACCCAGGGCTAAATACGGTCCAAATGGCAACGGGTTATCACGCATTTGTGCGCCACTAATACTGCGCTGAATCACCGTAACCACCAAACCAATCATGCAGGCCAGCATCAGCACCAGCGGAAAATACTGTACATGCACCCAAGTAAATATCGCTGCCAGCAGTTTGGCATCCCCTAAACCCATGCCTTCTTTTTTAAATAAGACCTTAAACAGCGTGGCCACCAGCCACAGTGATAAATAGCCGACCAAGGCACCAATAACCGCGGTTTCCAGCGGCAGATAAATATGCCAAAAGCTAAGTATAATCCCCGCCCACATGAAAGGCAGGGTGATGATATCCGGCAAAAATTGCGTCTTTAAATCAATGCCGGTTAAGGCAATTAAGGTAAAAACAAAAAACAGGGCGAAAAAGCCCTGGGCATTGGCACCAAAATGCCAGAATACAAAAGTGGCCAAGGTGGCGGTAAGTAGCTCGACCAGCGGATAAAACCAGGAAATACGCGCACCACAGCCACGACATTTGCCACCCATGACGATATAGCTAATCACCGGGATGTTTTCCAGGGCGCGCACCATGCGCCCACAGTCACGACAGCGCGAACGCGGCAAGGTCAGCGTGAACACGTCTTGTTCGACGGCAGGGAGTTCTAAAATTTCCCGAGCCTGGGCTTGCCAGTCGCGTTCCATCATAATTGGCAGGCGGTAAATGACCACGTTTAAAAAACTACCCACTAAAGCGGCAAAGCAAAAAACCACCGCCAGCTGGGCTGGCAGTGGCAGGGCTTGAAAAGCACCGAGTAAATCGTTAAACATTAACCGACCACGTCTCCTAGCATAAAGATAGGCAGGTACATGGCGATAACTAAGGTACCGACCACGACAGCCAGAAAACCGATAATCAACGGCTCAAGCATTGTCGTCAGGTTATCAATGCGGTAATCGAGTTCTTCTTCATAATACTCTGCGATTTTTCCGAGCATATCACCTAAATTACCCGATTCCTCACCAATGCCGACCATTTGTACGGCAAACGACTCGAATTTCTCACTACTTTGCATGGCAAAGTTAAGCTGCGCCCCATTTTCTACATCTTTGGCGATTTCCAGGGTGGCTTCTTCGTAAATCACACTGCCGGTGGCCGGTGCTGTTGCATACAGGCCTTTGACTAGCGGTACACCTGATTCAAACAATACCGATAACGTTCGCGCATAACGCGCCATGGCACCGAGCTTTAAAATTCCACCCAGTATCGGTATTTTAAAAGAAACTTTATTGACACTTTTTTGAAATTCACGATTGCGTTTTTTATACCAAAAGAAAAAGAAAATCAGTACAGCCAAGATCAGTGGTATCCAAAAACCCCATTCGCGTAGAGCGCGTGAAATAGCCACCACCGTCTGGGTGAGTGCCGGTAAATCGGCACCAAAATCGTCGAAAAAATCTTCGAATACCGGGATAACTCTCACTAAAAGAATAGCCGTGACGATAATCGCAGCAATAATCACCATGGCGGGGTAAGTCATGGCTTTTTTAACCTTTTTCTTAATGGTTTCGGCTTTTTCCATATTGGTGGCGATTTTATCCATGGTATCGTCCAACACCCCGGCTTCTTCACCGGCAGTCACCAAAGAAATATACAAATCATTAAATTGCACCGGGTATTTGGCCAACGCCTCAGAAAAGCTATTACCGCCTTCGACATCGTCTTTGAGGTTCTCAATCATTTCCCGTAGTCTAACTGGTTTTTGAATACCCTCGGCAATTAAGCTTAAAGCTTTTGTCACTGACATCCCAGCCCGCAACATGGTCGTCATCTGCCGGGAAAAGCTGACAATATGTTTAGTTCTGATGGTACCCTTGGATTCATACAGCGGTTTCGGTTTTTCTGAGACCGAAATTGGGGTAATGCCTTGCTTTTGCAGATAAGTACGCACCAATTGTTCATTGGCTGCCGGGACTTCGCTTCGGCGGATTTTTCCGGTTTTGTCTTTACCTCGCCAAATATAAGTTTTGGTGTTACGTTTTGTTTGGGTTGCTGTTGCCATAAGAGTTTCTCCTTGAATTAATCGATGGTGACGCGCAGGATTTCAGAAATGCTGGTCAGACCGTTTTTGACTTTATCTAAGCCGGATTGGCGCAAATCCCAAAAACCTTCTTTTTGGCATTGCTCGGCAAATTCGATTGAAGTTGCACCTTGCATAATCATTTCCGACATGTCCGGGGTGATTTTAACGACTTGGTAAACGCCAACCCGGCCTTTGTAGCCTTGACCGGCACAGCGGTCACAGCCTTTGGGGCCATAAACTTTGACTTCTTCGGCGTCACTTTCCGAAAAGCCAAGGTGTACTAATTGTTCCGGCGTCCAGCCACGGTCGCGCACTTTGCAATGCTGGCACAAGCGGCGTACCAGACGCTGCGCCATAATCAGTTCAACCGATGCTGCTATATTATATGCCGGGACGCCCATATTTGCCAAACGGGTAATGGTTTGCGGTACATCGTTAGTGTGTAGCGTCGACATTACCATATGGCCGGTTTGTGCCGCTTTAATGGCGATTTCAGCGGTTTCCAGGTCACGAATCTCCCCCACCATAATAATATCGGGATCCTGACGCAGGAAAGCACGCAAGGCGTTGGCAAAGGTCATGCCCTGTTTGTTGACGATGTTGACTTGGTTGATACCGGGCAGGGTGATTTCCACCGGGTCTTCGGCCGTGGAAATATTAACGGTCGGTTGGTTTAAAATATTTAACCCGGTATACAGCGACACCGTTTTACCCGAACCGGTAGGGCCGGTAACTAACACCAAGCCTTGTGGTTTTTTAATGGCATCCAGATACATAGCTTTCTGCTGACTGGCAAAGCCCAGCATATCAATATTCAGGCTGGCGGCGCTGGAATCCAAAATACGCAACACAATTTTTTCACCCCATAGGGTGGGTAAGGTGTTAACACGAAAATCGATAACCTTGGTGTCGCTGACCGGTAATTTAATACGGCCGTCTTGCGGGACGCGCTTTTCAGCGATATCCATGCCGGACATAACCTTTAAACGCGCCGTAATGCGGTTGGTAATATTGGCCGGCGGAGTGGAGACTTCTCGCAAGATACCGTCTTTGCGAAAGCGCACGCGATAGGTGTGTTCATAAGGCTCAAAATGCAAATCCGAAGCGCCGGTGCGGATGGCATCTAATAGCATTTCCGAAACGTATTTAACTACCGGGGCTTCTTCTTCCTGCTCGTTGCCCATTAACAGTTTGGACAGTTCTTCGAGTTCTTTTTGTTTTTTGACCTCGTCTTCTTCGGCATCTTTGGCAAATAAATCATCAATATCACCGCGCCCGGCGAAAATATCTTCTATTATCTGCTCAATTTGGTCAACGCGGGCAATTAACGGCTCGACTGAGGAGAAATTACCGGTATATTTAAAAGCCTCCAAACCGACTTTGTCAAACGGGTCAAAAGTGGCGACAAATAAGCGTCCGCCCCGCTCAAAGACCGGTAGCATGCCATACTTACGTGCAGCTTTTTCATCCGCTTTGCCAATGAGTTCTTGTGATAAAAACACCTCACGCAAATCGACCATCGGTGCGTTGCTGTAGCGATGGTTCAGTTTCATTAATTCGCCGGCACCCAGCATATTTTCGGCCACCAACTGGCGCGGAAAACTGGTACGCTTTTTTATGGCAGATAGCTGAATTTCTTGTAATTGGTCAGCACTACCGGGTTTATTTTTATTTATCTCGATAATGAGATGATCGTATTGTGATTGCATATTTTGCGTCTGTTTGTAAACTGGCTTGGATTTATTATACGTTTTTTTGCGTTAAACGTAAGAAGTTCTTCAATATTTTATGTCCGTGGTCGGTTAAAATGGATTCCGGGTGGTACTGTACGCCATAAATAGGCTTGCTATGATGCGCAAAACTCATAATGGCGCCACGGCTGCCATCGGGGTTAATGGCGTATGACGTGACGGTTAAACAATCCGGCAACGTATCGGCTTCGGCAATCAATGAATGATAGCGCGTTACGGATAACGGTGATGGAATATCGGCGTATAAACCGCTACCGTCGTGGCTGATTTTACTAACTTTGCCGTGCATAATTTCATCGGCATGAATCACCTTGCCGCCAAAGGCCTGAGCAATACTTTGATGCCCCAAGCACACGCCTAAAATCGGGTATTCGTCGGCCAGTTCGTTAATGACTTGTAGGGAAATACCGGCTTCATCCGGCGTGCATGGGCCCGGTGAAATAACGATATAATCAGGGTCTAGTGTACGAATGTCAGCAATACGGATTTGGTCGTTGCGATGGACCATGACATCGCACCCTAACTCGCCAAAATATTGCACGAGATTATAAGTAAACGAGTCATAATTGTCTATCATCAATAGCTTAGCTTGCATTCAGTCCTCTTGAAAAACAATAAATAATGTCAAATTATAACAAAACACGTGATTTATGACGGATTTTTTTGCATCATAGTGTTAATTCGTACCGTTTTTTAACGGCTGTTTAAGATAACCGATGACTGCATATCATGACCGATAGTTTGCAATTTATTCATTTTTTTCGTCAGGCGGCGCCGTATATTCATCAGCACCGTGATAAAACGTTTGTTTTTTGTATTCAGGAAGATGAAACCACGCAAAGCGTTTTAAAATCGCTGTTGCACGATATTGCCATTTTGCATTCCTTGCGGGTGCGGGTGGTGATTGTTTTTGGTGCGCGTTATACCTTGAATCAACAGCTAAAAGACCAGTGTTTTCACCAAAACCGTCGCATTACAGATGCCAAAGCCCTGCAGCAAATACAGTCGATTGTCGGGGCGCTGGGCATTCAAGTGCAAGCCATTTTGTCCATGGGCTTGGCCAATTCACCGATGCAAGGCGCCAGTATTCAAACCGGTTCGGGCAACTTTGTGATTGCCAAACCGCTGGGTGTTCGCGATGGTGTTGATTTTGGCTTGACCGGTGAAATTCGCAAAGTGCGTTCAGAAGCGATTCGTCATCGTCTGGATAGTGGTGAAATTGTGGTAATTCCGCCGCTGGGGTACTCCAGCACTGGTGAAGTCTTTAACTTAACTACCGAAGCTGTTGCCGGTGCCGTAGCCTCGGCGTTAAAAGCAGATAAATTATTGTTTTTCAATGATACGATTGTTAAATTTGCCGATACGCGCGATGAGGGTAAAGTCGTTACTTCGGCAGAAGCCAGCGAGCTGGCCGATAAACACGCCGATGAGGTCATTTTATCGACGGTGTTACAGGAATCCGCATTGGCCTGCAAACAAGGGGTCAGCCGCGTGCATATCATCCCCAAACAAACTGACGGTGCGGTATTAGCGGAATTATTCACTCGCGATGGCTTTGGTCTAATGGTGACCAATGAAGCTTACGACCGTATCGAACAAGCGACGTTTGACGATATTCCCAGCCTGCTGCAGTTGATTCGTCCGTTGGAAAAACAAGGTGTTTTAGTGCGCCGCTCGCGCGAATTGCTGGAAATCGAAATCGGTTATTTTAGCCTGATGAAACGTGATAACAGCGTTATTGGTTGTGCTGCCTTGTACCCGTACCCTGATGAAAAAACCGCTGAATTAGGCTGTGTGGTGGTTAGTCCCGAATACCGTCAAAACGGCTTGGCCGATGTGCTGCTGCAGCATATTGAGACCCGAGCGCGGGCACAAGGCTTACAACAATTGTTTTGCCTGACCACGCACACCTCGCATTGGTTTATGGAACGCGGTTTTGCACCGGTAGCACTCAGTGATTTACCGGCGAAAAAACAGGCATTTTACAATGCCGGGCGTCGTTCTAAACCGTATATGAAATCGCTGAACTAGCCGTAAAGATTTTACATAGCGCAGTTGGTTTAACTTAGAGAAACCTTATTGAAGGAGCAAATTACCCATTATGTCTAAATACTATCAGGTCATTATTACCGGTGAAGTTCTTCCGGGCTTCGACTCACAGCAAGTTGCTGCGGTGGCGGCACAATTATTTAAACTCTCCAGCGCGCAGGCGCCGCAGCTGCTGAGCAAGCCGCGCACGGTTAAAAAAGGGGTGGACGCGCAAACGGCGGAACGTTATTTACAAAAACTTAAAGCAATTGGTTTAGTCGCAAAAACCGAGCCGCCTTTGGCGCAAATTGGTCAGCCTCCAACCGCAGCGCCTGCGCGGGCAAACGAACAAGCTGCACAAATTTCACCTGCTGACACGACCGGTGTCACCACTGTTGAATCAAACAGTGAAACGACCACTGACGAATCGACTACAACATCATCAGCAAGAGAAAGTGGCTTGGCGGGCTTATCTTTGCTGCCATTAGAAGACGAAAAAAACGCCAATACCGCAACTGATACATCGGCCGCTAGCACTCATACTATAGCTGATGCCAGCGTCGTTGCGGACGCGGAAAAATCAATCAGCGCCCCGGTAGCACCAGTGGTTAGCGCTACTGATGAGGTGGATGATGATATCAAAGCGGGCTTTTTACACCAAAAACTGATTGATGATATTTCGGTGTTCAGCATTATCGCCGGTTGTGCGGCGGCTTTGCTTGGGGCATTGGCGTGGCGTCTGATTGCCACAGCGTTTGATGTTGAGCTGGCTTTTATGGCGTGGATTATTGGTGGTGTGATTGGCTTAGCCGTGACCATGACTGGTAGCCGCGGGCAGATGTCGGGCATTCTCTGTGCGATTTTAGCGGTGGTGGCGATTATGGGCGGTAAATACTTGGCCTACAGCGCCCTGGAAGCCAACGCCATGGCGGAAATCAAAGCCATGCTGCAACCAGAATTCGAGCGCATGCAAACACTGGCAAAAACTTACGATCCCAATATGGATAATGCCGAGTTTGCCCGTTTTTTTTCGGCATATTCTAACGGGGAAGCCATCGGACTGGACGTTGCCGCTGATTTTTCCGATGCAGAAGTTGACAGCATGCGAACAATGCTGGAACCGCAATTAAATCAAATTGCCGGCATGGATTTCAACCAATGGTATGAAACCAATTACGCCCCGGCGATGGCGGCCATGCAGCAAATGATGGATGCTATGCCAGGGGAGGGATATTCGCCTTGGACGACCATTCGTGACCAGTGGTCGTGGCAGGATATTCTGTTTTTGCTGCTGGGGGTAATGACTGCGTTTCGCGTAGGCAGGGGTAACGAGGGTTAATCTGCTGCACAACAATCAATAAGGCCTGCACGGCACCGGCGATTTTGGCCAAACGTTGCCAGAGCCGCCGCCTTTAGCCAATTGTTTCAGCCATTACTTTGAGGGCAGGTCGGGTGTAGGCGTATTGTTTATGACCACTCCACACGCCGCAGTTGAATAGCCTCGGCCAAATGCGCTTCACCAATAGCCTCGGCGCCGTCGAGATCGGCAATGGTGCGGGCCAATTTTTGAATGCGATGATAACTGCGCATGGATAAATTCAGCGCTTGTGCCGCTTGATTAAGCATCGCCGTGCAGCTATCTGATAAGGTGCAGTGTGTATTGATAAGTGCTACGCTTAAATTGGCGTTGGATGTACCTTGGCGGGCAATTTGCCGTTGCCTGGCGAGTTT
>PDWJ01005696.1_pt1 | contig 10090 bp, 7 predicted proteins | sample 1430881 | NCBI WGS metagenome assembly PDWJ01 (sample SAMN01162460, study PRJNA174530) | Oral metagenome, whole genome shotgun sequencing project. | biome: Marine environment; feature: Marine mammal; material: Swab sample of the gingival sulcus; isolation source: swab sample of gingival sulcus...
ACTACGACCCCGCTGTTGTATATGGTGGGCGGAACAGGGCTTGAACCTGTGACCCTCGGCTTGTAAGGCCGATGCTCTCCCAACTGAGCTACCCGCCCGATCAATCAAATGTGGAATGACTATTTACCAGGTAAGATCTTTCCCGTCAAGTAAAAAAGTTATAAATAACAATCTTGAATCATAAAGAAAAGCTATTAGCCTTGGCTAATGTTTTATTCGCTGTGAAGTGGGCGCCACATCAACAAAATCACCTTCCGACAGTTTGTTCAAAAAGATACTTTCCCCCTCTTTCTGAACAATTGCGAACATCAGCACCTCATCCATATGTTCCACGGGATCTATTATCAGGGATTTTTTCACAGTAGCCGGTACATCTTTGAGATCCCGTTCATTTTCCTTGGGAATTAACACATGCTTAATATTGCCACGCTTGGCGGCAAGAAGTTTCTCTGTAAGTCCGCCTATGGGCAGTATCCTGCCACGCAAGGTAATCTCACCTGTCATTGCCAGTTCATGACGTACAGGAAGTTTACGCAGGGCAGAAACAAGTGTGGTGGCAATGGTAATACCCGCCGATGGCCCATCCTTCGGTATGGCCCCTTCCGGTACATGGATATGAATATCCAGTTTCTGATAGAAATCACTTTCAAGACCCAGGATATCCGCCCGAGAACGTACATAGGAGAGCGCCGCCTGTGCTGATTCCTGCATTACATCACCCAGTTTACCTGTAATAATCAGTTTTCCACTACCAGGCATGAGAGTTGCCTCAATCTGCAGCAGTTCACCGCCCACCTCTGTCCAGGCAAGACCTGTTGTCAAGCCAACGGAATCTTTTTCTTCAGCGAGGCCATATCTGAATCTGGGTGTCCCAAGATATTTGAGCACAGACTGCTGACTGACCCTGTATATTCGATCTTTTTCCGCCTTTTTTAACCTCTCACGAGCCACCTTCCTGCACACCGAAGCGATGGTTCTCTCAAGATTACGTACGCCCGCCTCACGGGTGTATTTACGGATAATTTCAAGAATGGAACCTTCACTGAATTTAATCTCACCCTCTTTAAACCCATTTGCTTCCAGCTGTTTGGGTACCAGATAGCCTTCTGCTATCTTGAGTTTTTCCTCTTCGGTATAACCGCTGATGGAGATTATCTCCATACGATCCTGGAGAGGGCCTGGAATGCCGTGCAAAGAATTTGCCGTGGTGATGAAAAAAATCCGGGAAAGATCATAGTCAAGATCGAGATAATGATCGTTGAAGGTAGCATTCTGTTCAGGATCGAGCACCTCGAGCAATGCAGCTGATGGATCACCTCTGAAATCCATGGACATTTTATCCACCTCATCAAGACAGAACACAGGATTTGAAACATTAACCTTTTGCATGGACTGGATAATCTTTCCAGGCATAGCTCCTATATAGGTTCTTCGATGTCCTCGTATTTCAGCCTCATCCCGTACTCCGCCAAGAGACAATCTCACAAATTTCCTGTTCATCGCCCTGGCAATAGAGCGACAGATAGATGTCTTGCCTACACCTGGAGGGCCAACAAGACAGAGAATAGGGCCTTTTATTTTTTTTACCTGCGACTGTACCGCCAGATACTCGAGTATCCGCTCTTTTGGTTTGGCGAGCCCGTAATGATCTTCATCAAGAATGGTCTCTGCCCGGTTGATATCAATTTGCGCCTTGCTCTTCTTTTTCCACGGCAATGAAATTATGCAGTCGATGTAATTTCTGACAACAGTGGTTTCAGCTGACATGGGTGGCATACCACGCAGTTTTTTAAGTTCCTTGTTAGCCTTTTCCCTGGCAGCAGCCGGCATTTTCATTTTTTTCAGGGTTTCCTCGATTTCATCGAGTTCACTCATGCCGTCATCGCCCTGCCCCATCTCGGACTGGATCTCACGTACCTTTTCGCCAAGATAATAATTACGCTGGTTCTTGCCCATGCGGGATTTAACCTTGGCATCAATTGATCTTTCAATCTCGATAAGCTCAATTTCCCTACGGATAATTTCGAGCAGCTTGGCAAATTTATCGCGCAGGGATCTACATTCCAGCAGGCTTTGCTTTTCTTCTGTTTTTACAGGCAGGTGGGCACAGACAACATCGGCAAGCCTTACAGGATCTTCAATAGTATCAAATGATTTCAACACCTCTTTCTGAATCGCTTTGCTGAAATCAACAAATTTTCTGAAATATTTTTTTAATTCCCGTTCATAGGCAAGTATCTCTGGCGTCAGAGTATCTGCCGTCTCATACTCACGTACTTCCACCTGAAAAAAACCATCATTGTCAAAAAACGAGACAATTTCAGCACGCTTCTTCCCTTCCACCAACGCCTTAATTGTGCCATCAGGCAGTCTGAGCAGCTGCATAACACTGGCAAGCGTCCCGGAAGTATAGATATTATCTTCGCCAGGATCTTCCACCGCAGAGTCTTTCTGAGTAACCAGAAAGATCTCTGTTCCTCTCTGCATGGCTTCATTGAGCGCCTGAATCGATTTCTTCCTGCCCACCACAAGGGGTGCCACCATATGGGGAAAGACCACAATATCGCGCAGCGGCATCAACGGAAACAATCTGGTTTTTGGCGTTTCTTCGCTCATCAAGCATCTCCTTGTTCGGCTGTTATTTTCAGGCGCTCTCTAGAGTGTCTTCCCGGGTATTCTGATACAGGATTACCGGATAATCACCGTTTTCAATAACCTGTTCGCTGACCACACACTCCTGCACATTGTCTTTGGACGGCAGATCATACATCACATCCAGCATAGCCTTTTCCATAACAGAACGCAAACCGCGGGCTCCTGATTTTCTCTCAAGCGCCTTTTTAGCAATGGCAAGCAAGGCTCCTTCAGTAAAACGCAGTTTGATATCTTCAAGCTCAAAGAGTTTCGTGTACTGTTTGGTCAGCGCGTTTTTGGGTTCTTTCAGGATACGTACCAGATCATCTTCATCAAGCTCCTGCATGGTAGCAATGACCGGCAGCCGCCCAACCAGCTCAGGTATGAGTCCAAACTTCAAGAGATCTTCAGGCTGAACCAGCTCAAGGATCTCTCCCAGCTTCTTCTTATCCTGGCTCTCAACATTGCTCTCAAAACCGATGGATTTTTTACCCAAACGTGATCTGACCACAGCATCGAGTCCGACAAAGGCACCGCCGCAGATAAACAGGATATTAGTGGTGTCCAGTTTCACCAGTTCCTGCTGTGGATGCTTACGCCCGCCTTTAGGCGGAATAGAGGCAACGGTACCCTCGATAATCTTTAGTAAGGCCTGCTGAACACCCTCACCTGAGACATCCCTCGTTAATGACGGACTGTCTGCTTTCCTGGCAATTTTATCAATCTCATCTATATAGATGATACCACGCTCTGCCCGCTCGATATCATAATCGGCAGCCTGAAGCAGGTTCACCAGGATATTTTCAACATCATCCCCGACATAACCGGCCTCCGTCAAGGTAGTGGCATCCGCCATGGAGAACGGCACATTCAGGATACGCGCAAGGGTCTGTGCCACCAGGGTTTTTCCAGAGCCAGTTGGCCCGATGAGGATTATATTTGATTTCTGCAATACGACATCATCTTCAACTTCTTCAGGGGCGTCGATACGCTTGTAATGATTATATACCGCAACAGAAAGCACCTTTTTGGCATACTCCTGAGCAATAACATAGGAGTTGAGATGCTCATTGATTTCCACAGGCTTCAGAGATTTCTCTGCCTTTTCATCTGCCTGGGCTTCCTCACCATCCCGAACGATCTCATTGCAGAAAGCAATACACTCATCACAGATATACACATCAGGACCTGCAATGAGTTTATTCACGTCCTCCTGCATCTTGCCGCAGAAAGAACATTTACAATCATCACTATGTGTTTCCTTATCACTCATCTATTCTTCCTTATTCAACTTTTCCCGTTTCATGAGAACCTTATCTATGATTCCATACTCTCTGGCTTCCTCTGGATTCATAAAATTGTCACGTTCCGTGTCTTTGGCAATCTGTTCAATAGATTTTTTTGTATGATTGGCCAGAATCTGGTTCAAATACTCACGCATTCGTAATATTTCCCTGGCATGAATGTCAATATCTGTGGCCTGCCCTTTAAAACCACCCATAGGTTGATGTATCATAATTCTGGAATGTGGCAACGCATACCGTTTTCCTTCTGTCCCTGCAGAAAGGAGTAATGCTCCCATCGAGGCAGCCTGTCCCATGCAAAGAGTGGCAATATCACATTTTACATACTGCATTGTATCATAAATCGCCATTCCGGCAGTAACAGAACCACCTGGAGAATTGATATAGAAGGTAATATCCTTTTCTGGATCCTCAGCCTCGAGAAAGAGAAGCTGGGCAATAACAAGATTTGAAACGGTATCATCTACGCCAGAGCCAAGAAAAACAATACGCTCTTTTAACAGGCGGGAATATATATCAAATGAGCGTTCACCGCGGGGAGTTTGCTCTACAACCATAGGAACCAGATTCATTTCGTATCTCCTTATTAAAAAAAATACGACTGCAGTGGTTTACACCAGCTACAGTCGTCTAAAAAGCATCATCACTACCCCCCTGCCATTACAGAGAGGCATAACCTAGTAACAGTCAACTCCTGTTTACTCTTCAGAGGCTTCCTCCTGAGTCGTTTCGCCTTGAGCTGGTGCTTCTGTTTCTTCGACTTTTTCTTCTTCGGGAAGAGAATCAACCAATTTCGCCTCATCACGTAAAAACTTCAGCACTTTCTCATTGAGCAGTTCATTCATTAAAGGCAATAAATCATCTCTACTCTTAAAAAATTCCTTCACCTGGGTAACCGACATATTGTACTGGTCGCCAATACGCTGAAACCCTTCATTCATGTCATCGTCATTGAGTTTAATCTCTTCAAGCTCTGAAATTTTTTTAAGGACAAAATCACCACGCACCCTCTGGGTTGCAACCGGCACGTTATTGGTGATGAGCATTTCACGGCTCAAACCGGCGGCTTCCAGGGTCATGCCACTTTGCTGTAATTGCTCTTCTGTCTGCTTGATCATCTGTTCCACTTCAAAATCAACCAATCTTTTGGGTACTTCGAAATCACAATCTTTCAGGATAACCTGCATGATCCTGTCGGTCAACTGTCCCTCGGCTCTCTGAATTTTTTCAGCTTCCAGCCTTTCCCGCAAGGACTTCTTCAACTCATCCAGGGTGGCAAACTCTTCACTCACATCCTTGGCAAATTCATCATCAAGCTCAGCAAGCACTTTTTCCTTCACATCTTTCAAGGTAATCTTGAAGGTCACTGTTTTCCCGGCAAGAATCGGGTTTGGATGCTGCTCAGGAAATGTCACCTCATGATCAGCTTGATCACCTTTTGACATGCCAATGAGTTTTTTCTCAAACTCAATTCCCATCTGACCAGCTCCCACCTCAATAGAAGCATTTTCATTCTTCACCTGCTTCATCGGGTTTTCTTTGTGATATCCCTGATAGTCGACAATTGCAATATCGCCGTCTGCAACGGCACGCTCTGCCGTCCTCAATGGAGCCATCTGTTTTCGTATGCGTTCAATCTCTCTATCAATTTCCTGGTCATCAACCTCAGTGGATACCTTTTCTATCTCAACTCCCTTGTAATTTTCCAACTCAAAAACGGGACGGGTATCTACCATGGCCACATAGGAAAAGGAGCCATCATCCTGAAATTTCGGCTCTGTAATTTCTGGATGGACAACCACGTCAAGATGTTCTCTTTCTATAGCATCAAAATAACTCTCCTGAACCAGCTTTTCACCAACCTCAGCTTCCACCTGGCTTTTATAGCTTTTTTCTATGATGGAGCGAGGCACCTTGCCACGCCTGAAACCTTTCAGTTTGGCATCTTTTTGCAGTTTATCATACTCCTTTTTAAGCTTCTTCTGCACATCCTCTGAAGGCAATGTAATAGTAACAGCCCGCGTCAGTGTTCCTTTTTCTTCTACCGTTACGTCCATCTCGCGTCGTCCTTTGTCAATTTTCCAGATGTATCAGGCGGCTTTTCAGCATCTGCCTTCAACCCCATTTAAAAAAACTGAACCGTGTATCTTTTTATCAGGTTAAAGCTGGTGCGAGAGGGGGGAGTCGAACCCCCACGCCATAGGCGCTGGTTCCTAAGACCAGTGCGTCTACCAGTTCCGCCACCCTCGCAAACCAGACAATTATTGCATAAACTTTTCTTTTTTACCGGAATACAAATATCTTCTCTATCCCCGGCATTAGAGAGGCAATAAGCCCTCACCAAATTAAAGCGGGTTATTCTACCACCATTACCAAATATTTGCTAAAATAAAATTGTAACAAATAAAAAAAATGTACATCATCGGCCAGGAATTTCCAGGTTTTCAACGAAATACACTATATTGGCAGAACACTGATAATTACCCTGCTTTGCCCCGTCAAGCAATTCCAACATTTTCTGCAAAAAAAATTACACAAGCCTCTTTCTGCATTCTCTGACCAGGGTGGTTTAAACCTTGTCAAACACCACCTGAATGGCTATTATCAAAAAACTAAGGTAAACAAATAGGTAATTCACTCTCAAAGATACGAGGATCTTATGAAACAATACAAACTGTTATTTCCCGCACTTTTACTATCTTCCTTTCTCCTGCTACCAGGCATACCTGCAAAAGCAAATGCAGCAGAAGTCCAAGGTATTGAATATACTATTGCTGCAAAATGGAAACTTTCAGACAAACCTATAGATGTTGTCCATTCCCTTGATGGCAAGTATGTCTTTTTCTTGACAGATAAACACACAGTTCTCGTCTATGACAGCAACGGCAATAAAAAAGGAACGATTCCTGTTGAAGCGGGTATTACAGCAATAGATATTTCTCCACGCGGTGAATTTTTATACCTGATGGATGGCAGTACAGCTGACTTCACAGCCATGGCAATCAGCTTTATCCAGAAAATTGATATAGCAGACTCACCTGTAAAAGGTGCTGCAGATGCACCCGTTACAATGGTGCTCTTCACCGATTTTGAATGTCCTTACTGCAAGAAAATTGAACCGCTGATTACCAAAGTACTGGAAAAAAATCCAGACACGGTCAAACTGGTATTCAAAAACATGCCCTTATCATTTCATAAATTTGCCGACAAGGCTGCCCGGGCAGCACTTGCTGCTGAAAAACAGGGCAAGTTCTGGGAATTCAAGCATAAACTCTTTTCCAACCCCAAACTCAGCGATGCTGTTATCGACGAGATAGCAAAGCAACTTGAGCTGGATCTGGAAATGTGGAAGGCTGATATGAATTCAAGTGCTATCAAGCAGAAAGTGGCGCGGGATATACAGCAGGCTCAGCAGGCAGGTGTAAGCGGAACCCCCACTGTTTTTATAAATGGCAGAATTCCGCAAGAAAGAACACTGCAGGGTTTCCAAATCATCATTGATGACGAGTTGAGCAAAAAAACTAAATGAGCAGGGAGCAGACTACCGGTATTGCATTTGACGATTACCAAACGGCAGCTTTACTCTTTGGTGATCTCAACAGAAATCTCCAGACCATTGAAAAAGGGTCCCGGGTAAAAATTCATGTACGTGGCAATGAGGTCACCCTCAAAGGCGAACCCCATGAGGTGGAGCTGGTCAAAAATCTTCTTGACCAGCTCTATACATTGATACAAAAAGGACATCCCCTCTATTCCTCAGATTTTGCCTTTGGACTGCGCATTCTTGAGACCACACCCAACGCCAGGCTCGAGAAGATTTTTCTTGACAAGGTGTATGTAACCACCGAAAACAGAGTGGTTTCCCCCAAGACACACAATCAGAAAGCATATATCGATGCCATACGAAACAATGATATTGTTTTTGGCATAGGCCCGGCAGGAACAGGCAAAACCTACCTTGCCGTTGCTATGGCAGTTTCGGCACTTTGCGAAAACAGGGTGCGGTCCATCATTCTCACCCGTCCCGCCGTGGAAGCCGGAGAAAAACTTGGTTTCCTGCCAGGTGATATGGCCCAGAAGGTCAACCCCTACCTGCGCCCTCTGCATGATGCACTCAATGATATGCTCGGTGCGGAAAAAGCATCTGATATGATTGAACGTGGCATTATAGAAATTGCACCTCTGGCCTTCATGCGGGGACGAACCCTTGCAAATGCCTTCATTATCCTTGATGAAGCACAAAATACCACACGCGAACAGATGAAAATGTTCTTAACCCGGATTGGTTTCGACTCTTTTGCGGTGATTACCGGAGACTCAACCCAGGTTGATTTACCCCGAAGAGACCAGTCAGGTCTTATCCAGGCAAAAAGCATCCTCCGGGATATCAAAGGTATCCAGTTTTGCACATTTGATAAAGAGGATGTGGTACGCCATCCCCTGGTTCAAAAGATCATCCAGGCCTACGAAACAAAATCACGAAAGGTCAGCCCGAAATAACACTATACTCGCTCAATCCAGAAATGTTACATATTACCTGCCGAAAAACTACAAAATCCGTTGCCTTTTCCACAGAGCATATACGTTCATTCGTCAGGTATCTCCTCATTGAATGTGGATATAGCGGCTACCATCTCTCTTTGCTCATCACAGATGACAACGAGATTCGGAAATTCAATAGAGAATACCGGGGCAAGGATACAGCCACCAATGTGCTCTCTTTTGCTTTTATGGAAGCGGCCACGGATGATCCATGCTTACAGCAGGAAGGAATAAAGGAACTGGGGGATATTGTCATCTCCATTGAAACAGCGTATAATGAAGCAGCTTCGCTGCAGCAGAGCGTGGAGACCAGGTTGCAATGGCTCATAACCCATGGTCTCCTTCACCTCTTGGGATACGATCACGAACGATCAGAACACGAGGCTGAAAAAATGTACCAAAAAGAAGAAGAATTACTGTCAAAATATACAACCTGCAGGAGAATTACCATGCCCAAACTCGCAATCAATGTCGATCATGTCGCCACAATCCGTCAGGCCAGAGGTGGAGTAGAACCAGATCCGGTAAGTGCCGCCGCAATATGTGAGTTAGCCGGGGCAAGCGGAATTGTGGTACACCTGCGTGAAGACAGAAGGCATATCCAGGATCGTGATATTTATCTGCTTCGCGAAACGATAAAGACAAAGCTCAACCTGGAAATGGGTGCCAACAAAGAAATAATCAAAATTGCCCTTGACCTGCAACCCGATATGGTAACCCTGGTTCCTGAAAAAAGGCAGGAGCTTACCACTGAAGGCGGACTGGATGTCATTGCAGAACAGAAAAAGCTCGCCAAGACCGTAAAGAAGTTTCATGCTGCCGCCATCCCGGTATCCATGTTTATTGATCCAGATCCTGACCAGATCCAGGCTTCCTATGATAGTGGTGCCACCTTTGTGGAGCTTCATACAGGCAGATACTGTGATGCTCTCAGTGAAAAAGACAGAGATCACGAGTTTTCCCTGATCGAATCCGCTGCCGAGTTTGCCTTCAACTTAGGTCTTGTGGTCAATGGCGGTCATGGCCTGGATTATCAGACAACAGCACGTATTGCCGCACTTTCGACAATTGATGAACTCTCCATTGGTCATGCAATTATATCCAGAGCCGTATTTACAGGTTTGGAAACTGCTGTACGTGATATGCAACAGATTATTGCAGGGGCGCAGATGCAGGCATATTATTAAGAATTATGAATCCAGCCTGCTTTTGGTAATTGACAATATGTACTCAGGTGTGGTAAAAACACCGCACTCAGCCTGGGTGGTGGAACTGGTAGACACCCGGGACTTAAAATCCCGTGGGCTTTGGCCCGTGCCGGTTCGACTCCGGCCCCAGGTACCAGTATACAATCAAGGGGGTATGGTCGATATCATCCCCCCTTTCTTGTTACATTCCAATCATTGATAGAAACAGATCTCCTTCCCTTTTTTAACTCACCATCTGTATCATTTTTATCTGCATGTGAGGTGTCTGATTCCATGTCAGTTTCAAAGCTCTTTTTCCGGCAGCTAACCCCAATTTCTCACCAAAGTAAAAGCAAAAAGGCCATAAATGTTGTATAATTAACGTTGTTCCAATACGATAACAAACACAACAAAAATGACCTT
>PDWJ01005698.1_pt1 | contig 10088 bp, 7 predicted proteins | sample 1430881 | NCBI WGS metagenome assembly PDWJ01 (sample SAMN01162460, study PRJNA174530) | Oral metagenome, whole genome shotgun sequencing project. | biome: Marine environment; feature: Marine mammal; material: Swab sample of the gingival sulcus; isolation source: swab sample of gingival sulcus...
TCCTGCTTTCTTTATAAACCATTCTCCCTCTGTCAAAGATAAGTCGGCATAATCAAATACTTCATCTACACGACTAATAATATTCATAAATCGGCTATTGCCATATACTATATACATAAATAAAGGACCACAAGTAGAATTGATAGAATTTTTATCATCCAAGTGTAAATAAGCAGGTAATAGGGTCGTTACAGAATCTGTAATATCTTTACCATTTTCGTCATATACCACATCTATTTTCCATACCCCTTGCATAAGCTCATGAGTGGGCGTAGGGTTTTTCAATTTCTCACAACTAGTAGTGCCTAATAGAATACTAGCTATCAATAAGGTAAATAGAAATACTTTGAAAGATATTTTTGAACTCATAAAAATAAGATTTGTAAATTTATAAAAAAGAGTTTCTATGAATTTAGCGCACATATATCGTGCCAGTTATGATTTTACCAACAAAGCTGAGGTAAGCTTTAGTTTATTGCATATCATCCAACTCTTCGCCTTTGATATCTTTTACTTGCAATTGTAAATTGGTACGCCCTTTCCATTCATTTTCTTGCAGGTGATAGCAAATTTTAAAAGCTTTCCCCTGTGTTACCAGGTCTTTTTTGTAGGCCATTTGAAAAGCAATAGCTGATAAAGGGAAACCGGATATATTGGCATGTACCACTTCCATACTCAAATGGTTTTTACCCACTACTCTGGCTCTTCCTGTATCCATCACATGAGACGACATAAACACCGGCGACATATTACCAGGACCAAAAGGTGCAAATTGGCTCAAAATTCTAAAGAATTTATTATTGATTTGGTTAAGATGTATCTCGCCGTCTATACGCACCTCGGGTTTACGGCATTCTTCTTTGATATTATCTCTCACATAAGTCTCAAATCGTTCTATAAAAGCCTCTAAATTTTCTTGTTTAAGATTAAAACCGGCCGCATATTTATGCCCACCAAAATGCTCTAAGAGGTCACTACAAGCATCTATGGCATCATACACATCAAAGCCCGGCACAGAGCGACAAGAAGCCGTAACCAATCCGTTACTTTTGGTCATTACTACCGTAGGACGGTAAAAGGTTTCTACCAAACGACTAGCGACTATACCTATTACCCCTTTACTCCATTCAGGCTTAAAAACTACTGTAGTATATTTATCGGCATTATCGGCATTGCTAAGCATCATTTCTGTAGCGGCTTCGGTAATTTCGGCATCTAGAGTACGACGTTCGGTGTTTAGCGCATTTATTTTTTTAGCATAAGCATGCGCCTTTTCTTTGTTTTCAGCTATCAAAAGTTCTACCGAGTTGCGCCCGGAGTCCATACGTCCCGCCGCATTGATACGAGGGCCTATCTGAAAAACTAAATCATTGATAGTAAGCGCCTTATTGTAAATATAGGTACCCTTAGACACACTAGCAGGATGTATTTTTTTAAAAGTAGTATATTCTAAGATAGCTTGTAGACCTGGTCTGGGATTGGTATTAATACGTTCCAAACCATAATAAGCCAAAATACGATTTTCGCCGGTAATAGGCACAATATCGGCAGCAATGGCAACTGCTACCAAATCCAAATATTCGTTTAGATTGTCAAATGGGAAGGTGTTTTTTTGAGAATACGCTTGTATAAGCTTAAACCCTACCCCACAGCCACAAAGTTCTTTGTAAGGATATTCACAATCTTCACGTTTGGCATCTAATACCGCTACTACATCCGGGATACTATCGCCGGGTCTATGGTGATCGCCAATAATAATGTCAACCCCCTTTTCTTTAGCATATTTTGCTTTATCCACTGCTTTTATACCACAGTCTAAAGCTATCATAAGTTTGTAACCCGAAGAGGCTGCAAAATCTATGCCTGCAATAGAAATACCATAACCCTCTTTATATCTGTCCGGAATATAAAAGTCTATATCTTCATGAATTTTTTTAAAATAGGAATATACCAAAGCAACGGCAGTAGTGCCATCTACATCATAATCGCCATATACAAGTATCTTTTCCCTATTTTTGATAGCCAACTCTATACGTTCCACTGCTTTGTCCATATCTTTCATTAAGAAAGGGTTGTGCAAATGGCTCAATTCCGGCCTGAAAAAGAGTTTGGCTTCTTCGTAATTTTTGATACCACGCTGAGCTAACAATTCCGCAAGAGGTTTGTCTATTTTTAGCACCTCTTGCAAATGTTTGACCACATCAGGATCTCCCGCATCTTCTATTACCCAGCGTTTGTCTATCATGCCTTATTTAATTTACAAATAATATTTTAGTTACCATGGTATCTGAGCCATCATCATTGGTTACAAAAACCAAATAAACACCTGTTTGCACACGTTGACCTTGCAAATCTTTGCCATCCCATACTGCTTGTCCTCCATACGACTTCATTTCCGACACCAAATGTCCATATACAGATGTTATCTTGACACTGGCATCTCTAATCAGTCCTTTAATAGCAATAGGACCATGGTATTCAGGACGTACAGGATTAGGATAAGTATATACGTCTGTATAAGTTTCTTCAGGTTTAGCAGCTTCGCCTTTGTAAGCAATAATACCTTTGGTAGTGCCCATATATACAGTACCATCATCTGCAATAGCTATAGTTTTCACAATATTACTATACAAGGGGCTATTATCTTCTGTAAAATGATGTATTTCCTCCAATCCATCTTCAGACACGAGAAAAACACCTGATTTCTCAGTAGCTATCCACTTGCGATTGGCACCATCTACAGCTATTTCATTCACTTGTTCCGATTTTAATAAAGGACGTACATACCCATCTTCATGTTCTACCAAAATAGTTTGCGCATCAAAATTACCACCATTAAAAATATTGCTGGGGTTGTACATTACACAAACGCCCTCATCGGTACCTATCCACATTTCGCCATCTAAATCCTCTGTCATGCACCATACTTGACTACCTGTTATATTGCCTTGTCCTGTTGCTCCATTTATTCCCTTAAGTTGATTACCTTGGGGTTGTTTTTCATCAAACACAAAAGCATAAAAACTACTACCCTGTCTCAATCGCATCCATTTGTAGCCTCTCGAATCTATACTCATATCACCTATATCTTTGGCTGCTATAGAGCCTAAATTCCATGTGTCCCAATTACCATCAGGAGATAACCTGTTCATCAAATTAGATGTACCGGCACAGTTTACCCATAAATTGCCCGCTTGATCATACTCCACATCTCCTACTCTCACATAATTTTGAGAGGTTATAGAAGGTAGTGGGCTGTTACTTTCATCATATCCGGCTACAAAACCATTCTCATCAAAAATAACTACACCTTCATTCCACGAACCTGCAGCATATTGATTTGTATTGACAGGGTTTACACTTACCCCTACAAAATCGTAAAATCCATCTAGATCAGGCGTATTTCTTCGCCAATAATGATACCAAGTATCATTACTCTTAGTAAATATACCATCGTTGTTCCAATTGTTTGTAGTAGATTCTTTTCTTCCTCCCGGTGTTACTACCAACCGGCTACCTTTGGCATCCATATCATATACTAAGGCATTATACGGTCCGTTGAGCTGATATGATTGGAAATTCCATAAGTTTGTAGTTCTCAAAAGCCCATAGTTCCCATCCGAAATCCAATATTGATTATCTTTGTCCTGAAACAAAGAGGTTGGATTCATACCATAAAATCCATTACCATAAGTATAGACCTTTCTATCAAATTGTAAATCAGCAGTGTATTTTTGTATTAAGTATTCATTAATGATGAAAAAATCTGTGTTTGTACTAGCAAAATTCTTAACCGGTACTTTCTCAGGTATAGGATTAGGCAGGAGATGCCATGCTTTGTTCTCGTACACATATATTTTGTCTTCTCGAGATTCAGGATGATAACTTACTATTAATTTATTATTGTGTTGTATAATATTAGTAAATACACCTGTATTATGAGGGATATTTTGCACTGCTTGCCAATTATTGAAATCAGCCAAATTATCTGCCATCAAATGTCCTACTTTAATCCCTTTTTCGGTAACAGCATATATAGAGTCTCCTAGCACATCTAAATCATGTACTTCTACAGAAGTAGCATTATCACCAATATACCAAGTGTCCTCTACTTCCGCCTTATTTACATTTATGACTACAATACCAAATCCACAACTCAAATATGCTTTATCCTCTATAAAATAAATATCGTTTATTGTTTTCTTGCCAAGAATTTGTTTGCGTTTGATATCCGGCATATTCACAATAGTTCCATTTTCTCTAACCAAATCGATATTGGTATTGGTATAGGCTATCATTAAAGTTTTACTATGTTGACTAAAAGCTATATTGCTAATACCTACATCAGACAAACCATTTACCTTACTGTAACGCTTCATAATAGCTGTTGCTTTATCAAAAGTAAACAAACTATAAGGAGTAGCTCCATAGATAACATTACCTGCATTTTCTATTTTAATAACTTTGCTGTAAGGCAATTCGTCTTGCCACTGTCCTATACCAATATTTTGTGCTTTGGTACTTGATATTAAACCTATTAATGCTAATAAAATAAATAAACGCTTCATATTGTTATAATTAAAGTATTGCGATGCAAAAGTAGTCATTTCTTGCACACAAAAGCATGCTCCTACTTTTACCTTTAATAATAACTAATTTTATTCTTGTTTAGTATACAGTATACTATTTTTATAAATGATAGGTTATGGGCGATGGATGATGGGCGATACAATTATTCATCATTTATCACCCATCGCTCGTCGCTTATCGTTTTTGTATCCCTTTTTTAGCAAGAATATTTATAATATTCCGTTTGTAAAGATAACCTACAGCTTGCTTAAACTGTTTTTTGCTCATTTGCAATGTGTCCACTATGTCTTTTGCATCACTTTTATCATGTAAAGGCAAAAAATTATTATGGGCTTCTAAAAGACTTAATATTTTTTCAGCTGCTTGGGGAATACCTTGATACCCTTCCTCTTGCAGTAATAAATCTATTTTACCATCTTCTCGTATTTGTTTTACCCAGGCTGTAGTTCTTATACCTATATCAATAGTTTGGAACACCTGGTTTCTGTATATAAAACCCTGATGCACATCTTCTATAATAGCCTTATAACCCATAGTATTCTCATCATAGATAAGCACGTCTACTTTTTCCCCTTCTGCCACTGTAATAGGCTCATATACTATATATTTATTGATACGCATACTGGCAAACAAACGTTCTGTTTTATCATCATATACCAAACGTACCACATAAGATTGCCCTTCAACCAACTTTTGGGTTTGCTCACGATAAGGCAACAAAAGCTCTTTATCCAATCCCCAGTCTAAAAAGGCCCCTGCTTTGTTAATTTGGGTAACTTTGAGAAACGCAAATTCATTAAGGCGTATTTTAGGCGTTTGCATAGTGGCTGTTAACCTGTTCTCAGAATCTTTGAACAAAAACACATCTACACCATCTCCTTGTTCTATTGTTTTGTTGGCCAATGTTTTAGGCAATAAAACTTCCTCATTATCTTCGTTGGTCAACACCCATCCAAAATCAGTTAAGCGGTAAGCCTCTAAGCTGTGGTATTCTCCTATTTGCATCATATATTAAAGTGTAAAATGGTTTTGGTGCCATATAGGTACTATAGGCATAATATTTAGGCTTAAACAAACATCTACATCTTTCTTTAAACCTTTTTTTATCAATGTGTTATAATGTTTGGCTTGCTGCAAAGCCTTTTCTATATTGTCTACAGACTGCGCCCATTGCATTAGCATAAGTCCGGTATCATTTGTCTGTAAGTTTGTTGTTTTATCAAGCTCGTTTAACAAAAAACCTGCCGCTAGGTTATCGTCTAAACTCAATTGCCCATGGGTCCCTGAACATACAATCAACACATCATCCTGCTCGACTGCAATACATTGTGCTACAGCTTGCAAATTTACAAAAGCTAAGCTATATACTTTTGAAGCTTGGGTAGTTTTGGCGAGTGCTTGTGTACCATTAGTAGTACAAAGCACCAAAGTATCTTTTTGTTTTGTAGTACTTATGAGCTCTGTTGGCGAATTAGAAAAATCAAAACCTTTGATTTTGTCTGCTTGTCGCTCTCCTGCCAAATGCCAAGTAGGGTATTTCTTTTTAAGCGCAAAAGCAGCCTCCGGTTCGGCGACAGGGTATAATGCTTTATAACCATTATAGAGCGCGGTAGCTATTACAGTGGTAGCGCGGAGCACATCTACCACTACAGCGGTTTTACCCTGTACAATATCAGCATCTAAAACTTGATGCGTAAATACAATATCGACTTGCATATTACAATCCTATCTGGAAGCCTGCCATCATAGTTGTTTGTTTACCTCTGAGATATTCAGGTGTCCAAAGCTCTACTAAGTCTTTTTCCCCTGTAATATTGCTCAAGGTAGCTTTCGCAAAGAAGTTGATATTGTTAAATAACTCGTAGTTGGCTGTAAAGGCTATGGTTTTATTTTGCCATGCTACATGTCGCATAAAAGGTTCCTCAACCACATCATTCCCTGTTACATATAACACATTAGGACCGTGTCGTTGAACAAACATCTCTCCTTTTAAAGACAATCCTCTTATAGGTCTCACTACCAAAGCGGCATACAATTCTTCTGAATTGTCTCTTAAAAAGTGTCCTAAAACATATCTATTAGATGCAAAGGTCGTAGACCTAATAGGATGCTGAAAAGTACCTGGCAATGTTCTCGTAAATTCAAAAGTGAGGCTATAATTATTCACTAATAAATCACTAATCTGGAAACCTCCTTTCCAACTCCAAAAGTTATGTTTATTACTTTTGGTAATACGACCAACCTGAATCTCATCAGAAAACAATGCACCATACAAATGCAAATGTTTAATTAGCCTCACAGAAACATTGGTAAAAAGTTGAGAGTTTTGACCAGACTCACCATATTTATACATAGCATTATATGTATGATCTACAGGTTTGTATATAAATAATGGTATCCAATACGCAATATTATCAGAATCGCTATATACTACACTATTACCTACCGACAAATGCAAACCTTTCATCGGTTTAAATGTAAACATATTGGCACTTAGCCATTTATTAAAAAACACAGCACGAAATCTAGGATGTTCAAGATAACCTGCTGTATAACTTTCAGTAGAATCCACTACCTCGCTTACCAACCAACCATGCACATAGTTAAATTCTAACCATTGGGCAGGATTTAGTTTCAGACGTATTTGCCCAAAAGAAGGGGCTTTATCTGAAAAAATATTGGCTCCGTGTTGATTGTCTCCCCATTCAAAATGATCTTTCACTATACCTACTTCTCCCCATTTCCACTGATAAGTAACGCCTCCTCTCATTTCACTCCAATCTACGCCTTCTCTTCCTGGGCTTCCTTTGAAATTTCCACCGGGAATAGATGTCAAATATTCTACCTTATTTAATACCTTTTTATAATGCATATCACGCAAGCTGGCATAAAAGCCAAAATGTTTGCCTACGTAGCCATAGCCTTGCAAACCCCCATAACCAAATAGATTAGAGCCATTCTTATTATTCATAATACTGTAGCCATATAAGAATTGAGCCTGAAAAGAGAACAAACTGTCTTTGTAAAACACACCTAAAGGATTGATGTCAAAGCCTAAGTTTTTAGCTTTCTTAAAAGGATTGAGTCTGGGGTTGGTATGCAATTCTTGGTAAATCTCCAAGCCAAAGCCTTTTTTGTAAAAATCCAATTCTTGTTGTTGCCGTTTGTTCATTTCTGAACTGTATTTGTCTGCTTCTACCAATTTAGCAGCTATATACTGTCTGCTATATGGTTTGATGGCTGAATTGATATCTATCCACTGATTATTGGCCAATTCATCTAGAAATTGGTAAACACCTGTATTAGAAGCATGTTCATATACCACTTGTGCTTTTATCAAGGAGGGACAACTAAAAGATACGAACATCCAACCTACCAATAAGAGTATCCACTGTTTTGTTTTAAATATAGTCATTATTATCAGTTTTTATTATAGTCTTTTTTTATGTTTCAAATCGATATATTTTTCCATTAAATAATAGATAAACTTCTTATGTTTTTTATAAAACCTACCATAATTTAATAATTTACCCCCAAATCGGCTTTTAAATTCTCTTACACCGTAAGCCACATTAGGTTTCCCTGCGCCCATAAAATCGAAACCGGAATAACCATATTCTTTGGCAAATCGAATACCTGCCCATGTCGCCAATACTGAAGGATATAAATACCTATATTGCCTATCTTCACCTGCCACATACCATTCATAAGCCATTTTACCCATACACAAAGGCATCATTATACCACCTATGATATTATTCTTATATGCTATAAGAATATATTTCCCTAGCTGTTGCTCTACTATATTTGCATAGAAGCTTTCAAAAAATGACCAATTAGGCAGAGGTTTATTTATTCTGTTCTTATATAAATGATTGAGGATATGATAAAAATCCTTTACCTGTTCTATACTGGGATTTTCTATAATGTAAGCACCATTTTTCAGACCTTTTCTAATTTGTCGTCTTTTACTGGCAGAGAAATTTGCTGTTATATCATCAGCTTGTAGGTCTACTTGATAATTAAGATGTGCTTCATAGGTAAAGCCTGCTTTTAAAAAGGTGTCGTAAAAATGTTGCCATTGGTGCAGATTCCGTATCTCGGAATAGATAACTTTGGAACGTACAAACTTGGAATAAGTAAAGAGTAAAGCTTTCAAAATATGTTGTCCATGTGTAGGAATAAGGGGCCCCCCCACGATTAATGCACGAGAAAACAAATGGCTAAACAAGAAAGTGTTCTTTTTTTGAATCACAAATAAAAAGCCCCCAAGTATTTTATTGCTTTGTGTATGATTGGCAATACAAAAATAAGGTGTAAATTCATTAGCACTTTTATACATTTGATAGATAGCACGTGTTTGAAAAGGGTTTCTCCGTGGATGTTGACGAACAAAGTCATCCCATGCAGCCCCGGGATCTTCTTCATATATTTTACACTCTATCATATTAACAATTTAAGTCTGGAAACAATCTAATCGACACAACAACGTTTATATAAATATGGTACAAAGCCCAAAGCTATCGTAAGACCTAGCATATTACTTAACATATCTTGCCACGCAAAAGTACGCCCCGATATCCAAAGCTGATGTGTTTCATCTACTATTGCAAATAGATAGCACAAACTAATAAACACACGATTTTGATTTAAGCTGAAAAACCTTTTTTTATCTGTTCTCCATAAAACTAAAAAAAAACCAAGAACAAAATACATGCCAAAATGCACTAAATAATCTAATCTAAAGCCTATAGCAACTTTTGGCACAGATAAATGAGGAATAGAGGATACGCTGATAATAAGGATTGCCCAAAGTACAAATACCCAACGAAAAATCATTTTTCTTTTAATAAATATATGCATGTCTATTGACTTCTGGCTTTTTTAATGAGTATATTATATACTGCTCTAAAAAAATAACTTACATCAGTTCTAAAAGGGTGTTTCTCGTAAGCCTCTAAATATTTATTTTCAGACGCCATAATCTCCTCCAAAGTCTCAGGCATATCAACATAAAAAGGCGGTACCAAGCCGGGTTTATATTTTATTCTACGTGCTTTTAGCTCTTCGGTATATAAATTAAAATAATGTTTACTCAAAGGACGCACTCCCACTATTTTCATTTCACCTTTAAAAACATTGATAAACATAGGTAATTCATCTAACCAAAACTTACGCATAATCTTACCTGCAGTAGTAATACGAAAATCATTTGAAAATTTACCTCCTTTTTTTAGATTGTATTTTTTAAAAATATAATCTTGAAGATATTCAGAATAAGGGTGCATAGTACGCATTTTATACACCCCAATCATTTTACCACCTTTGCCGTATCTATTTAAACGAATAAACGGACCGTAGGTAGGACTTTCATCAAATACAGGTTCATCTATTTTACGACAAGCAAAATACAATTGACCATCTATTAACTGTTCATCCATAACCTCAAAACCACAACTATACAAACGTCCTAATGTTTCAGCTTTTGAAAGCACCCT
>PDWJ01005699.1_pt1 | contig 10087 bp, 10 predicted proteins | sample 1430881 | NCBI WGS metagenome assembly PDWJ01 (sample SAMN01162460, study PRJNA174530) | Oral metagenome, whole genome shotgun sequencing project. | biome: Marine environment; feature: Marine mammal; material: Swab sample of the gingival sulcus; isolation source: swab sample of gingival sulcus...
AGTTACCCTGACGATCTATAAGAAAGCCCTTGTTGGCAAGATTGACCAGGGCCGCAAAAATCGATTGATCGCCATGCGGGTGGAGCTTCATCGTCTCCCCGACAACATTTGCGACCTTGTGAAAACGGCCGTCATCCATATTGTAGAGAGTTTGCAGCAAGCGGCGTTGAACGGGCTTCAGACCATCATCTATAGCCGGGATGGCTCGTTCACGAACGACATACGAGGTATATTCAAGAAAGTTTTCATCAAAGAATGACTGAAGAGTGCCTTTATGTTCAAGCATATGATTTTCTGAAGATATTAATTTTCAACAGCGACAAGATTTTCCATAATATACTGCCGACGACTTGGGGTGTTTTTTCCCATATAGAAAGAGAGAACTTTCGATATCTCACTGAGCGAGTCAAGTGTTACCGGGGTAAGTCGTATATCCGGACCAATAAATTGCTTAAATTCCTTGGGAGAGATCTCGCCCAAGCCCTTGAACCGGGTGATCTCTACGTTTAGATTTTTTTTCCCTTTCAACGCCTTTATGCTTGCATTCTTTTCCTGTTCTGAATAGCAGTAATGCGTCGTTTGTCTGTCGCGCACCCGGAAAATGGGGGTTTCAAGTATATAGATAAAACCTTCTCGTACCAGCTGCTCAAAATAATGAAGAAAGAATGTCAGGAGAAGATTGCGGATATGCAGACCATCAACATCGGCATCGGTTGCAAAAATAACCTTGTCATATCGAAGATCTCCGATCGATTCCTCAATATTGAGCGCCCGCATCAGAGAAAACATCTCTTCATTCTTATAAAGGGTGGTTATCTTCTGTCCGTAGACATTCAGCGGCTTTCCCTTAAGAGAAAACACCGCCTGCCGCAACGGATCACGGGAAGAGACAATAGAACCTGCGGCAGACTGGCCTTCAGTGATAAAAATCATATTTTCCTGACCATTTTTTGATGGCTTTCCGGGGGCAGGATGATATTTGCAGTCCTTTAGCTGGTGAATTTTCAGTGCGATTTTTTTCGCGTTGGCACGGGCTTCAGTTCGTACGCTTTGCAACTCCTTGCGCACCTTTTCATTGTGACTGATCTTGTCGAGTAACCGTTGGGCGGCTTCAGTATTCTTGTATAGTGCTTTGGAGACTGCGTCCTTTACAGTGCTGACAACCCAGCTTCGTATTTCGGTATTTCCCAGCTTGTTTTTTGTTTGTGACTCAAAAACAGGTTCTTTTATCTTTACCGACAAGGTTCCAACAACGCCATCACGAACATCGGTGTTTATAAACTTTTTCCCAGAATATTCGTTGATACCTTTAAGTATTCCTTCTTTAAATGCGGAAAGATGGGTTCCTCCTTCGCTGGTATACGTTCCATTAACGAAACTGTAATAGGTTTCTCCAAATGATTCTATGTGAGAAAAAGCAAATTCAAGGGTTTCAGTTTTCAGGGAAATCGGCGGATAAATTTCATTACCATCAAGTTCCTTGTTGAGAAGATCAAGTAAACCGTTTGCAGAATAGTATAACTTATTGTCACAATAAAGCTTCAATCCTGCATTGAGATAGGCATAACGCCATAAGCGCTTTTCAATATAATTGAAATTAAACTGGAAATGGGGAAACATCTCTGCTGATGGTAAAAATTCAATGCGAGTGCCATTTTTTTGTCTGGTATCACCTTGTTGCTGATTTTGAAGTTTGCCATTGACAAAAGTTGCGGTTGCGAATTTTCCATCCCGAAAGGCGGTGACACTGAATTCAGAAGAAAGCGCATTTACGGCTTTTGTGCCAACCCCGTTGAGTCCGACCGAAAACTGGAATACATCGGTATTATACTTCGCCCCAGTATTGATAGTGGAGACGCAGTCGATAATCTTGCCAAGAGGGATTCCTCTGCCGAAATCACGTACCACCACTCTTCCATCTTCATCTATCGAGATATCAATGCGCTTCCCCGCCCCCATGATATACTCGTCGATCGCGTTGTCAACGACCTCCTTAAGCAAAATATAGATTCCGTCGTTTTGATTGGAGCCATCGCCAAGACGGCCAATATACATGCCCGGGCGTTTACGGATATGTTCCAGTGAGCTGAGAGTCTTGATTTTGCTTTCATCATAAACGGTTTTATCATGATCTGCAGGTTGTGACGCAGCTTTTACGATATTCATCAGGTTGGGTTGCGATATTGCCATCGATTTTCTTGATATCCTTAAGATTAAAAGATTTTTTTAAAGAAAAAATACGCTGACATTCTATAATATTTCGGAAGAATCCGCAAATAAAAGGGCAAGAGGATTTTTTTGAAACAACCTGTGCCTTACAGAAGAATAGCTGGGAAAAATATATGGCTAACAGTTTGATTAATGGTATAATATCGTTTTTAATACTCTCAATTTTACTTATAGCAGGAGAAAGAACATGAAAAAACTCAATCTGACACCTCCCATAAAAAAAAACGGTCTACGTTGTTGGGGCTGTAATCTTTCTTATTCTTTGCATGGTATTATCCGGGACCAACAGTGCGATAGCGCCTGTTGCCCAGTTTATAATTTTTCTCGTGGGAATGGCTGTCGGCCTAACCCTATGTCTTGCAGTTATTGTGGGAATATTCATAGGGGCTATGGCAATGACCGATAAAAATACTGCATTACAGATGTGGAGCGATCTCAAGGCGCGCTGTCCGGTAATAGTAAAGGAAAAAAGCTGAAACTGCTGCAGGCAACCAATAATCTTGCATATCGGTTTAGATTGGAGCTGTTTCCCGGAGTGAGTATGTACGCGAAATAAACGGCCAGAAGGTGGATATGGGATCTTCTCTTATCCACCTTTTTTCGTATCAGGCCGGGAAAAGATGTGATGGAAAAATCAGCCTACTGATTATTCAATAAATTGTTGTATTTTTCTTTTGCAACATTACAGGAAATAATGATTTTTTTTGGGTGGCGCGTATTAATAAATATAATAATATCAAATAACTGTAGTTATTTTTTTTGAAAAAGAAAAAACTATGCCAGCTTATATATGGAAAGGGATTAACGCTTATGGCAATAAAACAGGAGGTGAAGTAGAAGCGACAGATCTTGATGCTGCGGAAAAACAGGTCAAGCGCATGCGTATTAGCAATGTGGTTATACAAAAAAAACCCAAAAAAGATATCTTCGCTGCTTTTCCCTTTCTTCAGCCAAAAGTAACAGAAAAAGATATCGTTATTTTCACTCGCCAACTCTCAACCATAATCAATGCAGGTCTTCCCCTTGTTAACGGTTTGAAGATATTAGAAAGGCAGCAAAACAAAGCTGTCTTTAAGACACAATTGGCAGCAATCAGAAAAGAGGTGGAGTCAGGGACTACTCTCGCTGATGCGATGCGAAGACATCCAGAGACTTTTAATAAGCTCTTTACCAATATGATAGAAGCCGGAGAAACAGCAGGAATTCTTGACATGGTTCTTTCTCGTTTGACGACTTTTATGGAAAAAAATATATCACTAAAGAACAAGATTAAAGGCTCTCTTGTCTATCCATTAGCCTGCCTGATCATTTCCTCTGTTATTGTTATTGTTATTTTAGTTTTTGTCGTCCCTGTCTTTAAATCGATGTTCGAAGGGTTTGGTCATTCACTGCCTCTTCTTACGCAACTTGTTGTTTCGGCAAGCGAATGGGTAACACGCTATATTTTTTACATTCTTTTGGGAATGTTGTTTGCTCTGCTGCTCTTGCGAAAACTTTATAACATCGAAAAATTCCGAAAAATTTCTGACCGCGCACTGCTTCATTTTCCTGTTTTGGGAGACCTGGTAAAAAAAGTCGCTATTGCTCAAATTACAAGAACACTCGGTGCGATGTTGAGTGCTGGCGTTCCAATACTTGAAGCGATAAAGATTGTCGGCAAAACTGCAGGAAACAAGGTTATCGAAAATGCTGTCTATCAGGCTGGAGAAGCAGTTGCGGCAGGAAGACCTCTGTCTGAACCGCTTAGTGCAAGTGGCGTTTTTCCCGATATGGTCATTCAAATGATAAATGTGGGAGACTCTGTTGGAGCTCTTGATACCATGCTCGAGAAAATAGCTGTCTTTTATGATGAGGAAGTTGAGCAAGCAGTCGCAAATCTCACCTCAATGATTGAACCTGTTATGATGGTTTTTCTTGGTGGTTTGATTGGCGGAATTGTTGTCGCGATGTATCTGCCAATCTTCAAGCTTTCAAATGTAATGATGTGAGAAAAAGACAGTTTCGTCGAGTTGACGTTTCGTAACAAACTGTTATTGCCAGAATATAAAGAAAAGAGTATATTTTGTGCAAAGACAGAATGTTACCCTTAAAAGGATAAAAAAATATACTCATTAACATCTCTAAGGAGGATTGTCGATGACCCTTACCAAAGCAGATCTTATCCAGCAGGTGTATAAAAATCACAATAACCTGACAAAGGCACAGGCAACAGAATCAGTAGAAGCCTTTCTGAAAATCAGCAAGAACTCTCTGATAGGAGGTTCGGATTTATTGTTAAGCGGTTTTGGAAAATTTCATGTAAAGCATAAAAATGCTCGTCGTGGCAGAAATCCTCAGACAGGAGATGAGCTAACCCTTGAAGCTCGTCGTGTTGTAACTTTCAAACCATCAGGAATCTTAAGAGAGAAAATCAACACTCCCTGATTTACGGAAGCATAGTTGAAAAAATTTATGAGGGACTCTTTTTCTTTTTCATACCGCCTCATCTCTCCTGATACTATATCTTCTGAGGATCTTGACTGGAGTCTCCATCCATGGACAGGAAAACAAATTCCTGAAGAACTTGTCAACTCTTTTAATCGGTCAGGAATTGTCAATCCTCCCTCTCTGTTTCCAGCAACAAAGAAAAATCAATACAAGGTATTAGCTGGTTACAGGCGTATCTGTTTCAGTAAGTCATGTTACCCCGACAAGAAGATATTGTGTAAATGCTATAAAGACCAACCTCCCCCAGAACAATGTCTTTATCTGGTTCTTGATGACCAGCAATTTTCAAGTAATTCCTTGAGCATCGCCGAAAAAGCCCGTTTTCTCCACCTCGCCTCATCCCTGATTCCGACATCTCAGATACTCGAAGAATACCTGCCGCTGCTTCAATTGAAAAAAAAATCCGGAGCTCCTCAAAAATCTTCTCAACTTAAGCAGAGAAGAAAAGCCCTTTCTTGATGCAACGCATAGTGGCCAGCTTTCCTTGCAGATTTATACCGAATTACAAAGGATGTCCAAAAAAGAAAGAGCTGCGCTGCTCGATCTGTTTACAACGCTTCAGCTTGGTGGCGGCAAACAACGGAAATTTTTACAACAAATCAGGGATTGTGCGTATGCAAGAGAACTCAGTATTATAGAATTTCTTACCAAGAAAGAGATCAAACAGATTCTCGAACACTCTCACTTGAATATTCCACAGAAAATCCAGCATCTTGGGGATCTGCTCCAGACTTTTATCCAGCCCAATCTCTATCGTGCCCAGGAAAACTTTAACGAACAGATTCGTCTGCTTGCACTTCCTGAAAATTATACTGTCAGTCCCAGCCAATCCTTTGAAAAGGATGAAGTAACTTTGAAGATTAGCTTTGCTGATCTGAACAGCTGTCAGCAATTTCTGCAAGATGTGAAAAAACAGACCCGCAACTCAGGTCTTTACCGGTAAAAAAACCATGAATTACCCAATCCTCTCCCAGATATTCGATAGTAGGTTTTTCCAGAGAAGGGGCCAGCTCTTTTGAGGAAAAACAGAGATCACGTAGCAGGGAAACACCACTGTCTCCTGCGAAAACAGGGGCATAAAAAAGATATGCTTCATCATACAGGTTCTCTTTTATCAAAGAACCGTGCAAGAGACTTCCTCCTTCAACGAGAACAGAACAGATATCTCTTTTTCCGAGCTTTGTAAAAACTTCTTTGAGCGATAATCTGCCATTATCAGAAGTAACGGTTATAACCTCAACCTTTGATGAAGAAGAGTATTTTTGGCTGTTTTTCGGTAAATTTCTCGAACAGAAAACAAGTGTTTTTGCCGAAGAATCGAGATGGAAAATTTTTGATTTCTGGGGAACACGCAGTTCTGAGTCCAAAATGATACGAACAGGGTCTCTTCCTTTCTCCTTTTGAAGCCGGGTTGTTAAAGAAGGATTGTCGATAATGACTGTTCCACTCCCAACCATTATCGCATCAACCTGATTTCGTAACTCGTGGACTCTTTGCAAACTTTGTTGTCCTGTAATTGAGCCCCTCTTCCCCTTTTTATAATTTAGTCGGCCATCAAGGCTCAGCCCTGCTTTCATAATGATCCATGGCATACCAGTTGAGATATGCTTTAAAAAAGGGAGATTAAGGCGCCGACATTCCTGCTCGAGCACACCTGAGCAAACTTCTATTCCCGCATGAGTTAATCGGTTAAGCCCCTTGCCATTAACGCGAGGATTAGGATCTCTCATCCCTACCACAACTCGTGAGAACTTTTGTTTAATCAAGGCGTCACAGCACGGTGGTGTCTTGCCGGTATGATTGCAGGGTTCAAGGGTGACATACATTGTTGCCCCTTGTAATGATTCTGTTGCTGCCGCAATGGCATTACGTTCTGCATGCGGTTCCCCCGCCTTTTGATGGTAGCCTGTAGCAACAATGCGTCCGTCTTGAACAATAACCGCGCCAACGCATGGATTTGGCGAGGTCCGGCCAAATCCTTTTGCGGCCTCAGTCAGAGCGAGAGCCATATATTTTTCGTCGTGTTCCATATCGCTACTGCCCGGTTTTGGTATCAAGCAGTGTCTTTAATTCGGCCATAAATTCGTTAACATCTTTGAATTGTCTGTATACAGAGGCAAAACGCACATAGGCGACCTCATCAAGATCAGGCAGCCTTTCAATTACCCATTGCCCAACGACCCTGGAAGGAATTTCTTTTGCGCCATAGTCCTGCAGCTTGTTTTCGATATTATCAACAAACTCATCAATTTTGTCACGACTGACATCTCTTTTTTCGCATGCTTTTTCCAGGCCGACAGTAAGTTTATGCCTGTCCCACTGTTCTCGTCTGCCATCTTTTTTAATGAGCATGGGCAAAAGAACTTCCAGCCTTTCATAGGTCGTAAAACGCTTTGTACAGGCAAGGCACTCTCTTCTTCGCCGGGTAATTGTCGCATCTTTGTTTAACCGTGAGTCAACAACTTTATTGTCAAGCTGTTGACAGTAAGGACATCTCATCTGTTCCTCCAATACGATTCGATTATTATAGACAAAAAAAGCCGATTCCGTTTTATTACGAAATCGGCCTTACCCCTCAAAAAGGAAAAACTTTCACTTTTGTATACCTATTTTATCAATACGATGCTGATGCCGCCCCCCTTCAAAATCACTCTTCAGCCAGGTTTCGACTATCGATAAGGCAAGAGAGTAATCAAGCACTCGAGCTCCCAGACAGAGCACGTTAGCGTTGTTATGTTCTTTACTCATCCTGGCAGTAAAAAGATCATGGCAAAGAGCTGCACGAATCTTTGGTGAGCGATTGGCGGCAATAGACATTCCAATTCCCGTCCCGCAGATAAGAATTCCGAAAGGGCATCGACAGTTCTCCACTTCAGAGACAACTTTTTGAGCATAATCGGGATAATCAACCGATTTTTCAGCAAAACAGCCAACATCAATAACCTGATAGTGTAGTTTTTCCAGCAGATCGCAGACAGTCTGTTTAAGCCTGAAACCGCCGTGATCTGCACCAATGGCTATTTTTAAACCTTTCTCCATATTCTTCTTTTACGAAATTCTCTTCATAATAACAGAGGCGTTTGTTCCGCCAAACCCAAAAGAATTCGATACGCCAGCACGTATTTCCATTTTACGTGAATCATTCGCAACATAATCAAGATCGCACTCAGGATCCCGCTTATCAAGGTTAATTGTCGGTGGTGATATCTGATCCTTGATACTCAAGGCAAGAAATGCTGATTCTATTCCACCGGCTGCGCCAAGGAGGTGACCAGTCATTGATTTGGTTGAGTTAATTGCCATTTTTCTGGCATGTTCACCAAAGACAGTCTTGATGGCCTTTGTCTCTCCCCGATCGTTTAATGGAGTGGATGTTCCATGCGCATTAATAAAATCAATATCTTCCGGTATCATGTTGGCACTGGCAAGGGCCGTATTCATTGCCCGCACAGCTCCCTCTCCGTCCTCTGGAGGTGCGGCTATATGAAATGCATCACTACTGATTCCATATCCGACAACTTCAGCATAGATATTTGCGCCTCGTGCTGTAGCATGTTCATATTCTTCGAGAACAAGCATCCCCGCACCCTCACCCATAACAAAGCCATCGCGATTTTTATCAAAAGGTCGAGAGGCGGAAGCCGGAGCATCATTGCGGCTGGAGAGGGCCTTCATCGCTGAAAAACCCGCAACCCCGAGTTCACAAATAACCGCTTCAGTTCCTCCACTTATCATGATATCAGAGGTTCCGTATTTAATATGCCGATAGGCCTCACCAACCGCATGGGTGCCAGCTGCACAAGCCGTGGTCAGGGTGAGATTGGGACCTTTACTACCGATATCAATAGAGATATTTCCCGAAGGCATATTGGGGATAACCATTGGGATAAAAAAAGGAGAAACCTTTCTCGGCCCTCTGTTTATCAGGGCAGAGTGCTGTTTTTCAATCCTTGGCAAACCACCCATTCCACATCCGGTGACAACCCCTACCCGGTCACAATTATTTGCAGTTATTATAACACCGCTGTCCTGCAAGGCAAAACGGGCAGCAACAATTCCATACTGGACAAAAAGGTCAAGGTGCTTTGCTGCTTTCTTTTCAAAAAAATCTTCGGTATTATAATCCTGTATTTCCGCGGCAATCTTCACCGCAAAATCACTGGTGTCAAAGCGGGTTATGGTATTAACTCCGCTCACACCGGCGCAAATATTTTTCCAGGCACGTTCGGTGCCTATACCTACTGGTGTTACGAGTCCAATACCAGTTACAACAACCCTCCGTTCCACAATACACTCCTTCTGGTTCTCAATTATAACCCGGTGTTCATTACCAATAAAAAAACAACAGTGCCTTCGAAGTGATACCTGCTGTAAGCAGAGCACAGTTTTGAAGGCACTGGTTAATATCTGGTGTTTTGTTAACTATGACAAAATATCATTTTAATTTGTTAACGTAATCTATAGCATTTTGAACAGTTACTATATTCTCGGCGTCTTCGTCAGGAATTTCAATATCAAACCCTTCTTCCATCGCCATAATCAATTCAACAAGATCAAGAGAGTCAGCTCCCAGATCATCAACAAAAGAGGCTTCCGGCACGACTTTTTCTTTGTCAACACTCAATTGTTCAACGATAATATCAATCATTTCCTGTTCAATAGACATAACATTCTCCTTGGGAATAATTCGAAATCAGCTAATAAATACGATTTCGGTTAGTTTTATATTTGTACTACACCATATGCACGCCTCCATTGACATGCAACGTTTCACCCGTTATGTATCCACCTTCATTGATAAAAAAAGCGACTGCGGAGGCAACATCTTCGACTTTACCAAAATCACCAAGAGGAATCTCTTTTTTTAATTGTTCCTGAATTTTTTCATCGAGAGTATCAAGAATCTCGGTATCAATAAATCCTGGCGCGACACAATTAACCGTAATTCCCCGAGGCGCAAGCTCTTTTGCGAGTGATTTACTAAAGCCGATCAGTCCCGCTTTGGCCGCCGCATAGTTGGTTTGTCCGGCATTACCACTCACTCCGCTTAAAGAACTGATATTGACTATCCTTCCTCCCCTTTTCTTTATCATACCTTTAACAACTGCTTTAGCACAGAAAAAAGCTCCTCTCAGGTTTGTTGATAACACCAAATCCCAATCGCTCTCTTTCATTCGCATTAACAGGCCATCACGAGTTATCCCCGCGTTATTTACCAGGATATCCACCCCGCCTGTTTCGCTGAGAATTTTATCAAAGGCCTCTTGTACCGCCCTGGAGTCGGCAACGTCAAAACCGATACTGCACGCTGAACCGCCAGAACGTTTTATCTCTTCTGCCACGGCCTCTGCAGCATCAGCCCGGTTGACAT
>PDWJ01005700.1_pt1 | contig 10085 bp, 7 predicted proteins | sample 1430881 | NCBI WGS metagenome assembly PDWJ01 (sample SAMN01162460, study PRJNA174530) | Oral metagenome, whole genome shotgun sequencing project. | biome: Marine environment; feature: Marine mammal; material: Swab sample of the gingival sulcus; isolation source: swab sample of gingival sulcus...
ACTTCGGTCGAAATGACAACATAGCGCGTTAGTTGAGATGATACTAATTTAATAGCCCTTAAGTGTCTTTAATTTAAGCTTAAATTTGCCATTTTCATACTTTGCATAATGATCGTCTGATAAAAGTGTGCGCAGCTGTGGAATAAAGACATAGCCGACTTCGACCTCTGCCTCTAGCCGATTGGCGATCGTATAGGTGCTAATATCAATATCACCCTTACCACTTGCCATCAGCTGTAATTGAATAATATCCATTAAGCGGGGCAGTTTGTCTGAATCTTTCGTGGCAAATAACAATAAGCTGAGATAGTCTTCGTATTTAAGCTTAAATTTACTTGCCAGCGATGAACCAATCGCACCACCGCCATCTGGTAAGCTCATATTACCCTCAACGGCTGCTAAGCCCTTATTGATTTTAACCAAGCTCTTTTGCTTTAAAACATCTGCCTTTGCTTCAATCGCGTTCATCACGGCAAGTTCACCTTTTTCTATGGCTGTCTCTAGTTCGCTTTCTACAAGACCACCTAGTTCGTCAACATACTGTTGGGCTTGGTTTGTAAAATAGTCAATAACAATATTGACTGTCTTTTCTAACTCACCTGAAATATCATTTCTTAAATCAATAATCTCCATATCTGAGTAATCTATAATTGATTCATCAGACGGTTTACTCGCTTTAATTAATTTGATAACACCATCAGATGTAATACCGCCCTTTTCTGATATTGCAACGTCAAATGCCTGTAATGCTGTATAGCCCGCCACTTTTTTAGCATCAAATTCACCATCTGTTAGATAGGCTGGCATATTGTCCGGTGTTGTACCCTTTGCCTTTGCCTCAGCGATGTTTTCTTCTAAACGCTGTTTAGTAATGGCGTATTCTTTACGCATATTGAGATAGTTGATTATATAGGTATCGAGTGCCGCTGCATAGTCATCAGCACCACCTAAAGCGTAGTCTTTAGCGTCTTCAATCTTTTGTCTGATTAATGCTTTGGTATCAGTTAGAGTATCATCGAGTTTAGAATCTATATAACTGTTAATAGCACCGCCTAATGCAGCCACCTTTTCCTTAGTTATTTCCATCACTTTACCAACAGCGCCACCAACCACTTTTTCGGCAAATTGTTGTGCCTTTGCCGCATTATAGGTTAAGACAAATGAATCGGGTGACTTATAAAATTGTACGGCGCGACCCGCCTGTAGTAAATGGACATCTATGGTTGATTCTGATGTTGCCCAGATAAAAATAATTAAAAAGTTGACGACAGGCTGTAAAAACGGCAATGGTGATGTCAATAAGGTTGCAGTGGATGAAGCGAATTCTTTTTCGGGTGAATGCGTCATAATGTAAATAAAGTTTGGCATAATGCGCAGTAAAATAATATCTTGACTGACATTGCGGACGTTAGCTTTATCATCGGCATTGCCGTATAGGACATATTCAACCTCGTATTCTAAACCTGTCTTAGGTAAAACAACACCGCCTTCTATCTTTTCTATTTTGGGCTTAAAATGCAGGTTCATGTCTTCTGTTATACTATTTTCTTTTATTAGTTCTTTATTTTTATCTTTATTTACAATCAACTTATGACGCGCTTGACTGGCCTTTGATTTACAAATGCCCATGATATATGAATCAACATAGAGGTCTGCGACCGCTGAATTGAATTTAAACCCAACGATCTTGCCGATCATGGTTGAAATATTGCTAAACTTCTGTTTTAAACTTTTTGCTAACCCTAAACCAATTGATAGACCACTAGCATCATTATCAGGTGCATCTGCCTTCGCAGCTACTTTTAACTTTGTTGTAAATAGCTTTTCCTTGTCAGCCGCCTCAATATTGCCTGCAATATACGTCGTTTTATCTAATTGGCCAATCTCTGATAATATAGTATTTAATGATGAAGATGCAGTGGTTTCCTTCATTGAGAGTTTATCTTTTGCTGCATCTGCCGCTGATGTATCAACTTTAGTCGGTAATGACCCGTCTTTAGCATCACCCGCTTTAACAGTGTTGCCATCTTTATCAATCATGGAAGTTTCAGTTTGCGTGCCATTATTACGAATCGCTGAGTCCTCATAATCTTGGGGACGTTTTTTGTCAAGCACAATATCATTGGTATAGTCCATAAATGCGAGATCGTCAATGAATGCATCTTTACATTTGAGCTTTTTTGCTGAATCACTATACCACTTATTTGCCACTGTTTCTATCTTATCTTGCGCTGCTATCGTACTATAATGATTATAAATGGCTGTCATCTCTGATGTTAATTTTATGTAGTTGTCTTTGCTGTTAGCTGCTTCTTTTGCTAGCTTTGTGTAATCATATTCTATTTTTTTAAATCCATTGTCATAACTCGCCGGTTTGATACTGTCTTTATAGCTTACCGCGTCAAACTTAAAATTATTGTACTTCACTTGCTGCTTAAAATTATCAGCAACCACACGAAAGCCCTTATTTTGACTAACTGAAACGAGTTGCTCTAGGAGTTCTGAATTTTTCTTTAGCTTATTGTTGATTGAAGATGGGTCATCAGGGTCTAAGTCGTTGATATCAATATCGCCAATAATACGCTTGAGTAATTCTTTATGATTGTTTAATTGTGTTTTCATCTCAGCTTTGGTGGCAGCGTTCATACTCAGTGTTTCAAGTCTGTCTTGAAAGATATCAACTCCTTCTGCTGCATCTTTGGCTAATTCAAATAAGTCATTTAAGCCCTTGTACGCTTCGTCATTAACTTTACGGTATTCTCTTAAAGCGTCTATAACTGCATCATAAATGCTTTCAATAATTGCGATTTCTTGATGTATCGCTTTGAGCATTTTTATCTTTTCTTCATTTGCCTTTTGATAGCGAACAACCCTTTCCGTTGATAACGGCAGATCTTTAATTGAATGTGATAATTTAAATTTATTGAGTAGCTTTTGATATTCTTTACCACCAACTAGATAAATGTTATTATCTACAATTTTATAGTCTTTTGGCACTTTTGTATTTGCTAAGTTGAGTGTATAGTCTTTTATAAAGTCAAATTGATAACTATTCAAAATATCTGTATAATTATCATACGTTTGTAATTTTGGCACATCTTTATATACTAGATTGCCATTTAGGATTAAATCCTTATTGATATAATTAATTGGCAAAATAATCAAGCCTTTTTGCTTAGCCTCTTCTTGCTTTTCGGCGTCTTGACTATCAGTATAAACGTTCATTTTTTTGTGATAAGCAAGTACCGCAACGTCCTCTTTTTTGCCGTCTTTATTTTTAACTTCTATTTTAGTTGTATAGATTGAGCCTTTTAACCCGTCAAACGGTTTTTTGTAGCCTAATAAATAGGGATCAACTCCATAGATACCATCTTCAATATCTGGGTACTTGTCTTTGTCACCACCTAATTTTTTAATATAATCATCTGCCTTCTTATTAAACTGCTTTAATGTCGCTAAGTCAGTCACATAATCCTGTAGCTCTGTTTCATATTTATCTATTTCTTTTTCTAAATCTGATATTAGATCTTCTTTTTTGCTTTTTGCCTTCTCTTTTTTATCTAATTCAGGACTGTCTACGTCCTCACCTAATGCTTCTATTAGCGCTTCGATTTCGTCTTCTAAGTCTGCAACATCATCTTCTAAATCATCAATATCGTTCTCTAATTTTTTAATTTCGTCTTCTATTTTCTCTTTCTTATCATTTAAGAAAACTGTAATGTTAGCAAACGATTCTTTATGTTTTCTTAAGTCAGACTTGATGTTGTTTAATGAATTATTTTTTACTGTTATAATATCTTTAAGAAATGCTTGATAATCTTTATATGATTCATCTTTATATTGATAATATTTCTTTGTAAGGTTATAAAGCCTTGCATGGTGCTCGATATAGTCGATATAGGCTTTTTTAAGGCTTTTTGCAGGATTATCTTGATTAAAATAATCTTTGACATTATAATCTTTTTCGTCAAAGCTGATAATTTCATCAAAACTATCGACGTATTCGTCTTCTTTCCAATTGATTGAGATGTTTTTTTTGTCATCTTTACCTTTATCAACCGCTTGCCAACCGAGGATTAACAGTCTGACTTCTTCTAATTTTGAACCAACATTTTGCATTGGGGTATCAACTTTTTCTAGTTTTAATTGCGCAATATCACTGGTTGCCTTCATATCTTTTAATGCATTAAAAAGTTTAAATATTTTTGTCGCCGATATCAAGGGCGCACGAAACTTCATGTATTCTAGTATTTGAAATTTGAACTCTTTATAATCAAATTTTGTCGGCGTCAATTTAAGGGACTCTGCTACCAATTTTGTATTAAAGACATTGCTCGCCAGTTTGTTTTCTTTATTGGCGAGATTCATTTCAAAATAGACTTTTGCTTTTTTTTGAGCGTTTTTTGAATCGTACGCAAATATGCCATAGTCGTTGGCTAAGTTAAAATGATATTCTGATAATAACGAATGATTAGCTAACATTAACGCCTGTTCGGCTTCTATTCGAGCCGCTTCTATTCTAATGCCATCAACGACGCTTAGCAGTATTGAAATGACCAATAGCATTGTGATTGCAAAAAATATACTGATTGCACCTGAACGTCTATTGCAATTCACCTGCATACCCCCTTATTACAACTGAATTTGTCAATTCTATCTCTTTTTTAAAAATATCTGGTATTGGAAAAGGAATATCTAAATTATAGCTTACTTTTATACAAGAAACAGCCCTGACTGATTCATAGTCATCATCAAGTCGGTTATCAATTGTCTTTAAATCTGTATAAAACGAAGACCCTGTTAGGTCAAATTTTTCGCTAGCTATAAAATAATCTTGCTTTACTTTAGCTGTGAAGATTTCATCTAATTTATATGAAACATACATTTTACCGACGCTTTCAAATAATATCTCGCTGCCTTCTTTCAAGCCTATATCAACTAGGTTTTCATAATTATTAAGTTGACTAATAATATTCATAAAACTAGAAACTGTTCTATGTACCAAAACCAAAAAACTTTCTGATTTGACTTTAACATTATTGACATTGGCAACAAGGCTCTGCGCACTATTCGATTGGGCTAGTTTTTTTAAAGCTTCTCCTATTTGAATAATTGCACCGTCATCTGTAGCTTTGATGAGTGATGTTAGTTTTCCTGAAAAACTATTTAAATTACCTTGTAAATTGACTTTTTTAACATCTTTTGCTGCTTTATCTGCGACAGAAAGCAAGCCAACCTCTTGTAACATATAGCCGGCGTTAGAGACGTCCATCGCAATATTATAGGTTACATTTTCGACTTTATTATAGATTGTGTAAATTCGCGAGACGTAGATCATCGTTACAAATATATAAATTACGAATGGTAGAATTATAGCAGATTCAATTGTCAATGAACCTCTTCTGAGATTATTTTTTTTTCCATCCATTTTTTCTAAGTCCTTCTATTTTCTTCATCACTTCATCTATTGCCTTTATCTGACTTGCAACATCTCTTACAAAGCCGTAATTTCTGATAAATTCAGGGGTGTCGCGGACACGTTTTTCGACTTTAGTTTTTTGCACAATATAATCCATTCCAATTAATTTACCAAATGGAACGGGATATTTAATTTCAGATTTAGCGACAATTTTACGATTTAGCAAGTTATCATCTGACGCGTAATTTAAACTTACTGTAAATTCAACACCATTACTCGCTTTATATTTTTTTTCGTTTTTTTTGGTACCAGAAATTTCAGATGCAGCATTAATGTAAATACATCTTGTCTCTAGATTGTCACCAAGTAGTTCTAAATAATCATTTAATTTATTGCTTCTAAAAAACCGCCAATACAAATCTTTAATTGCTATGTCTTCAACGGTTACTCTTTTTACGCTGTCAGCGTAGTAATTTGATTTTTTATCAACTATAGGTGTTGTCGTATCTAATTTGTATTTGGGGTTTTCATAATCAGCAACTGCATTTACACAATACTGTGAATATGTTTTAATGACTGCCTTATCATACTCTGTAACAGCAAACATAATAAGCATAATAAAAACAACTAAAACAAAAGGAATCACGATTGCGCCTTCAACTGTTATGCTTCCTTTTTTTAGCATATTACCTCACGTCGGATTGTAAAGAGAGAAGGACAGCACAAAAAGACCATCCTCATTCTCTTTTATAATATAGTGGCTAATGATTAAGGTTCAATATTAATTTTCGTATCAGATTCCTCAATTTTGTGTATCAATGTATCCTCAACAAAAGTTCTAATCTTATCTTGGAATAACAACGCTACTCCGATTAGCACAATAATTAAAACAATAACCTCAATTGTACCTAGACCATCCTCATCATAAAAAAATTGCTTTAATGTGTTCATATCTTTCTCCTTTCATTTTACAAGTGTTTGTTAAACAATCAACCAACCTGTGTTTACTCTTCAATTACTAATTTTTCTAGTATTTTTTTTAAAAAATCACCCACTTTTTGTTGAAACAGCAGTGCAAAACCGATTAATGCTATAATTATGACTAATACTTCAACAGTACCCATGCCAGCTTCGTCGACAATGAATTTTTTTAAATCGTTCATCGCTCTCTCCTTTCGTTAGAAACCCGTCATTGTTGACAATGCAGGGGTAATTGCAATTAAAACTACTAGTATCATTAAAAGTAACATTGGAAGCAATAATTTTGTCGACGCTTTCGAACCCTTTTGCAGGACTAATTTTCGCTTTTCTTCCCATGAATCTTTTATGAGCTGATTTAATGCTTCTCTAATATCGTCGTCACCTTTTTTTATCATTTGAGCGACTAGCGAAGAAAACTTAATTACTTCTTGAATTCTGGTTCTCTTGCCAAATGATAAAAAGGCTTCTCGAACATCAATACCATAGTATTCTATTTCTTTAAGTGTCAACTGCACTTCTTCACGCAGTGCCGTCTTTTTGTCTGTCGCTTGTAGATACTTGGCAAGCGCTCGATCTGGTGACATGCCGCAATGAATATAAAGAATAAATTTATCTGCAAAGATCGGAAATTCCATTTTTATTTCTTCGTTGCGCTTTTTGATACTGGTTTTTACTTTATCGTCCATTGAATAATTTACTAAAAATGCAACTGCCAGCCCGAGCATAATGACCAAAATTACACCTTTTTCAGATACTTCTTCGCCAATTACTTCATACCATTTGATTTGTTCTGCGTCATTTGCAAGGCTTGTTTTAAGTTCTACATTGGCAATTTCACCTTTGCCGAGCGCCTCTTTTGCCTCTTTTAAGACAACGTCTGCGGCTTCTTTTTTATCTAGGACACGTTTGACAAATATTGTTTTCGTATATTGGTGACTATGCTCTGCTACTTTGGTGATTGCCGTTAAATTGACGTTAACCCCTTCTAATGGAATATTATAAGATTTTATGTGTCCATTATCTGTTAGATAATCATTATTATCAATTTTCCAAGTGGTTTTAAAATCATAGTTTTCATATTCGGTTTTTAAGTCAATATCGCTATTAATTACACCATCAACTGTAATGCTAGCAAAGTAATCGTCGTAGTATTTGTCTAATTGCTCAAATATTTTTTCAGCTTGTGCTTTGGTTGCGTTTCTGGTGTCAATATACAATTTCACTTCTCTTGAATAAGCGTCTTCGCCCTCGCCGATTTTTATCAGCATTTTTTTGCTTTGACCCTCATCACCAAACTGTGGCTTTTCGATTTTAGTTATTTCTTTATAGACGACACCTTCATTAAAATAGACACCGTAGCTAAAATAAGTTGCAACTATAAATGTTACTAAAATCGCCAAATACCAATAGGTAAAACTTTGATAAAGATGATGTTTGGTGTATTTTTCGGCTTTTGACTTTTCATATAATTTAGCGTAATTGTTTTTTAAGTTAGATACTCTGTTGCTAAATAAGTAACTGGCGGAATCGCGCAGAATATTGTCCAATATAAATTTGCCAATACCAAGTATTTTATATAGCTGAAAAACTTCTTTGTCAACCTCTTTTGAGAAATCTCTATATTTAATTAAGCTGTATAGACCGATTGCCAAGATAACTAATGAGATAATTAGCAATGCGAAAAAACCATTCATATTATACCTCGATATTTAATATTTTTTTCGAAACAAAATATGCGGTTAGCATACCGATGATGGTTGCTGTCATAATAAATCGACCTTGTAATGTTTCATAGATTGGTCTAAAGTAATCTGGTGCAAAAAATGATAAAAATGCAATCATAACAATGGGCATAAAGATCATAATATTGGCTTCAAATTTTTTAGAAGCAACCATAATATCTATTTCTCTTTTAATTTCTATTTTTTCAACAATTGTGTTGATTGAGTTTTTAATTATATCACTTTGTCTACCACCAGTGTCAATACTGGTAATAAAGACATCTGTGAAGTTTTCAATGTCATCAACACCAGTTCTTTCAGAAAATTGTTCTAACGCCTCTTTAATCGATAAATTTAGTTCGAGTCTGCGTTTGATAACTTCAAATTCTGGAATTATAAATGTGTTGCCATCGACGTATAGTTCTTTTAAGTCAGCTGGTACTTTTAAAAGTGCGTTTTCTGGCGATTCACCTGCTGAAAGCGAGGTGTAGATCGAATAAAGTGCATCTTTAAATTCTAAAACTAACTTGTCTTGCCTGCGCTTTAACAACACTTTGCGCATGTAGATTGGTGTAATTAAACCGAATAGGCCAAAAATAGCAGAGACAATAAATACATTATAAAACAAAAAGCTAATTGCGAAAAGACCTAAATAGCCAATTAATGCATACTTTAGTTTTTCTTTAAAATCTAAATGATATACTCGATAATCAATGCCCTGTTGATCGATGTCTAAATTTGAATAATCGACAGTGTCATCATCTTTTTTTCTGTTGATGACAAGCACAGATATCGCTAATATCACCAACAATAAACCAATCAGTAATTTTACTAATTCCATAGTGCTCCTTATTCCTGTAAATCTGCTTTGCTCAGTTTTTCGACATTAAATAAACTGTTATTGGTCTTATTTAGGCTACCAATCACTTGTTTTCTGCTCTCTTCATCGGTATAGGCGTCTTTATCTTCTTCAAATTGATAGAGTGGATTAAAGATGTACTCGCCATTTTTATAGTCAACGAGCTCGACAATTTCTAGCACTCTTCTTGATTTATCTCTTAATCTGCCAAGGTGAACAATAATGTCGATTGCCGAACTGATTTGATTTCTTATTGCATCGATCGGCAGTTCAACTGCCATTAAAACCATTGATTCTAAGCGGGTCATCATATCGATTGCTGTGTTGGAGTGACCGGTTGACAAAGAGCCATCGTGACCTGTGTTCATGGCCTGTAGCATGTCTAGCGCCTCTTCACCCCTGACCTCACCGACAACGATGCGGTCTGGCCGCATACGCAATGACGACTTTATGAGATTTTTCATGTAAATTTTAACTTTATCACTATCACCTGATGTTCTTGTCTCTAAAGATACAAGGTTGTCAATTGCTTTAATTTGCAGTTCGGCCGAGTCTTCTATTGTGATGACCCGTTCATCGCTTGGAATATAATTTGATAAGATATTTAAAAACGTTGTCTTACCACTACCCGTACCGCCAGAAATAAAGATATTATACTTTGCAACAACTAACTTTTCTAAAAACAAAGCGGCTTCTTCTGTGATAGAGCCAAAACTGATTAAATCTTCCATAGTCATTGGATCATCTGGAAATTTTCTGATTGTCAAAGATGCACCTGTCAATGAAATTGGCGGAAAAACTGCATTGACGCGCATGCCTTTCCATCTGGCATCAACGATCGGAGAAGAAATATTAATCTGCCGATTAACGCGACCGGCAATTCTTTGAATAATGCCTTCTAATTCGGATTCAGTTTGAAATCTATAATTTGATTGATATAGTCTGCCATCTTGTTCAATAAATATTTCTTTAGTGCCGTTGACCATTATTTCGGTGATTGTTTTGTCGTTTATCAGTTCTTCTAATATACCCAAACCTTTCGTCATGTTTAGAAGGTCATATATTAGTTTTTTTCTTTGGATGTAGGTAATATCTTTAAATTTTT
>PDWJ01007021.1_pt1 | contig 10085 bp, 8 predicted proteins | sample 1430881 | NCBI WGS metagenome assembly PDWJ01 (sample SAMN01162460, study PRJNA174530) | Oral metagenome, whole genome shotgun sequencing project. | biome: Marine environment; feature: Marine mammal; material: Swab sample of the gingival sulcus; isolation source: swab sample of gingival sulcus...
GAGTTTCGCAAGAAAATGCTTTTCGATTTTCGAATAAATACTGAATTCCACCATTTTCGGGTCAACCATCACGAATTTCAACTGAGAAGGGTGTTTTTTGTACAGTAACGAAGTTATTATGGCATTCATACCCACCGACTTACCTTGTCCTGTAGCCCCCGCTACAAGCAGGTGAGGCATTTTTGCCAAATCAAACACAAAACTTTCATTGGAAATTGTTCGACCAATCACGATAGGCAATTCTGCTTTCGATTCTTGAAATTTCTTGGACAGCACCACACCGTGCATCGAAACAATTTCAGGTGTTTTGTTCGGCACCTCTATACCAATAGTTCCCTTACCGGGGATTGGTGCAATAATACGAATGCCCAAAGCCGACAAACTCAGCGCAATATCATCTTCCAAATTTTTAATTTTAGCAATACGTACACCCGGTGCCGGCACAATTTCATAAAGCGTAATAGTAGGACCAATTGTTGCCTTTATTTGCGTAATTTCAATTTTATAGTGTCGCAAAGTCTCTACGATGCGGTTTTTATTTTCCTCCAACTCTTCCGGACTTACTTTTCCTTCATTTTCGGGATATTCCTTGAGTAAATCAATCGTAGGTTTTTTGTAAGAAGATAAATCCAAAGTAGGGTCATAATCCTCAAGCGGAGCACTCACCGTTTCATCCTTTTCACTTACCGTAACCTCCATATCCTCAATGACTGGAGCTTCTTCCACATCAATCTTTTTCTCAGAGGTAAGTTCAAATGAGTTTTCCTTTTTTAAATTGTCAATTTCAGGTATATCAGTCTCAATCCTTTCCTCAGCATAAAAAGATACAGAATCATCGTTTTTAGTTTCTTCAGGCAATAAATTTTCAGAGTCTTTCGAACTTTTTCTACCAAAAAATTGTGTTTTTTTCGCCGCAAGGATTTGCGCTGTTTTTTTCGTCTTACCCAAGAGGTCTCGGACAGTAAATATAAGAAGCGTAAGGAAGCCAAAAAGAAGCAAAAGAAAGGTGCCTGTATTCCCAAACCAAGAACTTAGCCAATGTGAAACATAAAAGCCATGTAACCCGCCAATATTCAGATGTGAATCCTGATAACTGTCAGTCAAAAAGAACGAAAGCGAAACAGAGCAAAGCACCACCAAACTTAGTGTAAGCAGTGTACTTTTTAACAAAGAAAGCGGACGAATATTCAACAAGGCAAAAGCATACAAGAACAAAAGAAAAAGCAGTCCAAATGCAGGAACACCTACACCTCTGTTTATCAATAATTCTGCGAAAGAAGCCCCTTGTTTTCCTCCAAGATTTTCTACCTTAATCTCAGGATTTTGCAAAAATTCATTGCTCTCGATATCAAATTTACTTTGGTCAATACCGCCGTCAATGAGGAAAGAAATAAAAGAAATAAGCAAATAAAATGAGAAAAAAAGTAAAAATAGCCCTAAAACATTTTTTATTTTAGAATTACCCTTCGAAGGTCTTTCACCACGCAAACTATTGATATTCTTGCTTTTATCTCTTTTTCGCATAACTCTTTCTTTTCTATAAAATGCTCAGCAAAGGTAATATAAAAAGAATTTTCTTGCCAACTTGATTTAGTCGTTGCTCTTGGTGGAAATGCATTGCTGCGAGGCAACCAAAAAGGCACAAGTGAAGAGCAAGATAAGAATACACAGGACACCTTAGAGAATTTAATTTACTTAGCAAAAGAGGGATACAATCTCGTTATTTCTCACGGGAATGGACCACAAGTTGGTAACATTTTGATGCGAAATGACGCAGGTGAGTCTATGTACGACATTCCACAAATGCCGTTGGATATTTGCGTGGCTGACTCGCAAGGTGGTATCGGCTATATGATTGAGAGAAATTTGCGTAATGTTTTACGTCAAAGAGGTATCAATCGTAATGTGGTTACGGTAGTCACAGAAGTGGTTGTAAGTCGTGATGATGCCGCTTTCGCTGACCCTCAAAAACGTGTGGGAAAGATTTACGACAAGGGGGAAGCAGACAAACTTGCCGCAGGTTTAGGTTGGGAGTTCAAAGAAGAAGTGAAAAAGCCGGGAGGCTGGCGTAGAGTAGTGCCAAGTCCCGAGCCCTTAGACATTATGAATCACGAGTTGATAAAAGACTTAGTGGAAAAAGGAACCATTGTAATTGCTGTAGGCGGTGGCGGTGTGCCTGTTGCTATTGAAGCAAACGGTAAAGTAGAGGGTGTTGAAGCAGTTATTGACAAAGATAAGGCTTCATCTTTACTCGGGACACTTATTGGAGCTGATGAATTTTATATTTTGACAGACGTGCCTTTTATCTACAAAGATTTCAATAAGCCTAGCCAAGAAAAATTAGAACTTTTGACATTAGCGGAAGCGCAAAAATATATGAATGAAGGGCAATTTAGCAAAGGAAGTATGGAACCTAAAGTAAAGGCTTGTATGGACTTTGTGGAAAGAGGAGGCACAAAAGCGGTAATTACGGAAGCAACAAAATTAGAAGACCGGTCATACGGTTCTAAAATCACAAAATAGTTTTAATCACAAAAATTTTATAAAAATGGCATTTAACATTAGAAACAGAAACTTCTTAACATTGCTAGATTTCACTCCTGCTGAAATCAAACATATGTTAAAAACAGCAAAAGAGTTAAAAACGGCAAAATACTTAGGTACGGAACAGCCTCGCTTAAAAGGGAAAAATATTGCATTGATTTTCGAAAAATCATCAACTCGTACACGTTGTGCCTTCGAAACAGCAGCTTATGACCAAGGTGCAAGGGTGACATACCTAGGGCCATCGGGGTCTCACATCGGGCAAAAAGAGTCGATGAAAGACACAGCCCGCGTTTTAGGACGTATGTATGACGGTATTGAGTATCGCGGCTTCGGACAAAACATTGTTGAAGAATTGGCAGAATACGCAGGAGTGCCGGTATGGAACGGTTTGACTACCGAATATCACCCAACACAAATCTTGGCAGACTTCTTGACTATGTCAGAGCATATTGACAAGCCACTCTCTGAAGTAAAATTTGCTTACTTGGGCGACGCACAAAACAATATGGGAAATTCCCTAATGATTGGTGCAGCTAAAATGGGGATGGACATTCGTATGATAGGTCCAAAAGATTTGATGCCGAAAAAAGCATTGGTGGATAAATGCAAGAAAATTGCCAAAGAAACAGGAGCAAAAATCACACTGACTGATGACGTGAAAAAAGGCGTAAAAGGCTGTGATTTCCTTTATACTGATGTTTGGGTATCAATGGGAGAGCCTGCTGAAGTTTGGGAAAAACGTATCAATTTATTGAAACCTTACCAAGTAAACAAAGCTGTAATGGAGGCAACTGGAAACCCCAATTGTAAGTTTATGCACTGTCTTCCCGCGTTCCACAACGAAGAAACAGCTGTAGGTAAAGATATTTCAGAGAAATTCGGACTACCTGAATTAGAAGTAACAGAAGAGGTTTTCGAGTCTGCAAATTCTATTGTGTTTGATGAAGCAGAAAACCGTATGCATACTATCAAAGCCGTAATGGTATTGACTTTGGGTGCTTAATTTAGCACAGCAAAGATAAATTAAGAGTCGTTCTTCCAAATATAAGAACGGCTCTTTTTTAGTCAAAAATCTTAGATTTTGCAAAATCCAAGTATCTTCTCACTTGCTCCTCTCTACTATAACCAAGCATCGTTCCAAGAATAAAATCCTGCTCAGGCGTATAGTCTGCCAAAGAGTCTTTTCGAAAAGACTTTACAACCTTTATGCATTCCTCACTCCCCAGGAAAATGTTTACTTTTTTAGCCGAAACTGCTTGAACAAGATAGGGAATATCTCTACGTTTTAGAATTTGTTCTGCTGTTTGGCGTTCACAAGCATTAAGGGTGTGGAGTGCAAGAGGTCTCAAGCCCTTTTTGTATTCGTAAATATGATGTGTCAAAATACGAATGTCTGCCGATCGAAAATTAGGACTTTTTTCAAACATGTATTATTAAGTCTAAATAAAGATACAATTTTAGGGAAAATTATTGAAAATAAGAATGTCTTCATTAGTTTTTTTGACAAAAAACTGCTGAAAAACAGTATTTTCAAGGCTCTCAGGAGATAGTAAAAGACATATCTTCTTAAATAATTTATAGAAAAAAACTATTTTAGAAGCACATTTATTATTACTACCTTTGCGAATATATTTTTAATCTTACAGTTGAAACTTTATTTTTTTTATATTTAGAAATACCATAAGCGTTAGAGAATAAATAATTTAAAATTAAGAATAGTATGGAACAAAATCAAGAACAAGTATTGAGTATGCCAAGAATTGGTGACGCTGCACCTGAATTTAAGGCAGTAACTACACAGGGCGATATCAATTTCCCTGCTGATTACAAAGGCAATTGGGTGATATTATTCAGCCATCCGGCAGATTTCACCCCTGTTTGTACCTCAGAATTTATGACTTTTGCAACAATGGAAGATAAGTTTGCAGAGGCAAATTGTAAACTCGTAGGACTTTCTGTTGATGGATTGTACAGCCACATTGCTTGGTTGCGCACCATCAAAGAAAAAATCGAATACAGAGGAATGAAGGATGTTGAAGTGAAGTTTCCGTTGATTGAGGACATTACGATGAACGTTGCCAAGAAATATGGAATGATTCAACCCAATGAAGATTCTACCAAAGCCGTTAGAGCCGTTTTCTTTATCGACCCTGAAGGAATAATTAGAACAATCATTTATTACCCATTGAGTTTAGGACGAAATTTTGATGAATTGTACAGAGTGCTAATTGCTTTACAGGCAGCTGATGAGTTTGGTGTTGCAACCCCTGCTGATTGGCGTCCCGGAGATGACGTTATTGTAGGACCTGCAGGATCTTGCGGAACTGCACAAGAAAGGATGGAAGACGGAGAAATGGACTGTAAAGATTGGTTCTTCTGCACAAAAAAACTTAATAAAGATACAGTGCTAAACAAAATTTTAAAGAAAAAATAAAAGGTTGTTTGTGGCAATGCAAACTATTGAGACACCAATGAGTATCCGTGTTTCTATTCAAAATAATGTTTATGCACCACCCAACAACTTACTTACCTCGAAAAAACGAGGTTTACAAATAAATATTTACGCATTAAGGATACTCATTAAAAAAAACAGATATGGGAGTTTTAGTAGGAAAAAAAGCACCGAAAATTAATGCAGCAGCCGTAGTTGACGGAGGAACGGTAGTTGAGAATTTTTCATTGGATCAATACTTAGGTAAAAAGTACGTAGTATTATTCTTTTATCCAAAGGATTTTACGTTCGTTTGTCCTTCAGAATTGCACGCCTTCAATGAAAAAATAGCAGAATTTGAAGCAAGAGATGTACAAGTTGTAGCGGTTTCTACAGACACAGAACAGTCTCACTGGGGGTGGTTACAATTGGAGAAAAACAAAGGAGGTATTAAAGGAGTAAAATACCCATTGGTAGCGGATACAAACAAGACAATCTCTTACAACTACGATGTATTGGCAGGCGACTGGGAATACACCGAAGAGGGCGAGTTAACTAACAATGGTGAGTTAATTGCATATAGAGGGCTTTTCTTGATTGACAAAGAGGGGATTGTACAACATCAGTTGGTAAACAACTTACCTCTCGGGCGTAGCGTTGACGAGACTTTGCGCATAGTAGATGCTTTGCAGTTCTTCGAAGAAAACGGCGAAGTTTGCCCTGCAAACTGGCAAAAAGGAAGCAAGGGAATGAAAGCAGACCACGATGGTGTGGCAGACTATCTTTCTAAAAATTAAGTTTTAAAAAAGACTGAAGAAAAAAACTGCCAAACTTTGAGTTTGGCAGTTTTTTATTTGAAAAATAAAAATAAAGAAGAAAATCGTATATTTGTGAGTCAAAAATAGAAACTAACACTTATGAAAAAATTGACCCTTAAAGAAAATTTAGCGCAAAAAATTGAAGCGTGGAGACCTCGTACAACAAGACTATACAAGGAATATGGTAACGTTGTAGTTGATGAGGTTACAATTGCAAAAATAATCGGAGGAATGAGAGGACAGAAAAGTTTAATTTCTGACATTTCGTCCTTAGACCCCGAAGAAGGAATACGCTATCGAGGTTACAGTTTGCAAGAAGTTATTGACAAACTACCCAAAGCACCAGATTCTACGATGCCTTATGTTGAGGGGTTATTTTACCTACTACTCACGGGAGATTTTCCTAATGAGAGTGAAGTGGATCACGTTGTCTACGAATTTGCAAAACGCAGGATTTTACCACGCTATGTCTGTGAGATTTTGGACGCCTTCCCGAGTTACACTCACCCGATGGTAATGTTTTCTTCCGCAATTTTAGCGATGAGTAAGGAATCAGAATTTAACCGCAGGTATTTCAAAGGCAATTTGTCAAAAGAAGATTATTGGGATCCAACTTATGAAGATGCGCTTAATCTTTTGGCAAAATTGCCCAATATTGCCTCTTACATTTACAATAAATTGTACTTAAAGAAAAAGCCTCGTTTTTCTAACCCCGGTTTGGATATGGGTGGGAATTTTGCCTTTTTGATGCGTAAAGACAAGCCTTATGATGATGTTGCACGTATGCACTTTATCGTACATAGTGACCATGAAAGTGGCAACGTAAGTGCGCACACAGGGCACTTAGTAGCAAGCTCTTTATCAGACGTTTACATGTCTATTTCGGCAATGCTGAACGGCTTGGCCGGTCCTTTACATGGCTTGGCGAGCCAAGAGGTAATGACTTGGCTGCTTGATGGAATTAAGAGCATAGGCAAAGAAGAACCAACAAAAGAAGAATGGGAAAAACACCTTTGGGATACACTGAACTCAGGACAAGTAATTCCGGGATTTGGGCACGCTGTTTTGCGTAAAACAGACCCACGCTATACGCTACAACGCAATTTTAGTAGGCAATTCCTAAAAGATGACAGCATTTGGAAAAGCGTTGACAAATTGTATAAAATAGTGCCTGAGGTTTTGAAAAAGCACGGAAAAGCAAAAAACCCTTGGCCAAATGTTGATGCACAATCCGGAGTAATTCAATGGCATTACGGTCTGAAAGAATTCGAGTTTTACACAGTGCTTTTCGGAATTAGTAGAGCCATCGGAATTTGCGCAAACATCATCTGGGACAGAGCGTTAGGCTATTCTTTAGAGCGTCCAAAATCGGTTACGACAGCAATGTTAGAAGAACTTGTAGGAATAAAAAACGATAAATAAATTTTTTAGTTGTTAAGTTTTTGTTATTTCTCTCTTTAAAAAGTGAAAATACCGAACAGGATATTCTATTTTTGGAAAGTGGAATAACTAAAATTTATCTTACTAATGAAAAAAATTACTATTACACCGTTTATCTTATGTTTTGGAGTTCTGTTGTATGCACAACAAGACAGTATCCAACAAGATTCAAAAAAAGAGAAAGCGACTGAAGGAATTCTTATCGGAAATTTTGTGCGTATGTCAGGAAGTTGGTTTATTGCCTACCGTGATGGTTACCATCAAACACACGCCGACGAAAATACGCCCTCAATCAAAGAACACACTAGTGGGATAATACTGAAACGCAGTTACCTTACCTTGAAAAAGGATTTGACTGATGTTTTTTCTATACGCTATACACAAGACATTACCATTGACAAAGAGGGGGCTGATGAAGGAAATGTGGAAATACGTATGAAATACTTGTACTTGAAAATCAAACCGCAAATAAATAGCAAAATTTTTACGGGACTTTGGGCTGAGGCTGGTATGGTACATCGTCCTTGGTTAGATTATGAGCAGAAAATAAATTCGTATCGTGTACAAGATAATATGGCAATTGTGCGAAATAAGATTTTTACTTCTGCAGACTTAGGGGTAACCATCGGGGGAAATATAGGACATAAAATGGATGAACAATTTTTACGAGAAGTAAACGGAGCAATGCAGGGAAAATACTGCTCCTACTCACTCGGAATTCATAATGGCGGAGGTTACTCTAGTTCAGAAAAGAATACAAACAAGGTAATTTCAGGACGCTTCTCAGTACGCCCATTTGCAAATAAATATCCTGAATTTCAAATGAGCGCTTATTTCAACACAGGCAAAGGAAATACTGAGGCTAAGCCGGATTTCAACCAATTATTAGGCTTTGCCGCTTGGACAGGGCGTAATCTGACACTAACTGCTCAATACCACACAGGTAAGGGCGATTTCAAAGGAAAATATGTGAAAAGCACCGATGATTCGGAAGCCTTAAAAAACCACGGCTACAGTTTCTTTGGCGAATACAAGTTTGGCAAAACACCTTGGGCTCTTTGGGGACGCCACGATTATTTCGCATTGGAAAGAGAAGTAAAAAATGATGTCACTCGCCGCTATATTGGTGGGATAGGTTACCGCATCAATAAAAACATTCGGGTAATAGCCAATGCAGAACACACAGAGCAACAAGGAGAAAAGGACAATGTTTACGAATTGAATTTGGAAATCGTTTTTTAGCAAAATTTCTTTTTCTCCTTACACATTTTCGGCTGACGCTTTTGTTTTGCAGCGCAATTTCATTAAGTTTGTGGCTTATCAATTTGTAAATAGAAATGCTTGTAAATAAACTTCGTTTACCTTTGAGCCTTTTAGGCATTTTTGTGTTAATCGCACTTTTTTTTCTGCCGCTTTTTCAAAGCAAAGTTCTCTTCCAAAGCGATACGCAAGGCTGGAAGGGAATGGTACAGGAAATCAAAACGTTCAAAGAAAATACTGGGGAGCACTCCTACTGGACGGGCAACCTTTTTTCCGGAATGCCAACCATCAACGTAACCTCAGGAAGTTATAGTAATTGGGCGTCTTTCGTAGAAAAAACGTACAGTTGGCTACCAACTCCCGTTTGGATACTTTTCATTACTTTTTTAGGCTTCTTTCTATTGCTCAGAGTTTTAGGTGTAAAACACTGGCTGGCTTTGGTCGGTGGCATTGCCTATATGTTTTCCTCTTACTTCCTCATTATCACGGCAGTAGGGCATATTACCAAAATGCGCGCAATTGCTTATCTTGCTTTTGTAGTCACCGGAGTGTTACTTAGTTACCGCAAAAAATATTGGCAAGGAGGTTTATTATTTGCTTTCTCATTGTCGCTACACGTATTGGCAAATCACCCTCAAATCACCTACTATTTATTGCTCCTGCTCTTACTCTATGGTGTGTTTGAATTAGTAAAAACCATTAGAGAAAAAATGTGGAAGAACTTTATTACAGCAACTCTAGTTTTGGTATTTGGAGCAGTCTTGGCTGTCGGAACAAATGCGGAAAATCTTTACAAAGTTTACGATTATGCAAAAGTGTCGATTCGGGGAGAGCAAGTTCTAAAAACTGAAAATACCAAAGAAGGCGTTGATTTACAATATGCTACCGAATGGAGTTACGGAAAAGATGAAACCTTAACGCTACTAATCCCCAATGTGAAGGGCGGAGCCAGCAACGGACGTGCGTTAAACAACGATTCCAAAGCTTACAAGGTTTTACAACAAATGAATGTGCAAAATCCGCAACAAGTCTTAAAAAGCATACCCGTTTACTGGGGAACGCAACTGTTTACCGAAGGTGGGGTGTATGTTGGTGCATTGGTATTCTTTTTATTCCTCTTTGGATTATTAAATACACGTGACTACCTAAAATGGTGGCTATTAGCAGCAACAATTTTGTCTATATTTTTGGCTTGGGGACGTAATTTTATGGGGTTATACGAGTTTTTTTATGATTATTTTCCATTGTTCAGAAAATTCAGAACGCCATCAATGATTTTAGTTTTGGCAGAATTTACCATTCCACTCTTGGGATTTTTGGGGTTAGCAAAAATCTTTGAGGAAGAGAATTTTTCTCAAAGAACACGCAGAAATTTGTTTTGGAGTGCAGGAATTACATTAGGCATTTGCCTATTATTGTGGCTTTTACCTTCTTTGGTTGGCGATTTTACAGGAGCAAGAGATGGTCAATTGCCTGAACCATTACGAAATGCACTTCTTCAAGACCGAAAAAGTTTACTGCAAAACGACGCATTGCGCTCAGCATTTTTCATTATCGCAGGAGCAGCAATACTTTGGTTTACTTTGCAA
>PDWJ01005702.1_pt1 | contig 10084 bp, 11 predicted proteins | sample 1430881 | NCBI WGS metagenome assembly PDWJ01 (sample SAMN01162460, study PRJNA174530) | Oral metagenome, whole genome shotgun sequencing project. | biome: Marine environment; feature: Marine mammal; material: Swab sample of the gingival sulcus; isolation source: swab sample of gingival sulcus...
GTTCTTTGAGTTTGTCGCGCGCCTTGAGCTGTTGCTCATTGCTGGCAAAGCGCAGCAGGATGCGATCCTGGCTGGCATCCACAGTGGTTGGCTGAAGCCCGGCCTGCGCCAGCTGCGCTTGCAGCTCGCGGGTAAAGCTGGGGGTTAGCACATCATTGCTTGCGGAGACTTGCACAGCCGGGTCTTCGCCGTACAGATTCGGCGCAGCGTAGATGCAGGCAAATGCAATCACAGCAATCAGCAGCAGATATTTCCAGGCGGGGTATTGATTCACGGTAAACCTTTTACACTTTAGATTTTCAGGGGGTGTAGAACCATCGCTGCCAGACTATCCGCATACAAGATATATAAAGATACTTGCTATGCGGATAGTCTGTAGATGGGGTGATTATTTGGCGCTTTTGATAGTGCCCTTGGGCATCAGGGAGGACACGGCGTTGCGCTGAATGTTGACTTGTACATTCTCGGCCAGCTTGACGGTGATAAAGGTCTCGCCAACTTCGGCGACCTTGCCCAGCAGACCACCCGTGGTAACAACTTCATCGCCCTTTTTCAGCGCATCGATCATGGCGCGGAGTTCCTTGGCCTTTTTCTGCTGGGGGCGAATCATCAGAAAGTACATGACGGCAAACATCACTCCAATCAGAATCAAATCCATCGGCACGCCCGATTTGGCCGGTGCATCGGCGGCGTAAGCGGGGGTAATCAGCAGGTTTAGCATAGCTTCAATCATGATCGATCATCTCGTAAAAAAGGCGCGTATTATGCCACAATACCGCGCAGTTATGGGGGTTTTTTGCCGACTTTCAAGGCATTGGATTCGCGGTTTGCAAGTGCCAAATTAAAGCTGGCTAGGGCGTGGGCTTTTCTCTAAAATACCGCAATCGCTATTCACACTGGAGTATGAACCATGAGCAGCATTGACGAACGCGTCAAAAAAATCGTTATTGAACAGTTGGGTGTCAAGGAAGAAGAGGTCAAGAACGAGTCTTCTTTTGTCGAGCAGTTGGGTGCTGACTCACTGGATACCGTGGAGTTGGTTATGGCGTTGGAGGAAGAGTTCGATATTGAAATCCCCGATGAAGACGCGGAAAAAATCACCACCGTGCAGCAGGCGATTGATTATATCAACGCCAATTAGTAATTATCTCTCTATGGTCGCCACTGTCCGGAGAGGCTTTGTTGCAGTCATTTGACTGAGCCAGGCTTCCCCGGCGCGCCAATCGCTGGTATCTAGTGGCACCACCTCTCTCTATCCCAACATCCATGAGCACTCGACGCGTTGTAGTCACTGGCATGGGCTGTATCAGCCCTCTCGGTCACACGGTTGCCGAATCCTGGCAGGCGCTGCTGGCCGGGCGCTCGGGTGTCGGCCTGATTGAGCATTTTGACACCAGCGATTTTGCCGTCAAAATCGCCGCCAGCGTCAAGGATTACCAGCCCGAGCAGTATTTTGCGCGCAAGGCGCTGAAAAAGATGGACACCTTTATCCAGTACGGCCTGATTGCCGCCACCGAGGCGCTCAAGGACTCGGGGCTGGAGGTGAGCGATGCCAACCGCGAGCGCATCGGTTGTGCCATCGGCTCGGGGGTGGGCGGCCTGCCGATGATCGAGCAGACCAAGCTGACCCTGGAAAAGCGCGGCCCGCGCCGCATCTCACCGTTTTTTGTCCCCGGCATTATTATCAATATGGTATCGGGCTATGTGTCCATGCAGTTTGGCTTGCAGGGGCCGAATACCTCGGTAGTCTCCGCCTGCGCCACTGGCACACACAATATTGGCGACGCTGCGCGCATGATTGCCTGCGGCGATGCGGATGCCATGCTGGCCGGCGGGGCAGAGGCCTGCATCTGCCCGCTCACCCTGGGCAGCTTTGCCGTGGCCAGGGCGCTGTCCACGCGCAATCACGCACCGCAAGAGGCCAGCCGCCCCTTTGATCAGGGGCGCGACGGCTTTGTGATGGGCGAGGGCGCTGGAGTGCTGATGTTGGAGGAGTTGGAGCAGGCCAGGGCGCGCGGCGCGCGGATTTACGCCGAGCTGGTCGGCTTTGGCATGAGCGCCGATGCCCACCATATCACCATGCCGCCCGAGGACGGCGGCGGCGCCCGGCGCTGTATGCAGAACGCACTGCGCGATGCTCGTCTGAACCCGGAGCAGGTGGGCTATATCAACGCCCACGGCACATCCACACCGCTGGGGGATGTCGCCGAGACTCGGGCGATTAAAGCCGCCTTTGGCGAGCATGCCCGCCACCTGCTGGTTAGCTCCAGCAAGTCCATGACCGGGCACTTGCTCGGCGCAGCCGGCGGTGTGGAGGCGGTGTTCAGCGTATTGAGCTTGTACCACCAGCAAGTGACCCCCACCATCAACCTGCAACAGCCCGATGCCGCCTGCGACCTCGACTACGTACCCGGCAGCGCCCGCGATGTCGCCGTGGATTATGCACTCAGCAACTCCTTTGGCTTTGGCGGCACCAATGCCAGTCTGGTGTTTGCGCGCCTGTAGCGATGGCAGAATCAGCGGTTATTATCACGCCTCTGGGCGAGGCGCTGGACTTGCTCAAGCTCCACGCCCTGCGCCCCGAGCGCTATCCGCATTTGCTGTGCAGCGCCAGCCAGGGCGGCGGCAATCAGTACGATATTTTATTTGCCTTCCCCGAGGAAACCCTGTGTCTGACTCGCGAGGGCTTGAGCGGCGACTGGCTGGCGAGCGCCGAACCGCAGACGGAAGATGCTCAGGCGGGAGATTTTCTACAGGCACTGGATAACTGGTTTCAGAGCGCGGCGCTGGCGCAGCCCAATACCAGCGGCCTGCCGTTTACCGGCGGCTGGTTTGTCTATCTCGCCTACGAGCTGGCGCAGCAAATTGAGCCGAGCCTGCAACTGCCGCTGCCTGACGAGCAGCCCCTGGCCTTTGCCACCCGCTTTAGCAGCGCGCTGATTGTGGACAGGCACAGCCAGCAGTTGCTGCTGGTACAAGAGGCCGACAGCGCCCGGCAAAGCCAGGTGCAAGAGCAAGTACGAGAGGACTTGCGCGCCGCGCGCGACATCAACCTCGCCGCCGGCAGCGTGCCCTTGAACCATTTGCAAGAAGCGCCGACAGCGGGCTATTTGCGCGCCGTAGAGCGGATAAAAAACTACATCAGGGATGGCGATGTATTCCAGGCCAATCTGTCGCGCCTCTGGCAAGGCGAGCTGCGCGACTCGCTCAGCTCGGCAGTGCTGTTTGCCAGCTTGCGCCGCCACAACCCCAGCCCCTTTGCCGCACTGCTGCACTTTCCCGGCCTGGATGTTATCAGCTCCTCCCCCGAGCGCCTGATTAGCGTGCAGGCCGGGCAGGCGCAAACCCGCCCGATTGCCGGCACAAGGCCGCGCCGCGCCGGGGCTGACGACCAGGCCGTCAGCGACGCACTGCTGGCACATCCCAAGGAACGCTCGGAGCATATTATGCTGATTGATTTGGAGCGCAACGACTTGGGGCGCATCTGCCAGCCGGGCAGTATTGACGTCAATGAACTGATGGTGCTGGAAAGCTACGCCCATGTGCACCATATCGTCTCCAATGTGCGCGGCCAGCTGCGCCCGGAGGTATTGCCGGGGCAAGCGATTGCTGCGGTCTTTCCCGGCGGCACGATTACCGGCTGCCCCAAAGTGCGCTGTATGGAAATACTCGCCGAGCTGGAAGGCGAAGCGCGCGGCGCCTACACGGGCAGCCTCGGCTACATCAACCGCAATGGCGATATGGACTTGAATATTCTGATTCGCACCCTGGTGCGCCAGGGCGACACCATCAGCTTCCGCGCCGGTGGCGGCATTGTCGCCGACTCCATAGCCGACAAGGAACTGGAAGAAACCCGCGCCAAGGCGCGGGGAATGCTCAACGTCTTTCAGACGGGTGGAGATACCGCGCCGCAGCCCGACTAACCCGCCGTTGTTGCTGACGGTGCACCGTCGGTACATGTACTTCTATTGATCCTTAATTGGAAAATATTGCCCTCGCAATCGCAAGCATCACATACTTGATGCCCTCCAAAGTTCCAGTGTTTGGGTGGGTACACAGAACCGCCTTGCTCTTTTATTCTCTCGCTAACAAGGCCAAGAGCTGACTCAACGAAAAATACGGGCTTAAGCGCTGTAGTTTCTCGGGGTTTAAACGACGTTGTCGAGCTTTTAGACGCTTCTGTTTCAAGCAAGACAAGCTCAAATTCGCCATCCGTAAGCAAGGCATAGGTGTCATCACCTTCGATTACATCAAGCCCGAAAATATAAGAATAAAAGGCAGCCAGGCGCTGAACTGACGCAGCATAAATGACCATTCCTGCTTTCATATAGCCTCTTTTTCCTATATCGGTTGCATAACGCCTAAATTAGGCTTCAGCGCATATGCGATGTCAGCTTGAATGCATTTTTAGGTGATGCTCTGCCATAATAAATTTCCAATTATGATAACGAGCATAACTATTGAGGCGCAGTTAATTCCATGCACTTCCCGTAATTAGCTCGCCTAATAGCTGGTTCAAACAATACGTTCGTATATGCGTTTTGATAAACTATTTAAGCCAATGACTATACCACTGGCTTCAATAACGTAGCGAGTGTTTCTCGGTTGCGTGTTATCTGACTTATACAAACGACCCGCCAATTTGTGCGTTCAATCATTGCGCAGCGGGCGAGTGCAGCTTGTGGATGTCGGGTGATGTGATACGGTTGCCGCATGTCTGAATTTTCCTTGATAGATCTGCTCCACCAGCATATCCGCATACGGCGTGAGGATGTGGTGTTGGGCAGTGGTGATGATTGCGCGGTGTTGCAGCCGCCGGCGGGGCAGCAGTTGGCGGTGAGTACGGATACGCTGATTGCGGGGCGGCATTTTCCGCTGGATACCTCGGCGCATGCGGTTGGCTACAAGTCGCTGGCGGTGAGCTTGAGTGATTTGGCGGCGATGGGAGCGGCGCCTGCCTGGGCGAGTCTGGCGATCAGTTTGCCCGAGCCGGATGCGGCGTGGTTGCAGGGCTTTGCCGGTGGCTTTGCCGAGCTGGCCGCGCAGTACGCTGTGCAGTTGATTGGTGGCGATACGACCCGTGGTGCGCTGTCGATTACGGTGACGGTGGTGGGCTTTGTCCCGCCCGGCGAGGCCTTGCGCCGCAGTGGGGCGCAGGCGGGCGATGCGATTTATGTTAGCGGTCAGCTCGGTGCGGCGGGCTTTGAGCTGCGCCGTGCACCTGCGGGTGCGCGGCCTCATCTCGACTATCCGCCGCCGCGCGTGGCGCTGGGGCAGGCGCTGCGCGGCTGTGCCACGGCGGCCATTGATATTTCTGATGGTCTGCTCGCCGACCTCGGGCATATTTTGCAGGCCAGCGGGCAGGGGGCGGATTTGCGCCTATCCGCATTGCCGTATCACCCGCTGCTGGGCAATGCGGATAGTCTGGATGAGGGCAGTTTGCCGCTGGCCTTGTGCGCCGGGGATGAGTACGAGCTGTGCTTTACCGCCGCGCCTGCACAGGCGGCAGCGCTGGCGGCACTGGCGGAGGGCTTGCAGTTGCCGCTGAGCAATATCGGCACGGTGCGCGATGGGCACGGTTTGAGCCTGTACAGGGACAATGGCGAGTTATATGATTTAAGCCAGCTGCGCACCGCGGGCTACAACCACTTTGCAGAATGAGAATTGACCTTGGCCGATAAAAACCCCCGCTTTACCGATTTGCTCCGCCAGCCCGTGCACTGGCTGGCCTTTGGCTTTGGCTCGGGGCTGGCACCGAAGGCGCCGGGCACCTTTGGCACGCTGGCGGCGCTGCCGCTGTTTGTGTTGCTGGCGCAGCTCAACCTCTACGCCTATCTGCTGCTGCTGCTGGCGGCGGCGCTGCTGGGCATTTATCTGTGTGACAAAACCGCCAGGGACTTGGGCGTACACGATCACGGCGGCATCGTCTGGGATGAGTTTGTCGGCCTGTGGCTGACTTTGCTGCCCCTGCAAGCTATCGGCGCGCCAGACAGTGGCCGCTTCTGGCTGGTCACGCTGTTGGGCTTTGCGGTGTTTCGCCTGTTTGATGTGCTCAAGCCCTGGCCGATCAGCTGGCTTGACAAGCATGTCCACGGCGGCCTCGGCATTATGCTGGATGATGTGGTTGCCGGTCTGTTCGGCCTGGCGGTAGTGCAGGCTGCCCTGTACGGGGGTTTGTAGTGCGTGGTTTGTGCTGGCTGCTGGTATTGCTGTTGCCCCTGTGTGTGGCGGCACGGGAAAAGCTGCCCGCGGTGGCGCTAAGCGGCGTGCTGGGCAGCAAGGTAGTGCTGGAGGTGGCGGGGCAGCGCCATATTCTCGCCGATGGTGAGAGCAGCCCCGAAGGCGTGCAGCTGCTGACGCACAACCACGAGCAGGCAACGGTGAAAATAGCTCGGCATACTATTACGCTGCACCTCGGCGCGGCGCCGATTCGCTCCAGCTATGTTGATCGCGAGCCGGGCAAGACGGTAAAAGTCTATAAAGACCGCCACGGCATGTACCGCACGGTCGGCTCAATCAATGGTCGCGTTGCCGAGTTTCTCGTCGATACGGGGGCAACCACAATTGCCATGAGCACCCGCAAGGCCAGCAGTCTGGGGATTGATTTTGTCAAACTGTCCAAGGGGCAGCGCCACCCGGTGAGTACCGCCAACGGGCTGACCTATGCCTATCCGGTGATGCTGGATAGCGTTTCTGTGGGCGGCATCGATGCAAAATTTGTCCGCGCCATGATTATCGAGGGCGAAGCCACCCGTGAAATACTCCTCGGCATGAGCTATCTGGAGCGCTTGAACGTCTCCCAGCAGCAGGGCACGATGCTGTTGCAGGCCAAGTAATGCCTCCGATTTAGGGTATCCGCATACCCAGCTCGCGCAGCAGGGCGCAGGTTTTTATCAGCGGCAAGCCCATCAAGCTGCTGGGGTCATCGCCCATCTGCCGCGCAAACAAGCTCACTCCCAGCCCCTCGCATTTAAAGCTGCCGGCGCAGTCCAGCGCCGGTTCTGCGCGGATATAGCGCTGGATCGTCTCTGCATCCAGTTCGCGAAACACCACGGTGTAGGGCTCCACAGTGCTGCGCTGCTGTGAGTCGTGTTGCAGGCATAGTCCGGTGTGAAAAGTCACGCGCTGCCCCGAGCAGCGTTGCAACTGCTCGGCAGCGCGCGCGGCGGTACCGGGTTTGCCGAGAAGCTGACCGTTGACCTCGGCCACCTGGTCGGAGCCGATAACGATCGCCGCCGGGTGGTGGCGGGCAATGGCGGCGGCCTTTTCCTGTGCCAGGCGCAGCGCCAGTGCGGCGGGGGCTTCGTCGGGGCAGGGGGTTTCGTCAATCTCGGGGCTGATGCAGAGAAAGTCCAGCTGCAGACGCGCCAGCAGTTCGCGGCGATATGGCGAGCTGCTGGCTAAAATAATGGATTTCGACATAATAATCGTTACAAACCTTTGTTTTTGACATGTTGCGCGGTTTTGGCTTTGACAGGGCGGGACAAACTGCCTAAAATCGCGCGCCTATGCTCGACAAGCTCCCACTCACTGTTGATGCAGAGCGTTTAAGCCAGAACGGCGCTGATTTTAAAGGTCAGTACGCGCTCGCTGCAATGCCGCGTTTGCGGGAACTGGTCGAGAATGACCAGGGCTGCTGCGATGTTGATTTGCAGCTCGCCGCTGCCGGGCGCGCGCGGCTGATGCTTACGGGCACCGTCAGCGCGCAGCTGAACCTGGTATGCGAGCGTTGCCTGGAGCCTTTTGTGTTGCCGGTAGCCGCTGAGGTCGCTGTGGAGCTGGTGCGCGAGGAAAGCGAGCAGCACCGCGAGCACGATGTGTTTGAGCTGGACGAAGAGGGGTGCTTGCCCCTGCTGACGCTGGTTGAAGACGAGATTTTATTGCAGCTGCCCAGCATGCCCAAGCATGAGCGGGTGGCAGAGTGTAACCAGGATATGATTCAACGAGCGACAGAGCATGTGCCCGTTGAAGACGCGCAGCAGAAGGGCAACCCCTTTGCCGTGCTGGAAAGTTTAAAAAAGTAGATTAGCTGAGAAGCTGGAGTGTAAATCATGGCCGTTCAACAAAACCGTAAAACCCGTTCCAAGCGTGGCATGCGTCGTTCACACGATGCCCTGCAGGGACCTACCTTGTCTGTCGATGCTGAAAGTGGTGAGACGCATCGCCGTCACCATGTTACAGCAGATGGCTTTTACAAGGGCAAGCAAGTTATCAACAAAACTGCCGCCGAGTAATTGCGGCGATACGTCGGATTACCCGCGGGTGGCGCTCTTTGGAGCGTCGCCCGTTTTGCGTTTATAAGAGGTAGCTATGAGCGATAACGTGCGTATTGCCGTGGATGCAATGAGCGGTGACTTTGGACCTGTGGCGGCGATACCGGCGGCGCTGGCGGCACTGCAGGCAAGACCCGATCTGGAAATTCAGCTGGTTGGCCAGGCGGCGGGCATACGCGCGGCACTGGACGCTCGCGAACACGATCGCCTGAGCATTGTCGATGCGCCAGATACGATTCGCATGGACGAGCTGCCTGCGCGCGCGCTGCGCCAGGGGCGGGGCAGCTCGCTGTGGCAGGCGGTGGAACAGGTCGCCAATGGCAGTGCCGATGCCTGCGTCAGCGCGGGCAATACCGGCGCGTTAATGGCGATTGCCCGCCACTTGCTGAAAACCCTGCCCGGCATCGACCGCCCGGCTATTTGCGCCGCCCTGCCAACCCGCAGGGGCTACACCTATATGCTGGACTTGGGCGCCAATGTCAGCTCGGACAGCGAGCAGCTGTTGCAGTTTGCCCTGATGGGCGCAGCCCTGGTCGAGGCGCTATACAATAAGGTATTGCCCACGGTGGCGCTGCTGAATATAGGCAGTGAGAATACCAAGGGGCATGATACCCTGCGCCAGGCTGCGGAGATGATGCAGGAAAGCGGCCTGAACTACGCGGGTTTTGTTGAGGGTACGGATTTGTACAGCGGGGAAATGGATGTCATTGTCAGCGATGGCTTTACCGGCAATATTGCCCTGAAATCCAGCGAGGGCATGGCCGAGTATATGCTGGATGCCATGCGCCAGGCGCTGCATAAAAACCTGTTTACCCGCATTGCGGCCTTGCTGGCAGGGCGGGCGCTGCGCGACAGTGTGGGCAATATTGACCCGCGCAATCACAACGGCGCGAGCTTGCTGGGTCTGCGCGGGCTGGTGGTCAAAAGCCACGGCAACGCCCGTGCGCACGCCTTTGAGCAAGCGGTGCTGCTGGCCGCCGCCGAGGTCAAGCGCGGCCTGGTGCCCAAGCTGGAGGCGAGCCTGGCGAGAAACCATTAGGCGCTGGCAAGGGAGCGCTGAATAAGTCCTTATCTGGACTATCCGCATTAAGTAAAATCAAGCACTTACGCTATGCGGACAAGCTACACGGTCGCGGGTGCTCCTGCATCCTTGTGACATTCCCCGCATCCTTGTGGGTCAGAAGTAGCGGGTTTACGCATTGTATGGAGAACAATGCGGATAGTCTGTGGGAGCACTTGAACAAGTCGCAAGGAGCGCCTTATTGCTACGGGTGGCATGTATTTCCTGTCCCGGTCGCGAGATAAGAGCTATGGACAGCATGCCCGCCACAGGGAATAATAAAGACAGAAGAAAGAGAAGGAAAATAGGGGATATGACAAAGATACTGATAGTGGATGACCATGAGCTGGTGCGCTTGGGTGTGCGTCGTTTGTTGGAGGGTGTGGCAGGCTTTAGCGTGGCGGGGGATTGTGCCAGTGGCGAAGAGGCTGTTGAATTTTGTCGGCAAACGCCGCCTGATGTGGTGTTGATGGATGTCAATATGCCCGGCATCGGTGGCATCGAAGCGGCCAAGCGCATTTTGCGTTACAACGAGTCGATTAAGGTTATTGTTCTTACCGCCCAGTCAGAAAACCCCTTGCCCCGGCACATGTTGGATAACGGCGTGCTCGGCTATCTCACCAAAAGCTCGGATCCCCAGGAGATGGTGCGCGCCATCAACCAGGTCAAAGCCGGGCAGCGCTTTATCTCTGCCGAGATTGCGCAAAAAATGGCAATGGACATGATTGCCGGCAAGGGCGACTCGCTGCTT
>PDWJ01009615.1_pt1 | contig 10082 bp, 12 predicted proteins | sample 1430881 | NCBI WGS metagenome assembly PDWJ01 (sample SAMN01162460, study PRJNA174530) | Oral metagenome, whole genome shotgun sequencing project. | biome: Marine environment; feature: Marine mammal; material: Swab sample of the gingival sulcus; isolation source: swab sample of gingival sulcus...
ATTGACGCAGACCCTCAGGCAAATGCAACTTCTTGCTTAGGGTTGGAAGAACACGAAGTAGATACAGGACTTTATCAATGTATTTCGGGAGGTTTACCCATTGAAAAAGCCATCGTAAGAACACCTTACGAGCATTTAGATTTAATTCCCTCACATATTAACTTGGTTGGTGCTGAGCTTGATATGTTGGATATGGATGACAGAGAAAAAATACTAAAAAAAGTTTTAGAGCCGGTAAAGGGTAAATACGATTATATTTTTATTGATTGTTCGCCATCATTGGGAATTGTTACGGTCAATAGTTTGACGGCAGCCGATGCTGTTATTATTCCCGTGCAGTGCCAATATCTTTCTTTGGAAGGTTTGGGGAAATTGCTGAACACGATTCGCATTATTCAAAACCAACTGAATCCATCCTTAGCAATAGAGGGGTTTTTGTTGACGATGTTTGATGGGCGTGTACGTTTGTCTAATGAGGTGGCAGAAGATGTGCGCCAACATTTTAAGGATATGGTTTTTGATACAATGATTCATATAAACACAAAATTAGGGGAGGCGCCAAGTTGTGGACAGCCCGCTTTGCACTATGATGCAAGTTCGCGAGGTGCGGAGCAGTACTTGGAATTGGCACACGAATTTTTGAAAAGGCAATAAATCGGCGGAGTTGCAAAAAAATAAAGTAAAGGAATGGCAAAAAAAAGAGCATTATCAAGAGGGTTGAGTACATTATTAGCTGATGCTGAGAAAGTTGGGGCTTCGGCTGTGAGTGCGATACAGGAAATTCCAATGTCTCAAATTCTCCCTAATCCCAATCAACCACGTACCTCTTTTGACGAAGAAACCTTGGCGGAATTGGCACAGTCTATAAAAGAATTAGGGGTGGTACAACCTCTTACTGTGCGAAAAGTAGGAAACCAATATCAAATTATTGCGGGTGAACGCCGCTATCGTGCTTCTAAAATGGCAGGTCTCACAGAAGTTCCTGCTTATATTCGTGAAGTAGAAGACGAGCAGGTTTTGGAGTTGGCTTTGGTGGAGAATATTCAGCGTAAGGATTTAGACCCTATGGAAATTGCCATCAGTTATCAGCGTTTGATGGAAGAATGTAATCTTACGCAAAATTCTTTGAGTGAGCGAGTTGGGAAGAAACGCTCGTCGGTTGCCAATTACCTTCGCCTGTTAAAATTACCAGCAGAAATACAATTGGGGTTGCGTGAGAATTTGTTGCAAATGGGGCACGCACGCGCTTTGTTGAGTATTTCTGATTATGACAAGCAAGTGGCAATTTACGATAGAATTTTAAAAGAAGATTTGTCAGTACGCAAGGTGGAAGAACTTGTGAAAAATACAGAAGATACAGTAAAAAAAGTGAAAGCTAAGGCAAGAACGAATGATTATGAGGTCTTAGAAAAGCACTTGGAGACACATTTTGGTACGAAAGTACAATTACAGCGCAGCAAAAATGGTAAAGGGAAAATGACAATTTCATTTGCTTCTGATGCTGATTTAGAGCGAATTATCGCTTTATTAGACCGTTCGAATTAAACGAAAAATATGAAATTGAAAATAACCACATTATTTTTCTCCTTATTTTTAGGAGCAGGCTTTCTATCGGCACAACATTTTGAGCAGCAATCTGATACTATAAAATCAGATTTCTACAAAGTAGAAGGGCAGAAGACTGAGGCTGTTGTATCGAAAAAACAGTATTCGCCCAAGCGTGCGACCATTTACGAAGCTTTAGTTCCCGGTTTGGGGCACATTTACAATAAAAAAGCGTGGCATCTTCCCATTACATATGCTGGCTTTGGTACGGCAGTTTTCTTCATTGTTGACAATAGCAAAAAATACAATAAGTACAAAGATGCGTACGCTGACTTTACGGTTTATCATGCTTATAGGACACAATCGCCTCAGTTTCCTTTGCCTATTCAGGAACCAACTTCACAGCGATTTAGGAAAGTGCTTGATGCTGATTATAACAGTTTTTCAGAAAAACAGTTAGAAAATTTTAAAAGGGCTCTGAAAAACAGAAAAGACTCGTTTCGTCGTTATAGGGATTTGAGTTACATTTCTTTGGCAGCGGTCTATGTTTTGAACGTGATTTGGGCAGCCGTTGACGCACATTTTTTCTACTATGATGTGAGCGATGATTTGAGTTTGAGGATACAGCCGCAAATGCTTGTTATGCAGGATTATAAACAAGGCGTAGCTGTGAATTTAGTTTTTAATTTTTAGAAAATATTTATGAATTTTACCAAATATGTAACGGTGATTGGTGTGGTGTGGGCTTTTTCTTCCTGTGCTATTATCCAGCAAAAAGAAAAAAAGGAAAGTGTTAAAGTTGTAAAAAAAGTCGCCTTGGCGGATAATATACAGCCAAAACTTCGAGAAGATACGCTTACAATTGCTTTTGAAGAGAGTTTTTATGACGACTTAGCAAGAAGTGTAGTGGAGGTTGATTTGGACGAACTATATGCTTCTTTTGAAAGTATCCCAGATGGGGACTTACCTGTTTTTTCCAAAGAGGAAGTAGAGTTTCAAGTAAATTCTATGGGAGGAGCGGTGAGAATACATTATAACGATAAAATTCAGTCTTACATTAATCGATTAACCTCCAAAGGAGGGCGGAAATATGTGAGTAAAATGTTGGCACTTTCGCAATTGTATTTTCCCATTATGGAGCGAATATTGGAAGAAGAAGGCGTTCCACAAGAGCTGAAATATGCTGCGGTGGTAGAGTCGGCTTTAATACCTAATATAATTTCCCGTGCGGGTGCAGTTGGCTTGTGGCAATTTATGTACAGAACGGGTGAGCATTACCGATTGGAAATTAATAGCAAGGTAGATGAACGTTGTGATATTTTTGCTTCTACCAGAGCGTCCGCTAAGTATATGAGAGCACTTTACGAAACTTATGGTGATTGGCTTATGGTGTTGGCTGCTTACAATTGCGGACCGGGCAACGTAAACAAAGCAATTGCTCGTACAGGAGGTCATGATTTTTGGAGTATTTACAAGGCTTTACCCTTGGAAACGCGTAGGCATATTCCTAAATATATTGCGACTTACTACGCCTTTCATTATCATAAAGATTTGATGATTGCGCCGATGCGCGATATGGTAAAATACACTGACGTGAAAACTGTTTCAGTTGATAAACCAATTCATTTAGAGCAAGTTGCAAAGGTGTTGAATATAGAAGAAAAAGATTTAGCAGCATTGAATCGTAATTTCTTAAAGGGCTATATTCCTGCGAGAAGGAAAACGTATCAGTTGGTTTTACCTGCTCAAGAGGCAGGCTTGTTTTCTACTTACAACGAAGATATTTATGCGTATAATAGAGGAGAATATTTTTCTAATGGAGGAAAAATGATTGCTCAGAAGAAAGACTTCTATCCTGCGTACGGAACTGTTGGAAATGGTTCAGGTATCACTTATAAAGTGCGCAGAGGCGATGAATTGGGGAAAATTGCAAAAAGATACGGAACTACAGTAAAAAATATAAGAAGATGGAATAGACTTCGGTCGAATAGAGTTTGGATAGGGCAGAAATTAAAATTGTATTCTTCCAAGAAATACGTGCCGAAAACAACACTGAAAAGAAACAGTAAGAAGAATGTTAAATTACCTTATTTGCCCAACAAATATGTATATCATACGGTGAGAAAGAATGAAAACTGTTGGTCAATTTCACAAAAGTACGAGGGAGTTACTCAAGAAAAGATTGTAGAGCTAAATCAGTTAAGCAATCCAAAAGCTTTACGTGCCGGACAGAAATTACGCATTAAGAAAAAAAGTTAAAAAATGACTGCAAAAGCAAAAAAGTATGAGCGAATTTACGCTCAATTAAGTAGTTTGTTTGAGGTAACTTATCATCTTCCTTCAAGAATGGCGACAGCCGTAGCCATTTTGCACCACAAGATGCATAGTTTTTACTGGACAGGCTTTTACTTGTTGGAAAAAGGAGAACTTTTAGTAAACGTGTATCAAGGGACATTGGCTTGTCAGAAATTGCAACAGAATGTGGGGGTTTGCTGGGCAGCAATAAATCAAAAAGAAGCGTTAATTGTAGACGATGTACATCAATTTGAAGGACATATTGCCTGTTCTTCACAGACAAATTCTGAAATTGTACTTCCTTTTTACCACGATGGAAAAATTATTGGCTGTTTGGATATCGACAGTAAAGAATTTGCTAACTTTGATGTGGAAGATGTCAAGGGCTTAGAACGAATTTTGAAACTAATTACGGCTACAAAATGAACATATTCTCCACAATTTTTGGCGTAGTAGGATTGGTTTTATTTGTATTGACAATGTTTTTTCCAATTTTAGGAGCAATTGGAAGTTGGATAAGTCTTCCTATCGGAATTTTAGGATTGATTTTTGGTGCATTTAGTCGCAAAAAATCAGGTCGTAATATCAATATTGTGTTGATAATTCTCACTGTATTTAGACTTTGGTTAGGAGGAGGAATTTTCTAATGCCTACAAAACCTCGAAACGTTTTTCAATATTGTTTGCGCTGTGGAAGTACTGCTGTGTATTATGCTGAAGATGACTCTTTGCATTGTGAGGCTTGTGATTTTCATTATTTCGTGAACTCTGCAGCAGCTGTTGCTGCTTTAATTACAAATGAGCAAGGCGAATTATTACTCACAAAAAGGGCTTTTAACCCAGAGAAAGGGAAATTGGATTTGCCGGGTGGTTTCGTTGATATTGGAGAAAGTGCAGAACAGACTTTAGTGAGAGAGTTGGAAGAGGAATTGAATGTTCGTCCTGAAAAAATAAGATATATCCACTCATATCCCAACGAATACATCTATGGAGGACTGACCGTTTACACACTTGATATGGCTTTTGAATGTGAAATAGTTACTTTTGAGAAATTAAAAGCCAATGATGATGTTGCAGAATTTGCTTTTTATTCCTTGCAGAATATTGATTTGGAAGAAATAGCGTTAGATTCCATACGTGTCATTGTTAGTGATTTTGTAAAAACACACACATAAAATAGAGTAGTATATGTTAGAATTAAGTGTCTTAAAAATATGAAAAAGATGAAAAAAACAAATTTATTACTGATTTTACTTCTGTGCCTGACTACCTTTTTAGGAGCACAGGAAGTTAAGAATTATAATATAAGAGAAGAGGGGAAAGGAGGTTATTATTACGGAACGAGTTTGAGTTTTGGGTTTACCACGGGTGATGAATTACCTTTTTGGATGCAAGCTAATCAATATGGCTTGATTCCTGAGCAAAATTACGGTTTGTGGGGCTGGGGTCTGAAGAAAGAATTTATGTCTTCTCGAAAAATTGATTGGGCATTGGGAATTGATGGGGTAGCTTCGGTTTCTCAATCTGATGAAACAGCCGTTCGCCTCAAAGACTACTACCTAGGGGCTCGTTATGGTAAAATTCGTTTGTATGTAGGAGCAAAGTCAGACCCCATAATTTATGACGGGCTTTCTTCTACGAATGGTAATTTTATTTGGTCTTCTAATGCGCGCCCTTATCCAAAAATTTCATTGGAAATTCCCTATACAAATGTACCTTTCACAAAAAGTATTTTGCAATTCAAAGGCGCTGTTTCCGAAGGGATTATGTATGATGACCGCTATGTACGCAGACCACACGTACATCATAAAAACTTGTATTTGAAAGCAGAGAAGGGGCGATTTGCAGTGGAGTTTGGTCTTAATCATTACGCCCAGTGGGGAGGAAAGTCTCCCAAATACGGGAAATTACCCGATGGTTTGGGAGCATATAAAGATATGTTCTTTGCGAGCGAACATTCAAAATACGACCAATTGGGCTCAGCTATTGACCAAAATAGAGTTGGTAATCATTTGGGAATGCTTGATGGGCGTTTTCATTATAAAGCGAATACTTTCTCTTTGGATTTTTATAGACAAGTGATTTTCGAAGATTCTTCGGGGCAAAATTTCTTTAATAGAGATGCTTTACACGGTGTTTATGTAAGAAGAACTAAAGAAAAAGCATGGTTGCAGTCTTTTTTGTTAGAGTATTATTATACAAAAAAACAATCAGGAGATAAAATTGGCGCAAAACCTGATGGAAGTGGAGTTTGGACAGGAAGAGATAATTACTTTAATCAGAGTGTCTATCGTTCGGGTTGGACAAGCTATGGGCATACAATTGGAGTGCCCTTTTTCACTGCTATTCAAGGTGGTGAATATGCGCTTGGAGTTTCGAATAATAGAATAGAAGCTTTACACGGAGGAGTTTCGGGTTTTATTGCACACAGATTTCCCTATAAAGCCAAAGTTAGTTATACGGACAATATTGGAACTTACTCAAAACCGATTGATAAACAGCAGATTTCTGCCTATTTTGAAGTTACTTTTCCAATGGAAATTCGTAATTATCCCGTAAATCTTACCTTTGGAACGGCAGTGGATAAGGGAGAGTATTTGGAAGATAATTGGGGTGCTTTCGTAAAAATAAGTACAAATGGGTGGTGGAACAACAAATAGAGAGATTGTAATCAATTCTAAATATCGTTATTTGCAAGGATTTGTCAATACGATTCCTGACGAGTGGGAACAATTAGGAAAAACGATTTACAAAGCACGAAATGAGATAAAAGTTATCACGTACGAAGGTTTTGATATCAATGTAAAATCATATCAGATTCCTCATTTTGTGAATAAGTTTGCTTATGCTTATCTGAGAGACTCGAAGGCAAAGCGTAACTATCACTATGCACACAAATTGCAAAACATGAGTGTGGCAACACCTGAACCGATAGCCTATATCAATTGCTATGAGCATGGAGGATTGAAGAATAGTTTTTTCGTGAGTGTGCATTTATCGGATTATCCGATGACAATTCGTGATGTTATTGGAAAGGAAATTGAAGAAAAGGAGCGTATATGTACCAATTTAGCATTGTGGACATAAATAGAATGCGTTTTGAAAAGATGGACAAAGAGAAAGGCTTACACGTATTTTCCAAACTTTGGGCGGAAGAAGATGAACTCGGAATTATAGGCGATGAGTATGCAAAAATTACCAATCAACAATCCGAAGAGGTAATTAATCGGTTGATAATTTTAGACAGAAAACATAAAAACAATGTGGAGACAAGAAATAAATACAAAGAGAGGTTAAAGAAAAAATAATAAAATGCGTATAGGATACGATGCTAAAAGAGCTTTTTACAATCACAGTGGTTTAGGAAATTACAGTCGAAGTGCACTGCTTTTACTCCAAAAGTATTACCCTGAGAATGAGTATTATCTCTATACACCGTCTTTAAAAGACAGTATTTCTTTTGTGGAGGGTAAGCCTTTCCAAGTAAAGCATCCTGAGACTTCGATTTTTAAGATTTTTAGTTCCTATTGGCGAAGTGTAAAAATGAGTAGAGATATTCAGCGTGATGAGTTAGATATTTTTCACGGATTGAGTAATGAATTGCCTTCAGATATCGAAAAAACGGACGCTTTGTCAGTCGTAACAATTCACGATTTGATTTTTTTGCGATTTCCACAGTTCTTCTCACGGATTGACAATCAGATTTATTTGAAAAAATTCAAATATGCTTGTGAAATTGCAGATAAAGTTATCGCAGTGAGTGAGCAGACAAAGCATGATATAGTTAATTTCTTCCAGATAAATCCATACAAGATTGTAGTTTCTTATCAGGGTTGTGGAAGCCAGTTTTGGCAGGCTGCCCCAGAGGAAAAGAGGAAGGAAGTAAAGCAGAAATACAACTTGCCTGATTCCTTTATTTTAAATGTGGGCACGATTGAGCCCCGAAAAAATATGTACGCTCTGATTCATTCTTTGGTCTATGCGAAGCACGATGCAAAAGTTGTGGCTATTGGACGTCCCGTAAAGAGATATATGGAGGAGTTGCAAAATTTGATTCGAAAGAAAGGCTTAGAAGATCGTGTGATTTTTTTGCACGGTGTGCCTAATGAGGATTTGCCTGCGATTTATCAAAATGCTGATTTATTTGTGTATCCATCTTATTTTGAGGGATTTGGAATACCAATATTAGAGGCAATGGTTTCTAAGATTCCTGTGATAACAAGCAGTGGAAGTTGTTTCCCTGAAACGGGGGGAGATGCCGCTTTGTATATCAACCCTAATAATCCGGAGGAAATTGCAATACTTTCAGATAAGGTGTTGGGAGATAAATCTTTGCAAGAAGATATGATTACAAAAGGACTTCGCCACGCACAAAACTTCTCGGACGAAGCAGTCGTTACAAGTTTAATGAATGTTTACAAAGAGATGCTGAAAGGTAGGTAAACTACGAGTTTAATACGGAATTTGCGTAAGGGCATCGGCGATTTGGTTGATGCCCTTATCTAATTTATTTTTCAGCATCACTTTCATCATCATACTTAATTCTGTGTGTATTGTAAGGCGCATTCGTGTGTCATTTGGCGCTTTTTCAATGAGTTGTATCCATAAAGTTATAGGCACAGGACTACTCCCGTCTGCTTGGTATTTTATTGTTTTATAGGGCTCTCTTTCGATGATGTTAAGCCCCGTTTGTCCAAAATTTTTTATAGTAAATCTACAACTGTCCTTATCCGCAGAGAAGCTTTCAATATGCTTGCTGATTTTTTGTTTTTCTTCCTCAGGAATTCTATCTGAAGCCCCTTCGAAAAGGGCAGAAATCCTTTCAAAATCGGAAAGAAAGTCAAAGATACGCTCTGCCGGAGCACTTATTTTTTTTATATCACTTACCTTTTTTACTAATGACATTCTCTTAATTTAATTTTAATTGTGATTTCAAAAAAGTAATAGTTTTCAGTGAGCAAATATAGTAAATTAATCAGTAGTAATTCTTGCTTTCAACAGCCAATCCTCGCCTGATTGTTCTGCCGTCATATTTTTGAAGTGTAGTGCGTCTTTCATTAGTGTAATGCCTTCACCACCTATCGGAGTGGGAGCAACTGTTCCTCCTACGATTTTTGGTGCTACGAATGTCCATATCTCATCTACGATTTTGCTTTGCAAGGCTGAAGCATTGAGCGTTGCGCCCCCTTCCAGTAAAATACTGCGTCGTTTTTTTCTGTAGTGGCAATAATTATTTGGGCATTATTTTCCCAAAGTTTTGCATTTAATGGTGTTCTTAGCAAACTATCTACAATGATTTTTACAGGCTGGCGAACACTTCCCTCCAAGCGACAATCTAAACTTGGATTGTCCTGTAAAACGGTGTTGATGCCTACCATTATTCCCATCAATTCGTGGCGTAGTTTGTGTACTTTTTCCCGTGAAATTTCGCTACTTATCCAACGGCTATCACCTGTTTGCGTAGCAATTTTTCCATCTAATGTCATTGCCGTTTTTAGCAAAACATAAGGCGTTTTGCTTGTGATGTATTTCAAAAAAACTTTGTTAAACTCCTTGGCTTTATCCTCTTCAACGCCTACGATAACTTCTATTCCGGCTTCTTCAAGAAGTTGTACGCCTCGTCCACTTACCAGGGGATTGGGGTCAAGCATTGCAATTACTGCAGTTTTTATTTTGGCTTCGATTAAGGCAACTGCACACGGTGGTGTTTTTCCGTAATGTGAGCAGGGTTCTAAGGTAATATAAGCCGTTGCTCCTGCTACGTTTTTGGTTGCATTCTGCAAGGCTTCTACCTCTGCGTGTGGTTTTCCGAATGCCGTATGATAACCTTCGCCAATGATTTTTCCATTTTTGACCAAAACAGCCCCGACCATAGGATTGGGATTTACGAAACCACGCCCTTTTTTTGCCAAGTCTAAGGCTCGGAGCATAAATTTTTGATGAGTTTCTTGCATAAAAACAACCTTGTATTATTTGCTAACAAAGATAGATTTTTTCCTACAAAGAGTGTATATTTGTTTGAACTAAAATTTGCGAAATGAAAAAGGAGATTGTGTTAATTACAGGAGCAAATGGAATGGTTGCCAAAATGTTAACTGAGTTGCTTGAAAAAGAGTATTCGTTAAGATTTTTGACAAGAAAGAAACAAAAATCTAATGAATACGAATGGAAGGGCAAAGATGGCGGCATTGAAATTGAAGCCCTAAAAGATGTGCAACACATTATTCATTTGGCAGGGGCGGG
>PDWJ01005706.1_pt1 | contig 10081 bp, 13 predicted proteins | sample 1430881 | NCBI WGS metagenome assembly PDWJ01 (sample SAMN01162460, study PRJNA174530) | Oral metagenome, whole genome shotgun sequencing project. | biome: Marine environment; feature: Marine mammal; material: Swab sample of the gingival sulcus; isolation source: swab sample of gingival sulcus...
AACATCTCGTCTTTGCAATGGCTGTTTCAGTGATATGCCTTGGAATGTTTTACATCGGCTCATGGCAACGTAGGTTTGACCTGCGCTAAATGCCCCTCGACCTAAATCAATGTTGACATGCTCAAATGTCAGCCCTTGGCTTTTATGGATTGTTACTGCCCAGGCTAAGCGCATTGGGTACTGTGTAAACGTGCCAGTGACCTCTTGTTGAATTTCACCGTCCACCATTTTGTATTCGTAGCTTTCCCATCTGTTCTTGCCAACTTTGTGATCTTCACCATCAATTGTGACAATGATAATGCCGTCATCCTTATCGATGTCTTTGACAACTCCCAATGTGCCATTTTGCCATTGCGGGTTACCATCCTCATCTTTTTGGTTATTACACATCATAATTTGAGCACCGGCTTTGACATCGAGTTGTTTTTCAGCAGGCAAGCTATTCGCATAATCTTCAAAACTACCCGTTATTTCACTCTCAAATGTGTATAATTCCGTATCAAGCTGCGCGAGTTTACTGGCATTAATGTTGTTGACAGTCGCATTTGTCGTGGCAATCGTGATACAGTCTTTTTCGTTTCCGGGTTTCACTGCATACTTGTTTATCCAAGCGATTTTTTCAGCATTCATGTCGTTGACTCTGATACAGTCCAACATGCGAATGAACATCGGATCAGATTGTCGGTAAACCTTGGTCAGCTGAATAACTGTGAATGCATGCTGTAGATTAGGTGCATCAAAGAAAAACTCACTGGCGTAGTTTTTTTCGATGATGTCTTTGTCGTTGCTAGTCACCACTGGCGGTAGTTGATACAGGTCGCCCACAACCAACAATTGCTTACCGCCAAATGGCAAATTGTTACTCATAGTCAAACGTAGCACTTTGTCGAGCGCGGCCATAATGTCCACGCGTACCATTGAAATCTCATCAATGACAATCAGCTTTGCAGCTTTAGCAAGTCTTGCCCTCTCCATCGTTAGCTTTTCAAGTTGATTGTCATCGGGCATAAATGGTCGTAGCGGTAACTTGAAAAAGCTGTGTATCGTTTGCCCTTTGATGTTAATAGCGGTTAGCCCAGTCGGTGCTAACATCACTACGTCATCGAGTTGCTCTCGTATTTGATTGAGCAAATAGGATTTGCCTGTCCCGGCCTTACCCGTCAAAAAGATATTTTGCTTGCTCTGTAACAGGTCAATGACCTTTAATGCTTCAGCATTATCGTAGTAATTGACCTTTATGTTATTGAGATTTTTCATTTCTATCGTCTGTTCCTACTACAGCAGGTAGTTTTTTGATACTAAAAGACTGTAGCAGTAATTGTGTCATTTTTTTATCTGGTGCAGCACCTATCAAAATACCATATTTTTTATTGAGCATTGTTGCGTCTTGTGGACTACCGTCTATCAGCATAATGAGAACTTCTTTTTCTTTCAATAGGGTGTGGTTTTTCTCTAGCCACTGCATTGATTCACTCGACATATCAATAAAAGCTAAAGCATGACTTGATTGATTTTTGGGTTCTACTTGCGGTTGCTCAGTTTGTGTACTTTTTTGCTCTGGTGCAGGTGTTGTATTTACTTGCCCTGGTGCAGTTGTTTGTTCTTCGGCGTAGCTGTTAACGCTAAGAGCACACAATAGTGATAAGAGTAATTTTTTCATTGTTTTCTCCAGTTAGTATTCTCGTACACCGTAATCTTCTTTCACTCTAGGAGTTAAACACAGCGGTTTATCTAAGTAAAATGTCGTTATTTTTATTCCTGTTCGACGTAAATCACAATTGTATCTACGCCAATAATTAAATGCATATTGCCCTTTGTCTTGTATTACTGTTTTATTGGCCGCTACATTTCTCGCACAAGAATATGAGCCTTCTCCGCCATTGATTCGCCAGGCTTCAGGGAAAATTGAACCCCAAGCTCCAAATCCACGATTAGATTTATATGGTGTATTGACTATGCGTAGTGCTTTATTTTGGCTATTGACGATATCAGCTGCTCTTGCTGCGATGACAATAGCTGCTTTTGAGTCATCAACTAAGTCAATAACTCCACTGCGAGGGTATAAATGTCCCCATTCTTCTGAGCCTATGAATGTTCTGATGCCAATCGTGTCTCGGGACAGAGGGTTTAATATCGTTGTAGAATAAGGAAAATCTGTGATTGGATAGCCCGCCCTCCACTGCAAACCATCTAAGCCAGACAGGTAATATGGAACAAATGGAGTAATATTGATTGGGCAAAACAAGCTTTGACCAATACTAACTCTACGTCCTAATCTTTTGACTTGTCCGCCTAAATTTTTAATGGAGGAAATCAACCCTGCATTGTCTTTTACTGAATTGATATTTTTTAAATTTCCGCCAAAATGTTTGAGCATTGTTGATGTAGTATTTTTAGATTTATTTGTGCCAAATCCAGAGAGGAAATTAGCAGCATCTTCAGATGTATTGGCTTGAGTATTATTTTCACCATTGAATTCTTGTCGTAAAGAGTTTCCAGCGGGGCTGTTTTCTTCTTCAATACAACCATTGGTTTTACATTGATGCCAACTTTTGTTTTTTCCATTGCCGACCCAATATCCACTAGCAGCCAGCCCACCTTGGTCGAACATTTTTAAAATAATTGATGCGGGATGACCTAAAACAGTTGCTTCACGACTATTAACTGATTGATGACGACCATATTTGCTATATCTCTCACGCCCAGTCCCCACTTCCAAGGGAAGTTTAATAATACTTTGCAATGCACCATTGACCATTTTTTTATAAGGGCCACCAAAGAAACTATTAAACTCTTTCCACGGTGTAGCATCTAATTCATAGTGTGTCATCACAAGTAGATCGGGGCTGTTGTGGCTCACATTCAGTGTATAGTAAAACGTCACGCCAATAGGTGTAATGATTGCATATAGCGAAATACCATCAATACAATATTCAATGCAGTTAGGAACAGATGCTATTGTTGACTGAAATATTTCACCTGTATTCATTGTATCAATTTCTGCCGCGCTCACTGACGCAGATAGCAGGACGGATAATAGCGTCTTTTTAAATTTCATTGTGTTCTCCTGTGTTAATCCTTTTTTAGATTTTCATATTCAACCAAAATTGCCACGAAAGGTTTTATCGTTAACAACCAGAAAATATAACTCCAAGGTATAAACAACCAACTGGATAAGTCATAATAAATGATTAAAAATCCTGCTGCTAGTAATACGACCGCGTCTATTATTTTTATGAATAAACTGCCTTTAGACATCATTTATCTCCTGACCATATCGTTTCATTTTCTCACTTACCTGATTCAGTTAAATTCACCATCACATTTTTACTCCAATTTTTGAAACTTGATTACAAGCAAATTTATAGGCTTGATTAACTTCGTTTTCTAGCCAATTGTTTATCATTTCTACAGCTTTTTTATCATCGTTATACTTATGAAAAAAAACATCAAAATAATGAACAAACTCTTTTGCGAATATACCAGACCAATAGTTAAAACTATTTTCTTCCTCTGTGCTAATTAACTGTGAACCTTTTAGTCTTTGTTTGGCTGTCGTATCTTTAATGCCGAATGTTCTCAGATAATTCAGATAGTGCCTTTTCGCCAAATAGTCAGGAGTAAAAGCATCATGCACATCTTGATAATCTGGATATCCATCAAGTTTGCTTTGATTTTCTTTTTTCCAATCACCAAAAGAGAGCAGTTCAACAGAGACTTTTGATTTCCAAGCAACCCAAGTATTGACAACAAAGTAGCCTAAAAAGAAACATCCAAAAATCAAATCAAATTTGATAGTTGGGTTGCTCAGCATTATAACCCCCATTAATAAAGGTGAAACCCAACAAAAAATATCAATTATTCTTATGAATACGTGTTTAAACATTATTCTTCTCCTGTGGTTTTCCATTATCATCCCAAGAGATATGCTTGCAGCCACCTTTCCAATTACTACATCCCCAAAAGAAGTTGCCTTTTTTCTTTTTTGACTCCCGGCGCTGCAAATAGCCCTTGCCACAAGTAGGGCAAGGGTACGTTTCATCAATAGGTTGTTGTACCCATTTCACAGGCTTGCCTTTTACGTTGTTAAAACGTGTTTGGCATTGACTATCGCGGTCAATGTGCCCCCAAAACGGCTTTTTCACTGATTCGATAAAGTGAATAGCTTGGCCACAGTCGGGGCAAGTGTCTTTTTTCCACTCGCTAACTGGCTTTTTACCTGCTTTACCACCTTGAAATTGCGGTACGCTTTCAGCGCCTTGCGCGATTACTGCTTGAACGGTTTGCAAAACTGAATTAATAAGTGCCTCTTTGGGTTGCTTACCTGCCTTAATATCTTCTTGAACTAGCCACCAATATGCTGTGATGTCGATTGATTTAACCGTTTCGGGCAAATAGTTGTAAAATTGCCGCCCCAATTCAGTGCTGATAATCTGCTTTTTCTTACGCTTGATAAAGCCACGTTCTATCAACTTTTCGACAATGTCGGCGCGTGTGGCTACCGTGCCGATAGAACCGTTTTCGCCTTTCTTACCATCATCTTTATCAATCAAAATTTGTTTGATTTTCGGGTTCTTACAATACTTGGCGACCGATGTCATATCAGTGGTTAAACTCGCCTCTGTGTACCTAGCAGGTGGCTTGGTTTCTTTTTGCAGAACCTCATAGCCAGTCAAATCGGCAGGGTAGCTGCCATTCGGTATTTTGCTGATAAAACTAGGTTCATTTTTCTCTTTAATATCTAGGATAGTTTGCCAACTTGGATTGATAACTTGACTAGCCGTCGCGCTAAACAAGTGATTGTCTAGCTGTATGGATGCAGTCGTCTTATCAATTTCGGCAGGTGGCATAAACTGCACGAGATAATAAGTGGCGATCAGCTCGTAAATCTTGGCTTCATCAGTTGATAAGTCGCTCATTTTGACTTCTTTCAAAGTCGGAATAATCGCATGGTGAGCTGATACGTTTGCACTGTTAAAACAGCGTGGTTTTTTCTCAGTGCTGAGGTTATTAAACGTCTTAGAAAGATTGCTTTGCACTTGCTTTATCAGTTCGGGCGCATCATTAAAATGCTCATCATTCAAGTACTGACAGTCGGTACGGTTGTAAGTAATGGCTTTGTGCTTATCGCGTAATGACTGAGTCAACTTGAGTGTTTTCGCGGTGCTAAAGCCAAAGGCTTTGTTGGCTGTCGTTTGCAATTTAGTCAAGTTAAACGGTAGTGGTGCTGATTTCTTCTCCAACTTGTGGGTGACTTGTAATAGCCCACTGCGTTGCTGTAGCCCAGCCATGAGGTTTTCATAAAATACTGGATCAGTAATATGACCATTTTCATCAACTGGGTCAGTTTCTTTATTGATGACATACATCAGCTGTACAGACGTGCCTTTGCCACCCGTAACCGTTATCATCAGCTGATAGTAACTTTTCACGATATGGTTTTCGATTTCGTAATCGCGCTGCACAACAAGCCCTAGCGTTGGCGTTTGCACTCGGCCAACTGAGACTAAGTTTCCACCGCCTGCAAGCGTATAAAACCGTGTCAAATTCATTCCAAAGAGCAAATCCGAGATTGAGCGAGCAAGCGCTGCTTGTCCCTCCGCGATAAATTGAGAGTTGGGTTTTAACTGGTTTAGTGCCTTACGTATTACCGCGTGGTTGTTATCGTTGGTTGACAAACGATAGACAGGCTTTGTGTTACCGCACAAGTCCAAAATTTCATCAACAATCAGCTGTCCTTCATCGTCAGGGTCGCCTGCGTGGATAACGCTTTCGCACTGTTGCAGTAGTTTTTTTATCACATTAAACTGTTTCAGTGTGCGCTTAGATGGTTGCACAGGCCAAGGTGACCAATAGAGGGGTAAATTCGATAGCGTCCACTTTTGTCCCTCGGTTGGGTCAACTAATTCGACTAAGTGACCGACAGCCCATGTGACGGTGTAGTCACCCACAGTGATAAATCCGTCACCGAATTGGCTTTGTCCTGGTATGGCTAGGGCGATGTCTTTGCCTAGTGCGGGCTTTTCTGCGATGATGAGTTTTGTCATGCTTCTTCAACTTGTTTGTTTTTCTCTTTATTTTTAAGAAAACAATGAGTAAAAATATTTTTTAATGCGATAACCAATAGCATCATTATCCAAGCAATTACTATTGTTATAAAAAATACGAGTATTTCGTATTGAAGGTCGAGACGTGGACGATTAGAAAAAAAGGTTGATATAGCTATTCCAATAAAAAGAAAAATCCAATTTCTTTTTAAGATGAATTGGTCTAAATACTCTTTCCAAATGCTGTTAATGAATTGTTTCATGATCACAAGTCCCAAAGAGGGGGTGAATTCAGCTATTTCTTCTTTGTAATTACCGTTCATGTCGAGGCTACATTTTTTTATTTGATTTTTGTTACTCATTACTTTCTCCACTCAATTTTAATTTCACAAATGTACTCTTTCATTTTGGAACTCCAACCGTTACGCTACAACTCTGAGTTTCTGTTTTAATTTTCGGCGCTCATGAAAATCGTGAGAACTAAGTTTTTTACATTCTTTGTCTAACTCTTTTATATCTATCAAAGTCATGCCATTACCATAAAAGAAACACTTAAACTCTCTAAAAGGGGATGTTTCGACTTTGAGCATCATTGCTTTAACGTACACTTTGACTTTGGTATGAAATTCTGATCCTAAACTGTAATACAAGAAGGTGTTTAATTTGATGTCGTGAGAATTATTATTGCTAATCAAAAGTTTTGGGGATTGAAATGTGATTTTAATTCCTGCTGTTATCAGCATGGTAAAAGTAGACATTACAAGTAGCATATATCCTATATGGAAAGAGTTATCAATATCTTTTCCATCAATCTGTCCTGTTATTGCTCCGTAAAAAACCATTCCATAAATGATAATTGACAGAGTAAATATTGCTTTAATCCCAGACCACAGGACAGATAATATACGTCTTGTGCTTCCCCAAATGTCACTCCATTTAGCAGCAAGCAGTTCTTTACGATAGCGTTTTTTTACTCGTTTAATATCGTCTTGCGTAAATGTGTGCTCAATAACGTCATCTATATTTAGGTGTATTTCTTTATTGCTCATATTTATTTCCTTCTTCCAGAGCCAATTGGTTTAAAAATTTTAAATACGATATGGGGCGGCCATAAAATAAATTTATTATGGTGTTATAAAATTCTATTATTTGTTCATGTTCTTTTAAGACTTTCTCAGGTAGGTGGTAAGTGAACTCCTGCTTATAATCAAACAAAATAGTCTTATTATTTTTATAATAATTAATTAATTCACTAATTATTGTTTTTGCTTTATCTACACAGCAGTTACTGCCTTCAAAATGCCTAAAGATGAAACTTATATGGTGTTCTACAAAGTCATAATTTTTAAATAAGAAATTTAATTTTTCGTTATCTCCATGTAAGCTAAGTAAATAGCCGTCAACATAAATATCTAGAGGTCGTATAACATGAAACTCAAAGTCCCTCGGCTTTTTAAATTTTTTAAACTGTCCGTTTGTGACTTTCATGAAAGAATTTAAGGCATCATCACGAAATGCTTTAGATAACTGTTCAGAGATTAATAAAATATCTACTTGTTCTTCAGTCTTCATCGTCATCCTACTCTGTACCAACCAGAGTCAACTTCTCCTGCTCGCCACTCTCTCCATTCTTCCTCGATTTGCTCGTTGGTGTAGTCACTTGGAAAGGTCATAATTTCCTCGCCAAGGTCAACACGAGCGTAAAATTTCACGATAATTTCATCTTTATTTGTCTTCGACATTTTTAGTTCTCCTGCTTCTTATTTTTGACACAATCAAATCAGACAACCCCCACTTAGCTATTGCAATCATGAGTGCAATTACCATGAGCAGGCTGATAATCCCTTTTGTCGTTTCTGACTCAACGACAGTTTCGTGTAATCCGTCAATTTCTTTGGCTATTTTTTTAGCACTCTCACGACGTTGATTTTCGTATGTTTGTAGTGGCTCACAATGCTTGACCATGTCCAAATAGTGCAGGCTACTTCTATCATTGCCCAAACGAGCGTATTCTTTGTATGCAGTCATAAACTTTTCGTCCTGCATGCACTGTTCGCTTACTTTTTCCACTGCTTTGTTAGTTTCGTTGTCTTGCATGCTGATGGTTACAATCACTGCGATTACTATGCAAGCTGAAATAGTTAATGTTCTCATTGTTGTATCCCTCTGTAGTGCCGAATGGGACTCGAACCCATATCTTCCTTTCTGTCTTGTTTACAAGGTGCGCACGGCGCTTTATCCAATTAAGCTATCGGCACGTATTACTCACCCAATATTTCTTTTGTCTTTTTTGAGATATTCATTGCTTTTATGATGTCTGAATACTCTCTGTTGGTAATTTCCCCATCTTCCATTGCTTTTGTTATTTGAGATTTTTCAATCTGCTTTGTTTGTACCAAGGTTTTTAGCTCAGTGTATTTCTCTGTGGTAATTTCCATAGAACCATAGAGAACTTTTAGAATTGACATAACAAACCACAAGAAAATGATTAATATGGCTATGATTAAAACTTTATAAAAGAGATCTTTCCCCTCATAAGTTTCTTGCGTGTTTTCCATTTGTTCGCCCATTTTTTGTTTCTCCTCTTTCTATGGAATTACTATGGTTGCGGATATTTTGTCTTTTTGAAATACCTTGCTTTTAAAACGGACAATCCTCGGGCTGCTCATTTTGCACTTGCCCTGTAGCAGGTGTTGTCGTTCCTTGATTCACTGAAGCATTTGTTTGCTGTCCGCTTTGTGGTTGTACTGGAGCAGTATTTGCTTGTCCCGTTGTATTGGGTGATTGTTCGCGTCCGCGTACTAGAGCATTTTCATTGTTCACTGGGGCAGGTGGTGGGCTAGGTACTTGCCCTGTTTGGTTGCCGTGCACAGGTTGACTTGCTTGCGCGTAGTTTTGCCCTGTTGCAGGTGTTGCCTGTCCTTGTACTGGTGCTTGTTGCCCTTGTGCGTAACCTTGCGCCTCTGGGTAGTTCATATTGGCTTGATTCTTATCTAAGAAGATAACGTCACTTGCAACGATTTTTGTTCCATATCGTGTTTCACCCGTATTGTCTTGCCATGAGTCGTAACGGATAGCACCCTCGATAAACACATGAGAGCCTTTTCTCAAAAATTTGCCCATTGCCTCTGCCAAGCCTTTGAAAGCGACCACCCTGTGCCAGTCGGTACGTTCTCTCTCTTGACCGCTTGCCTTATCTGTCCACTTTTCACTTGTGGCGACCGATATGGTTGTGACTGCATCACCATTCGGCATATAGCGCATTTCTGGGTCATTGCCAAGGTGTCCGATGATTTGAACTTTGTTTAATGATTTTGCCATTGTTATTTTCCTCGTTTTGAAATTGTTATGCTGAGTAGCAAAGTGACTCTTCTTGGATGTCACGAATCACTACTTCCAGTTCGGTTACACTGCCATCGTTTATTAGATGGTTGATTGACGATAACGTCATGTTTTGCACTTCGCTGAGTAAATCGGCGTTTGGCTGCGTTAAGCTATACACATCGTTAATCACCCAGTCCGCAGCGACTAATTTTTCGTAGTCAAAGAAGTCTTTAACACTCTTCAAATTAATTGTCAGCGACCCTTGTATGCAGAGGTGAATAATTCTCAAAACAACCGTGCTTTCACTCATGTTTAGATGGGTTGCGATGACATTCGGAAAAACCGCCTCAGAGCCACCCTGTTGCGCGAAATACTTCAAAGCAAGGTAAACCTTTAGCGATTCCCCTGGAAGAAGTTTTAGCGCGCTTACAGGGCAGATTACGTTAGGGTCTGTCATTTGGTCTCCAGTAGTTCATAAAGTGAAAATTCATTGCGTGACAATTTTTCTAAATTTTCAATAGTCTTTGCTACGTCACGCATCGCATGATTTAGAGATATTCTTTTTTTCTCAAACGCCAAAAATTCTTTGATGAAATCATCTCCCTTGCTTTTTAGCAGCTCAAGGACTCTATCTTTATCAGAAGAGCGATTAAAATCGCGAACTCTGATGCCGAATTGATGTGCAATTCCTCTTTTGTTATTTTTGCATT
>PDWJ01005707.1_pt1 | contig 10081 bp, 9 predicted proteins | sample 1430881 | NCBI WGS metagenome assembly PDWJ01 (sample SAMN01162460, study PRJNA174530) | Oral metagenome, whole genome shotgun sequencing project. | biome: Marine environment; feature: Marine mammal; material: Swab sample of the gingival sulcus; isolation source: swab sample of gingival sulcus...
CGGTATGGTGGCAGCGAGCTGGCTGAAAACATACCCGAATGACTATCACGGTGCAGTTTTTCTTAACACCTCGGACATCAGCTCACCGTTTTATAAGAGGATGAAACCAAAGGCTTTTTGGCAGATTTTGAAAAGCTCGGCAATACGAGATGTCTATCAGAAAGAAAAAATTATAGTTTCCCTTGTCTGTAACACCGCTGATATTGAGCAAACGACAGCTCACTGGGCTGCCATTCGCAGGACGGCCCCTGTCACAGCTGGAAACAGCCTTCGCCAGCTGACAGGTGGTATTTTCTTTCGATTTCCAGAAACCATTCCTGTTCCATCACTTTTTATAAGCAGCCTGAAGGATAGTATGGTGGATCCCTATTGTACTGAGAAAATAGCTGAAAAACTGGGACAAACAGTTACTGTCCATCCAACGACAGGCCATGATATCACAACTGATGCACCGGAATGGTGCTCTGAAACGATGTATCACTGGCTCACGCAACTCTCACCGAACAATTTATAAATATCCGACCTATCAACAACGATTTTTCCATAAAAATCAAAGCCTGGGCGGCCCCTTAACAATCATTTCCGCAATGGTGAGTTTGATCCGGGGATATCTCTTTCCTCTTCCCCCTAAAAACTGCGTTTCAAGCATGACCATTTGCGAAAGCATCGCTGTTCTATCAACCTGCGGCGGCGAGTCACCTGCAATCTGCTGGCATCTGTGGCATCCGGGAAAAGAGAGCTTTTTCCCATCAGGTCTGCTCATGGAGGCAGGCACCCCGTGGTTCCTACAGATAAGCAGTCTGTGTTCATAGAGGCAGCATAAACCATCCCGGTTAAGCGGACACATGATCTGCGGTCTTTCTCCCATCGAAAGTGCCTCTGCTGCCTTTTGTACGTAGTTCTTTGCTTTTTGGATGATATTTCCTCTTTCATTATCTGCCAGAGCTGAAAGCCCCTGCCATAAATACCACCACTCCAGATAGGTATAATGTTGAAAATAGGAGTCACAGCAGTTATCATCGCAGCCCTCACAGGTAAAACCCAGCATCCTTGCGACCCTGTTATAACGTAACTCCATATCTTTATAGAGCTTTTGCAGGGCAAGCATAATCTGCTGCTCATCAGGTATCATTTGGAAAAATCCTTTTCAGAAAAGCCTGTAACCTGATAGACGGAAACCTCAACAGCGCCTGTTCGCCATAGATCCTTCTCTATTCCGGCCTTATGACAGAGATGGTCTAAAAAATTGGCTGGTTCAGGAAGCTGTTTCCAGACCTGGGGAAGAAAGGTTGCAGATACTCTGCCTTTTTTTAGAACCACACCATCTCTGTGTGGCTGGAGACGTACTACCAGATCTTCTCCATCTTGAAAGTGAAGCGGGCAAGGTTTTGTGAGTATGGAGATGGAAAGATCAATTTTTTCAAGTTCATCAGATTTTACAGGGGAAAATCTGGAATCGTGAAATGCGGCATTCACTGCATTTTTCTGTATGGATGTAACAAGAGAGCCGGTGGGTACAAGATTACCAATACAGCCGCGAAGCCGGCCTTCTTTCTGCAAGGTAACAAAGGTTGCCGCTTCTTGTAAAAAGAGTGGATCTGCATACTCTCGTTCATCACCGGAAAGACCCAGTTTTTTTTCAATTGCATCTCTGGCGATAGCCAGGAGTATCTGTTTTTGACTGGCAACAAGTTCCATAATCTCCTGCTACCTTCCTGATGCAACACCAAGCATCATACAGTTTATACCGCTGCCAATGCCAAGAAGGGCACCTTTTTGTCCGCAGGCAAACGCTTTTTCCTCAAGGGCGATAGCAAGGGTAATGGGTGCTGAAACGGAGCCCACATTACCGAGATAGTTGAGTGTTTCAAAATTCTTGGTGACATCAAGATGCAACCTCTCAAAGAGAAGCTTCGCATGGGCAACGCCCACCTGATGACAGAAAAATCTGTCAATTTCATCTGCTGACCAGCCGGAAATTGACGAAAACTCCTGCCATGTTTTACGAGCTGTATCGACGCCCTGAATCAGTAACTCCTCACTACTCGTCTCCATAAGTGTATTACCGTTCATCTGCATGCCACCATGACAAAGATTGACAAAGGAGGTGTTTGACCGGCAGGCACCGCAGACAAGCTGTAACGGATATTTACCTGTTTTTCCACTACTCATAATACATGCAACAGCACCCGAACCTATGGTCAAGGAGGCAAAGGCGGGTTTAATGGTTTTTCTTGTCAATGTTTGATCTGAACAGAGGGCTTCTATCGTCGATTCAAGTAGATTTTCTGCTGTTTCTCCTGAGACAATGAGGCCATTTTTTACCTGGCCAAGCTCAATCATATTGCCCAGCATTACCATACCATTGAGAAAACCCAGGCAGGCATTTGAAAGATCAAAGACCTGGCATCTTTCAGAGAGTCCCAGTTTATTATGAACAAAGGAGGCTGAGGCAGGCTCCATCATATCCCTGCTCACCGAGGTGAAGATTAAACATTCAATGGATTCTGGTGATATATCAGACTGAAGGATGGCTTTTTTCCCTGCCATTGCAGCAGCATCACTGGGTCTGGTTCCTTTTTTCCATAACCTGCGCTTTTTAATACCACTCATCAATTCCAAACGTCCTTTCGGCAGTTTCAGACGTGTATAAACGCTATGGAGCCTGTCCTCTATTTCTTCAGAGGTGACAATACGAGGCGGAAGCTCGTATGCCAGAGAGTTAATACATACATCGGTGTAGAAAAACATGGTTACTTATTTTGAAATGTCTCTATTTTTTCAACGAGTAATTGCAAGGCATTTTTATCAGGATAAAAATCGTCACAATCACTCTGCTGGTATTTTTTATCGGTATCACCAAATGCCACAACCACCGCTCTGCACCCTGAAAACTTTTCCAGCTGACGAACGGCCTCTATAATTTTAAACCCTTCGTTGACGTCAAATGAAGCATCAATGATAATAAGATCAAAACGGGTTAAAGAAGCCTGATACATGGCAACACTTCTGGTTTCAGCAAGCGTCACACTCCATCCTCTTTCAACAAGAGGTTGAAGAATAGCTGTTTCTCTTGCAGAATCTGCACTGACAACGAGAGCTTCATGCACAACATAGCCGGCAAGTATTTCCAGAAGCTGGACTCTGTCTATGGGCTTTGGCAGAAAATCATCCATACCAGCCTGAAAACAGCGCTCCCGGTCTCTTTCCAGCCCGTGTGCGGTTAAAGCGATAATGGGACAATGCCGTGTGCTTTTTTTCTCCTTTTTTCGAATTTCCCGTGTTGCCTCAAGCCCATCCATAACAGGCATCTGCACATCCATCAATATAGCATCAAATCTCTCTTTTTCGACTAATTTGACAGCCTTCTCACCGTTGTCCACAACAGTGACCACCATTCCTTCTTGTTCGAGAAATGCCTTTGTTACCGCAGCATTGATAAACTCATCCTCAGCGAGTAAAACAGAGCAACCCTTGAGTAAAACGCCTGTTTCCTGATTATCAAACTGGATGTTTACCGGGAGATTATCCCTCTCCAACAAGGCTTGATTTCCAACCGGCCAGGTGAACCATAATATTTTTTTGCCGGATTTTTCATTACGTTCAGCGATATCACCATTAAAGAGCCAGACAAGCTGTGCGGCAACGGCAAGACCGAATTTTTTATAGCTGTATTTTTCATCATCATGAAAAAACTCATCGCCTATCGGCAGGATTTTCTCTTTTAATAACGAATTTTTAGGCAAAACAATTTCAAAACGGATCATGGCGTTACCGTTCTCATCAAACCCGCCATTTTCTATATGAAGGGAAATATTACCCGATTCTGTAACATCAATACCATAGGATATCAGTTTATTGAGAACCTGCCGCAATCGTGTAGCGTCGCTATCGATACACCCTGGAAGATCCGCGGCATAGCTTACCTCTACTGTTATTTCCTTATGCTTTGCTGAAAGTTCAGCAACATAAAGATCATATTCAAGCTCCTTTTTTAGATTGAAGATTGAAATATCCCTGCGAAGACGGCCTGCCTGCAAGTCAGCATAATCTATAATATCACTGAGAATATTAAAAAGTCTGCCCGCTGATACATGTATCATTTCCATAGATTCCTGCTGTTCCTCAGCAAGATCTGTTTCCAGCACAAGTTCTGTCAACCCCATGATGGCATCCATGGGAGTGAGTATTTCATGGCTTATTCCAGACCACAGTTTACTGGTATTTCCCCGCGCTTTTATATCCACAACGTCTGTGCTGGTTACTCTTTTTAGCTGTGCAGCAAGCCTGGCATTTTCTTTTGCAAGCCTTTCATTTTCGAGCATGACAAGAGATAATTTTTTTTCCAGGTCTTTCATATCTCATACTCCCTTATAAAAATTTTTTTTCAACGAACGAGGTATAATATACTCTTCTTTTTTCCATCATTTACTACAAACTATTTTCCAGCAGAAATGCGTGCGGCCGCTTCTCTGAAAATCATAAGGGATGGTTTTTTTGGTAATGTTTTCTACAGTAAACAACATCTTAAGCCGTTCATCCAATGTAAAGTTCTTATAATTTGTAGAAAAATATATGCAACCAGAATCTTCAAGTATCCTAGCAGCCATTTTTATAAGCCTGAAATGGTTTGTTTGAACATCAAAGAGAAGATTCTTCTTTTTAGTGTTGGAAAAGGTGGGCGGATCTATGAAAATAATATCATATGTTCCCTGCTCTCGATCCAGCCATTTTTTACAATCTTCCTGAACAAAGAAATGGTTATCCAGACTCAGTCCATTGAGTAAAAAGTTGTTTTTTGCCCATATGTTATAGGTTTTTGAAAGATCAACAGATGTTGTACTTACCGCACCGCCAAGCGCAGCATGAACAGAGGCTGTGGCTGTATAGGAAAAAAGATTTAAAAACCGCTTTTTCTTTGCCTCCTGTCCCAGGAGTTTTCTCAGTGGCCTGTGATCAAGAAAGAGACCTGTATCAATATAGTTAGTAAAATTTACATAAAAATACGCCTTACCCTCTCGTACCACATGGAATTTAGGCTGTGTCTCTTTTTTCTGATACTGGCTTTTCCCCCGCTGTCTCTTTCTCTTACGGACAAAGACCTTTTCGCGTGAAAGATCAAAAACCCTTCGGATTATATGCAGGGCAATAGAAAGCCTTTTTTGAGCCAGCCTTTCATCTATTGATTTTGCAGGGGTAAATTCCTGTAAAAAGACATATCTCTCATAGAGATCGATGGCAAAATTATAATCAGGAAGATCTCTATCGTAGACCCTGAAACAATGTATGTTTTGTGTTGTTGTCCATTTTTTTATTTTTTTCAGATTTTTAACGAGTCTATTGTAAAAATCTACTCCATTTTCCAATGTAGAGGTATCAATCTCATTGAAATAAATATTTTTTTCTTTTTTCTTTTCAACGACACCTGTCAGCAGCCGACACTCGAGGGGACCGTTTTTTAATCGTATGGACTGTCTTTCAGAAAATGAAAAGAGGTCTGTAAGACCTGGCTCCGCGATCAAAACCCCGGCCTGCCATCCATGCAGTTTATCGACAATAATTCTGGAAAAACCCTGGTACAAAGCACGTATTTCATTTTTTTCAGATAATCTTTCTCCATAGGGCAGGTTCACGGCCAAGATACCTCGTTGTCCAACCCTCTTTTGAAAGGCTACATCCTGCTGTACGACTGTTATTTTTTCATCAAATCCAGCTCTCTTTATATTTTCTTTGGCAATTGCAACCATCTCCGCGCTGGTATCATAACCTATTATTTCAGGCCACGGTTTTTCATAGGCCGACTCTTCCTTTGCTACCGCTTCATCAACAATCTTTCCCCATAAATCAGAATCATGTCCCTTCCATCCTGTAAAGCCAAAATATTTTCGGGAAAGTCCAGGTGCTGTATTTCCCCAGATCATTGCCGCCTCTACGAGCAGGGTCCCAGATCCACACATGGGATCTATAAAGGTATATTCGCTGGATAGGCCATTATGCCACCCCGCAAAACGAACAAGCGCTGCAGCAAGATTTTCTTTTATTGGAGCTGCACCTTGCTTTCCCCTGTATCCTCTTCGATGCAGGCTCTCTCCGCTAAAATCGAGATAAATGAATCCGTTGTTTTTTTCTACATGCAGATGAAACCGTACATCTGCTCTTTCTTTTTTTACATTAGGCCGTGTACGGTTTTTTTCCCTGATTGAATCAACCAGCCCGTCTTTCAGCTTCAGGGCAGCATAATGACTATGGTTTACAACAGAATTTTTTCCTAATGTTGCTGAGACAGAAAAGGTCTTTTCAGGATCAAGATGAAAACTCCAATCTACGGCTCTTGCCTCGTTATAAATATCATCGCTATTATCAATGATAAATTTTTGTAATAACATTAAAATCTTGGAAGAATATCTTGACCAGAGACACATAGAATACCCAGACTTCAGTGTTCCCCACCACCATATGACCCCTGGAGCTGTATCCTTTATTTTCCCGCCTGCATGTATGATTTCTGCTGACGTCAACTGTTCAAGCCCAAGGTTACAGTTGGCAACAAATATGTGTTCATCTTCAACAACCATTATTCCCTCTTGTTTGCAGTTTTACTTGATACTACAGCATAAAAAACATACTAACCGAAATACTATCTAATATCCTTTTTCTTTAAATATTGAAAGATGCTTGACCTATCATATAATATGGATAGAATATATAATATTTTTCTACATTTATTCTTTTTTATTTCAATGTTATATATTGCAACTCATTAACACGCTTTTCAATAAAGGAGAAATTATGAAAAAAAACATCTTACTCACTGTGCTCTGTATACTTGTAATGTTATTATTTACAAGTTGCTCGAAAAAAGAGGTGGAACCCCCTGCACTGAATAATTCAGAGATGGAATTACAGGGAGAGGGAAATGAAATCTATTACCCGCCAGCTGATGGTACAACCAGCTATAACGAATCTGCTATAGGTGCTGAAGAAACCCTGGATTCGACAAACTCCTATAATAATGACACAGGTAATCTTAGTGTAAATAGCGATAGTGAAGCCATAAAAGAAACGGATGCCTATAAAAAAGAACACGGAAGATCATCACCAGGATTCAGTCCCATCTACTATGACTTTGATAACGCGACCATCCGCGCTGATATGATTTATAGAATGAAAAACAATGCCATTTTTCTCAATGAAAACCCCTCGACAAACGTGGTGATCGAGGGAAATTGCGATTATAGAGGCACCAATGAGTATAACCTGGCCCTTGGCCAGAGGCGGGCACTGGTTGCAAAACAGTATCTTATAGATCTTGGAATAGACAGTAACAGAATCCGGACAGTAAGCTATGGTGAAGAAAATCCTCTATTTATAGGCAATGATGAAGAGGCATATGCGCAAAATAGAAGATGTGATTTTGTTGCGGAGTAAAACAACCAGGCAGGTACTTTTCAATCAAGGCGTACGAAAAACATTACCATATTAAAAACCAGGTATTATCTGGTTTTTAGATCATGGAGAATACGATCACAAACTTCCTCGACGGACAGGGTTGTTGTATCCAGATAGAGAGCATCATCTGCTTTTTTTAGTGGTGCAACGGCCCTTTCCGAATCATTTTTATCCCTTTCGATTATTTGCCTCAGCAATTCTGACTCATCCACCTTATTGCCTTTGCTGCGGAGTTGTCTGGCTCTTCTTCGACAACGTTCTTCTACTGTTGCATCGAGAAAATATTTATATGCAGCATGAGGAAAAACAACTGTTCCCATATCTCTTCCTTCTGCAACAATACCTCCATTTTCGCCAATTTTTCTCTGCATTTTTGTAAGAAAACTGCGTACAGATGCAAGAGCGGATATTTTAGAGGCAGCCATGGAAAGTTCAGGTGTGCGGATTAAAGAACTGACATCTTCACCGTTCACAAGCACACCAACGTCTAAGGTAGCTGATTGAGGTGGTAACAGTTCAAGAGTTATATTATTGAGTTGATCTTTTATATATTTTTCATCGTCAAAATCACAAGTACGATTAAAAAAATAAAAGGCAACACCTCTATACATGGCACCTGTGTCAAGATAGGTACGTCCTGTTTCAGCGGCAACAGTTCTGCTTACTGTTGATTTACCCACCCCTGATGGGCCATCTATGGTAATGACAGGTTTATATTTTTTCATATTATACAGTGGCTATTCTGTTTGCCAGGCCTGTAACACATTCGATATTGTATGCCACTTTCAATAATGTCTCTTCTTTGAAATGAGGCCCCATAAATTGAATACCTATGGGCAGACCATCTGAGCTGAAACCTCCTGGTACTGAAATTCCTGGAATACCGGCCATATTGGCAGAAAGTGTATATATGTCAGAAAAATACAAAGCTAAGGGATCATCACTGTTTTTTCCCTTTTGCCAGGCAGGGGTCGGTGTTACCGGAGAGACGATAACATCGCAGCTGGTAAATGCCTTTTTAAAGTCATTAACTATAATTGTTCTGATCTGAGAGGCTTTTTTATAATATGCCTCATAATATCCGGAAGATAAGGCATAGGTTCCTATAAGTATTCTCCTTTTTACCTCATCACCAAATCCCTTTGAACGAGTTTGGGTATACATTTCACGTAAGGATGTCTCATTTTTATCCCTGAAACCATAGACCACACCATCATAACGTGCCAGATTTGAACTCGCCTCGGCAGGTGCGATTATATAATAGGCGGCCACACAATATTCGTTGTGAGGCAGAGATATATCAATAATTTTGGCGCCAGCGTCCTCTAAAATTGCTATTCCATTTTTAACAACTTTGAGAACATCTTCGTCAATGCCCTCTCCAAAATATTCCTTTGGAACGCCTATGGTCATTCCCTTCAGCCCTTTTTTCAGACTCTGGGTAAAATCTACAACCTCTTTTTTAACCGATGTCGAATCTTTTTCATCATACCCGCTGATACAATTCATAATCAAAGCATTGTCATGTACATCCCTGGTTAAGGGGCCTATCTGATCAAGGGAAGAGGCAAAGGCTACAAGACCATATCTGGAAACACGACCATATGTGGGTTTCATTCCCACAATACCACATAGAGAGGCTGGTTGGCGAATAGAACCGCCTGTATCTGAACCCAAGGAAGCTGGACATTGTCCCGAAGCAACTGATACTGCCGAACCACCTGAAGACCCACCGGCAACATACTTCTCTTTCCATGGATTATCAGGTACACCAAAAGCGCAGGTCTCAGAGGTCGATCCCATCGCAAATTCATCCATTGTTACCTTACCAAGAATAACGGCACCTTCTTTTTTCAGTTTTTTAACAACAGTTGCATCATACGGTGAGATGTACTTTTCAAGCATTTTTGAGCCGCAGGTTGTCCTGATTCCCCGGGTACATATAAGGTCCTTTATAGAAACAGGAATTCCTGACAGTCTGCCAGCTTCTCCTTTTTTTCGAAGCTCATCCTGTCTTTTTGCTTCTAAAAGTGCTTTTTCAGCGTCCACTGTAATAAAGGCTTTAAGCCGGAAATCAGTTTCTTCAATTTTTTTTAAAGAACTTGAAACAAGCTCAACCGCTGTGATATCACCTTTTTCCAGATTCTCAAGTGATTCAGAAATTGTATATGTATAGGGTTCCATGTCTTTTGAATTATTTTTTTATATATAATGAATACATTATATAATTTTAGGAACTATAAATGTTTCATCATTTTTTTCGGCACAATTTTTTAAAGCATCATTCTGCGGCAGAGAAGGAACTACAGTATCTTCACGAAAGGCATTGGATATGGAAAAGATATGTGTGGTAGGCTCGATGCCTTCTGTATCGATCTCTTCCATTTTATCAATATACCGCAGAATATTATCCAGCTGTTTTGTCATTATTTTTAATTCATTTTCATTGAGATGTAACCTGGCCAGATACGCCACATGAAGAACTTCTTCCTGTGATATTTTCATTTTATTATCCTGCTTATATATAAAGGTTAACTCTGTTAATTTTCCATATAGTCTCTGGAATAAACCCTGTTTATCGGGGAAAAATCAACAATGCTTCGAGTAAATACTTCTACAGTTTCCCTGTCAA
>PDWJ01008259.1_pt1 | contig 10081 bp, 5 predicted proteins | sample 1430881 | NCBI WGS metagenome assembly PDWJ01 (sample SAMN01162460, study PRJNA174530) | Oral metagenome, whole genome shotgun sequencing project. | biome: Marine environment; feature: Marine mammal; material: Swab sample of the gingival sulcus; isolation source: swab sample of gingival sulcus...
GAGGGCGACACTGACGGATGCGGGAGGCGCGCCCCTGCCAGGCAAGGCGGTCAGCTTTGCGACATCGCTGCCGGGCGGCGGGAGTGCGGGTATTGCTACTATTACCCCGTCTACAGCCACGGCGATTACTAATTCCAATGGTCAAGCCAGTATTCAGTTGGTTTCTACCGGGTCTGGTGATGGTCCTGTCGTTGTCACCGCAACGGGATATATAACTGATGCGGTAACGGTGGCCAACAGCGCCTTTTTTGCGGTGGGTGAAGATGTCAGTACTGGCGATTTGCGCATAGGTCGAGGTTCTGGTGGTGGTTTTGTCGAAGGCGAACTGGTGCTGTCAACTTCGCCGATTGCCTTTGGCGGTGGTACCACAGTGACCGCGCATATTGTTGATGCTGCCAGTGCTTTAACCACAGAGCTGGTTGATGTGACCTTTACCAGTATTTGTGTGGCTGCGGGCAAGTCCACCATTGATGCTGCGGTGACAACCGTGGGCGGTGTGGCGCGGGCGCAGTATGTGGCCAATACCTGTGCGGATGAGGATGTGATTACTGCCACGGCAACATTAAATGGAACACCGTCTACAGCGCGGGTTACCCTGGACATCCAGCAAAATACGGTCGGAGCGATTCAGTTCGTCTCCGCTGCGCCTGAGCAGCTTGCGATTAGTGGTGTCAGCAGTTCTGGGTTGCCGCATACATCCGAGGTGGTGTTTAAAGTCATTGGTAGCACGGGGCAGCCAGTTGCCAGCGAGGCGGTGAACTTTACCTTAAGCACGACAGTTGGTGGGATTACCTTAAGCCAGGCTTCGCTCAGGACAGATGCCGATGGTCAAGTCAGGGCATTTGTTAATGCGGGAACAGTGCCAACTTCGGTTGTAGTGCGTGCTGAGCTTGCCAGTAACCCTGCTATTGCCACCGAGTCTAACCTTTTGGCAATAAGTACAGGCCTGGCTGATCAGGACAGTTTCAGTTTGAGTTTCTCCGAGCTCAACCCGGAGGGAGCAGACCATGATGGTGTAGAAGTCACTGTGACCGCACGCTTAGCCGATTCGTCAAATAACCCGGCGCCTGACGGTACGCTGGTGACCTTTACAACCGAGGGCGGCAGCATACAGCCTAATTGCACAACCACGGGCGGTGTTTGCTCGGTGACGTGGACTAGTCAGAACCCTCGTCTATTTAGTAGTCACCGCTCAACTGTGTTGGCGTATGCGGTTGGTGTGGAAACCTTTACCGATACTGATGGTTCTGGCACCTATAACAATGGAGATATTCTGCCATTTGATGATTTGGCAGAAGCTTTTCACGACGTTAATGAGAACTCGACTTGGGATCCAAGTGAAGAATTTATAGACTTTAATAATGATGGGGCTTGGAACGCTGGTGATGGTGAATACAACGGCGTACTGTGTGATCATACAACACTGTGTTCTGCGGTCAGAACTATCAATGTCCGTGGCGATGGTGTGATTGTGATGAGCGGTTCATTTGCACAAATTGGCATGAACAGCACGACTACGGTGGATGGCCCACCTTTGACGGGGGCTAATGCGATTCCGGCTGGAGCGTTTGTCAGTATAGATAACAAGATTGTTGATAGCGCTGGTCAAACCATGCCGGCGGGGACAACCATTGCCGCAAGCATTGATGGCGATGGCTTCTCGTTGACCGGGCCTAGTAGTTGGACGGTGCCTTCCAATAATGCTGTTAATCCGGCGCCTTATTCCTTTGGTGTCAAGGTGGAAAATACGGCTATCAGTGGTACTCAGGGGCAGTTGACAATTACAGTCACCACACCTAGGGGTCATCCGACCAGTGACTCGCTGGCACTGCAGGTGCAATAGAACATTACGCCGCAAGGCTTGAAAAAAAATTAACTGACCTTACTATTAGCACTCCCGAGGCGGGAGTGCTATTTTTTTGCCCGTCTGTTTAGTTTGAATACCCAATTTGGAGGTTGTCTTACATGGCTATTCGCCCTTTGTATGATCGTGTGCTGGTAAAGCGCAAAGAAGAGGAAACGACCAGTGCTGGCGGAATCATTATCCCGGACAGCGCTGCCGAGAAGCCCGTGCAGGGTGAGATTGTTGCTGTGGGTAACGGCAAGCAGCTGGACAACGGCGAGGTGCGCGCCCTGGAAGTGAAAGTGGGCGACGTGGTGCTGTTTGGCAAGTTCAGCGGCACAGAGGTGAAGGTTGACGGCGAAGAGCTGTTGATTATGCGTGAAGATGATATTCAGGCCATTGTTGAATAATTGAGTCTGACAGGAGATTTAAAATGAGTGCAAAAGACGTAAAATTTGGTGATGACGCGCGCAGCCTGATGGTTGCGGGTGTGAACACACTGGCTAATGCCGTTAAGGCAACCCTGGGTCCCAAGGGTCGCAATGTAGTATTGGACAAGGCCTTTGGCGCTCCGGCGATTACCAAGGACGGCGTATCTGTCGCCAAGGAAATCGAGCTGGAGAACAAGTTTGAGAATATGGGCGCGCAGCTGGTGGGCATGAACCCCATGGATTTGAAGCGCGGTATCGACAAGGCAGTAACAGCTGCTGTAGCAGAGCTGAAATGCTTGTCACAGCCTTGTGGCGATGCCTCGGCCTGGGCGCAGGTGGCGACGATTTCTGCCAACTCTGACAAGGCGATTGGCGATATTATTGCTGAAGCCATGCAGAAAGTCGGCACTGAAGGCGTGATTACCGTTGAAGAAGGTTCAGCGCTGGAAAATGAGCTGGATGTGGTTGAGGGAATGCAGTTTGATCGCGGCTACCTGTCGCCGTATTTCATCAACAATCAGGACAAGATGATTGCCGAGCTGGATGATCCCTTTATCCTGTTGTTCGACAAGAAAATCTCCAATATCCGCGACCTGCTGCCCCTGCTGGAAGGCGTGTCAAAAGCCGGTCGTCCACTGCTGATTATTGCCGAAGATGTTGATGGCGAAGCACTGGCGACCCTGGTGGTCAACAGCCTGCGCGGCATTGTTAAAGTGGCTGCGGTCAAAGCTCCCGGCTTTGGCGATCGCCGCAAGGCCATGCTGGAAGACTTGGCCATCCTGACTGGCGGCACGGTGATTGCTGAAGAAGTTGGCTTGTCGTTGGAGAAGGCCACGCTGGATCAGCTGGGCACTGCCAAGCGTGTCACTATCAGCAAGGAAAACACCACAGTGGTCGATGGTGCCGGTAATGCCGAGGCGATCAGCGCCCGCGTTGCTGCCATTCGCACCCAGATGGAAGAGGCGGCCTCTGACTACGACAAGGAAAAGATGCAAGAGCGTATCGCCAAGCTCGCCGGTGGTGTAGCTGTTATCAAGATTGGTGCAGCCACAGAAATGGAAATGAAAGAGAAGAAAGACCGCGTTGATGATGCCTTGTCTGCCACCCGTGCTGCGGTGGAAGAGGGTGTTGTACCCGGTGGTGGTGTTGCCCTGGTGCGCGCCTATGCCAAAGTTGCTGCACTGACCGCTGAGAATGAAGACCAGAATGTTGGTATCTCCATCGCTCTGCGCGCCATGCAGGAGCCACTGCGCACGATTGTCGCCAATGCCGGCGGCGAGTCGTCTGTGGTGTTGGACAAGGTGGCCAATGGCGAAGCTGCCTTTGGTTATAACGCTGCCAACGGTGAGTATGGCGATATGCTGGAACAAGGTATTCTCGATCCGACCAAGGTCACGCGCTCTGCCTTGCAGAATGCGGCCTCTATCGCCGGATTGATGATTACCACCGAAGCCGCCGTTGCTGAGCTTCCCAAGGAAGACGCGGCGCCGATGCCCGATATGGGCGGCGGCATGGGTGGTATGGGCGGCATGATGTAAGCTGTCCTATCGCCTTTGGGCGCAGCGCAGGCTGCGCCCATAAAAAAGCCCCGCACTGCGGGGCTTTTTTTATGGTGCTATTAAAAGGGGGGCTTCTGGACTATCCGCATACAGTAAAATCAACAACTTCCGCATTGCAAGGAGCAAATGCGGATAGTCTGCGGAAGCACTTGTTCAGCTCCCCTAGCTTTCCAGCGCATCATCGGCAACATGGTATTTGGGATCTTCCATCACATTGACTTCGACCAAGTCTTTGGCCTTGTGCAGCAGCTCGCGGCAGTCGGGACTGAGGTGGCGCAGGTGCAGGGTTTTGCCGGCGTTCAGGTAGCGCTCGGCCAGTTTGTCGATGGCTTCCAGGCCGGAGTGGTCGTAGACGCGGCTGTTGGCGAAGTCGATGATGATGTCGTCGGGGTCGTCCTTGGGGGTGAAGATTTCCTGAAAGTTCTTGATCGAGCCGAAGAAAACCGCACCGTTGACCTGGTAGATTTTTGAGCCGTTATCGTCAATGCTTTGCTGCGCGTAGAGTTGCTTGGCGTGCTCCCAGGCAAAGACCAGGGCGGAGACTATTACGCCGACGACCACGGCAAGAGCGAGGTCAGAAATAACGGTGACTCCCGAGACCAGAATAATGACAAAGGCATCGGCTTTGGGGACTTTGGACAGGATGCGCAGGCTCGACCATTCAAAGGTGCCGATAACGACGATAAACATCACGCCAATCAGGGCGGCGAGGGGGATTTTTTCAATCAGGCTGCCGCCGAACAGGATAAACAGCAGCAGGAAGATGGCCGCTGATGCCCCGGACAAGCGGCCGCGCCCGCCGGATTTGATGTTGATCATGCTCTGCCCGATCATGGCGCAGCCACCCATGCCGCCGAACATGCCGGTGGCAACGTTGGCGAGGCCCTGGCCGACACACTCGCGGTTGGTGCGGCCGTGGGTTTCGGTCAGCTCGTCAATCAGGCTGAGGGTCAGCAGGGATTCAATCAGGCCGATGGCGGCCAGTACCAGAGAGTAGGGCAGGATAATCCACAGGGTTTCCAGGCTGAAGGGGACGTTGGGGATGTGGAAATCGGGCAGGCCGCCCGAGACGGAGGCGATATCGCCAACGGTTTTGGTGTCGATATCAAGGCCGATCACAATCAGGGAGACGGTGATAATTGCGACCAGTGGTGCGGGTACGGCGGTGGTCAGCTTGGGCAGCAGGTAAATAATCAGCATGGTCAGGGCGACAAAGCCAACCATCATTTGCAGGGGCAGGTGGGTGAGGATGTCGCCCAGGCCGCTGCCGGGTTCTGGCATGGGGAACTGCCCCAGCTGGGCGAGGAAGATGACAATCGCCAGGCCGTTGACAAAGCCGAGCATCACCGGGTGGGGCACCATGCGGATAAACTTGCCCAGCCCCAGTACGCCCGCACTGACTTGAATCACTCCCATCAGCACCACGGTGGCAAACAGGTATTCCACGCCGTGATCGGCTACCAGTGCTACCATCACCACCGCCAGTGCGCCAGTTGCGCCAGAAATCATGCCGGGGCGACCACCGGCCAGCGCGGTAATCAGGCCGACCATAAAGGCGGCATACAGGCCTACCAGTGGCTCTACGCCGGCGACAAAGGCAAAGGCGACCGCTTCGGGCACCAGTGCCAGGGCGACCGTCAGGCCGGAGAGCAGGTCATTCCTGATATTGAAGGAGCGCATGCGGTCGATAAGTTGAATCATGAGGTGTCCAGTGCGGTCGCTGTGTAGTCGGGGCGCGGAGTGTAACCAAAAACTGCGGGGAAACATAGGCTGGGCACTGTGTGGAAGCCCGCTTACAGCCAGCAATAGCGAGTTTGTTTTGATTCAGGTCTATTGTTTCAGCGGCTGGTAGAGCTACAATGCCGACATGAAAACGATGCTATTTACTCAAGCCCAGTGGCCTGCGGCCTGTGGCTTTCGCTCGGTTTTGGCCGGTGACCTTCCCGCTGCCTTGCAGTCATCATTACAGGCGCAGTGGCAGGCCTTGCTGGCGGCGTACGGCGAGGCCGAGCAGACTTCTCTGCAAGCCTTGCAGCCCGCGCTGCACTGTAGCCCCTGGGCGCTGGATGCCCTGGCTCGCCACCCGAGCTTGTTTGTCGAGATGCTCGCCGAGGTGCATTTGGGCGAGCATGTGGACTATGCGGCCAGGCTGGCAGCGCTGGATCTGGCGCTGGATGAGGCGGCATTTATGCGCGAGATTCGCCGCTTGCGCCTGCGCGAGACGGTGCGGATTGCCCTGCGCGATATTATGGGCTGGGCCGTGCTGGAACAGACCCTGTTTGAGCTATCCGCATTGGCGCAGCAGTGCATTGCCCGCGCGGTGCAGTGGGCGCGGCACAGTTTGCAGCCGCGCTTTGGCTTGCCGCGCAACCGGGAGGGTCAGGAGCAGGCATTGATTGTCCTGGGCATGGGCAAGCTCGGCGGTGCGGAGCTGAATTTTTCCTCAGATATCGATCTGATTTTTGTCTATCCCGAAGCGGGGATGACGGACGGCGACAAGTGTCTGGATAATCAGGCGTATTTTATTCGCTTGGGGCAGAGTGTGATTAAGCTGCTGGATGCGCCCACGGCAGATGGCTTTGTCTACCGCGTGGATATGCGCCTGCGCCCCTTTGGTGATGCCGGGCCGCTGGCCTCCAGCTTTGCCGCAATGGAAAATTATTACCAGACGCAGGGGCGGGAGTGGGAGCGTTACGCCATGATTAAGGCCAAGCCACTGACCGGGCAGGACGAGGCGGTGGCGACCTTTCAGGCGATGTTGAAGCCCTTTGTGTTTCGCCGCTATCTGGACTTTTCGGCGATTCAATCTCTGCGCGAGTTAAAGGCGATGATTGAGGCGCAGGTGCAGCGCAAGGGCATGGCGGGCAATATCAAGCTGGGCGCTGGCGGCATCCGCGAGGTGGAGTTTATCGGCCAGGCCTTTCAGCTGATTTACGGCGGCAAAAACCGCGCCCTGCAGCAGCGTGGCATTGTGCCCATTCTGCAACAGCTGCATGCGGATAGTCTGCTGGAGGGGGATGTGGTGACGGCCTTGCAGGAAGCTTATACCTTTCTGCGCCTGGCCGAGAACCGCTTGCAGATGGTCGCCGATGCCCAGACCCACGATTTGCCCGAGGATGCACTGGGGCAGCAGCGCCTGGCCTATGCCATGGGCTTTGCCCGCTGGGAGGACTTTCTCGCGGTATTGGCGCAGCACCGCGAGGTGGTCGCCGCCCAGTTTGCGGCGGTGTTTGCCGAGAGTGAAGCGCCCGCCCGGGTGAGTGGCTGGCAAGTCCTGTGGCGTGATATGGCTACGGAGCAGGCCGATATCGCAGAGCGCTGGCAGCAGGCTTTGCAGGCTGCGGGCTTTACCCAATGCGAGGAACACTGGCGGCGCTTGCAGGTGCTGTATCAGTCCTCGGTCTATCAAAAGGCCACGGCGGAGGCGCGCCAGCGTCTGGATCATTTTATCCCCGTGTTACTCTCGGCGCTGGTGGCGCTGGACAGCCAGCGGGATGCGGCCTTTGAACGCGCTCTGGGCTTTGTCCGCGCCGTGGTGCGCCGCTCGGTCTATCTGGTGCTGTTGCAGGAAAACCCCGGCACCTTACAGCGCTTGTTGCTGTTTTTCTCGCAGAGTCAGTGGCTGGCGGAGCTGCTCACCCAGCAGCCCGCACTGCTTGATCAGCTCATTGACACGCGCCTGTTGTATGCCCTGAGCGAGCGCCCCGCGCTGGACAAGGAGCTGGAAGCGCTGCTGGCAGAATATGCAGATGATGACCTGGAGGGGAAAATGGAGGCGCTGCGCGATTTTAAGCGCGCCTATACGCTGGGCGTGGCCGCTGTGGATATTACCGATCATATGCCCCTGATGCGGGTCAGTGATCACTTGACACAGTGCGCCGAGGCGCTGGTTGAACAGGCGTACCAGCTGGCCTGGAAGGATTTGACCGCGCGCCACGGCTTCCCCCACTGCTGGCATGATGGCGCGGTACACAACCCGGGCATGGCGGTGATTGGCTATGGCAAGCTCGGCGGAATTGAGCTGGGTTATTCGTCGGATTTGGATGTGGTGTTTTTGCACGGCAGCAGCGGCGAGCGCGAGTACACCAGTGGCCGCGCCGACGGCAAGGGTGAGATTGATAACAGCCTGTTCTTTGCCCGTCTGGCGCAGAAGTTCAGCCTGATTATGAGTGCGCAGAGCCGCAGCGGCCAGCTGTATGAGGTCGATACGCGGCTGCGCCCCGATGGCGATTCCGGGGAGTGGGCCAAGCGCATTGAGGGCTTTGCCCACTATCAACGGGAAAAAGCCTGGACCTGGGAGCATCAGGCGCTGGTGCGGGCGCGGTGTATTGGCGGCAGCGCCGACTTGAAAGCTCATTTTGAGGCTATCCGCATAGAGATTTTGCGTCTGCCCAGAGAGCGGGACAAGCTGCGTGCCGAGGTGGTTGAAATGCGCGAGAAGATGCGCGCCAACCTGGGCGCAACCGGCGGTGACTTCAGCCTCAAGCAGGATCGGGGGGGACTGACGGATATTGAATTTATGGTTCAGTACGCGGTGCTCGGCTGGGCGCATGAGCACCCCGAGCTGACCCGCTGGACGGACAATATCCGCCTGCTGGAAACCATGGCTGAGGTCGGCGTCATGCCTGCGCAGGATTGCCACACTTTAATAGAGAGTTATCGCGCCATTCGCGCTAAAATACACCGCCTTGCGCTGGACAAACGCAAAGCCGTCGTTACCGCGCCGGGTGAGCTGGCCGACAGCGTGGCGGCGGTGGCGGCCATTTGGCAGCGCTTTATGCAGGCGTAAGTGCTTGCAGTCATTAAAAAAATAGCTGGAGATTGCAGTAATGAGCACAATGTCTGACCGCGATGGTCTGATCTGGTTTGATGGTGAAATGGTGCCCTGGCGCGAGGCCAAGGTGCATGTGCTGACCCATACCTTGCACTATGGCATGGGCGTATTTGAGGGCGTGCGCGCCTATAAAACCGCGCAGGGGCCGGCGATTTTCCGCCTGCAAGACCATACCCGGCGTTTATGCAACTCCGCCAAAATCATGAGTATGGACATTCCCTTTAGTGAAGCAGTGCTGAACGAGGCACAAAAAGCCTGTGTGCGCGAAAATGGCCTGGAAAGCGCCTACATTCGTCCAATGGCCTTTTATGGTGCCGAGGGCATGGGGCTGCGCGCCGATAATCTGAAAACTCATGTGATTGTCGCCGCCTGGGAGTGGGGTGCGTATCTGGGCGATGATGGTATCAACAAGGGTATCCGCATCAAAACCTCCAGCTTTACCCGCCACCATGTCAATGTCTCCATGTGCAAGGCCAAGGCCAATGGCCACTATATCAACTCCATGCTGGCACTCCAGGAAGCCCTGCACGATGGCTATGATGAAGCCATGCTGCTGGATGTGGACGGCTTTGTCGCCGAAGGCAGTGGCGAGAACTTGTTTATCGTTCGCGAGGGGCAGATTTTCACCCCCGATTTGACTTCGGCACTCGATGGCATCACCCGCAACACCCTGTTTGTGCTGGCCAAAGAGCTGGGCTATGAGATCAAGGAAAAGCGCATCACCCGCGATGAAGTCTATATTGCCGACGAGGCATTCTTCACCGGTACAGCGGCTGAAGTTACGCCGATTCGCGAAGTCGATAACCGCACCATCGGCGATGGCACTCGCGGCCCGATTACAACGAAGCTGCAGCAGGCCTATTTTGAGTTGGTGGAGGGCAGGGCCAGCCGGCATCAGGACTGGTTGGTAAAGGTTTAATTGCATGCGCCAGATTCCCGCTTATGCCATTCACTTGGGCATACTGTTTTTTCCTGCAACCATTCTGACCTTTAATGCGGTCAAAGATGTCACCCTTGCATTGATTTTACTGGGTGCTCTGTCGTTGCTTGGTGTTAGTTGGCGTAGCTGGAAAATAATAAGCCCGGAAATAAAAATAGTCATATTGGCTTTTGCTTTGTACGCTCTGTGGGCATTGTTTTCCACCTTTGTGGTGGGTCAGTATGCGGCGGAAGGCAAGGCGCGAGTAGCAAAGTATTTTGCTTTTAGTTATGCGTTGTTTTTATGTCCTGCTTATTACTACATTAAAGGGATAGACCAGAAGATTATTGTCAGCGCGATCGCCCTGGGTTGCGTGGTCGTTTTTGCCTATGCTGTTTATCAATATTATGTGCCTAGTGAATTTGGACGGCGCGCTCGTGGTGATACACATCCCAATCGCTATGGTGGAATCAGTATGGCAATGGCTATGATTGT
>PDWJ01005708.1_pt1 | contig 10079 bp, 6 predicted proteins | sample 1430881 | NCBI WGS metagenome assembly PDWJ01 (sample SAMN01162460, study PRJNA174530) | Oral metagenome, whole genome shotgun sequencing project. | biome: Marine environment; feature: Marine mammal; material: Swab sample of the gingival sulcus; isolation source: swab sample of gingival sulcus...
AGCAGGTTTAGCACCTGGGCCCGCACCGATACGTCCAGCGAGGACACCGGTTCGTCGGCGATCAACACCTTCGGCTCGCTGATCAGCGCCCTGGCAATGGCGACGCGCTGGCGTTGCCCACCAGAGAGCTGGTGCGGGTAGCGCCGGGCGTGCGCGGCGCTGAGCCCGACGTCTGTCAGCTGTTGCAGCACCTGCTCGTCGGCTTCGGCGCGTTCGGTGCGCGCGTAGCCACCCGAGCGGATCGGTTCGGCGACGATGCGGCCGATACGCATCCGTGGATTCAGCGAGGAGCGCGGGTCTTGGAAGACCATGGTCACCCCGGCGCGAAGCGCTTCTAGCCGTTCCGGCGCTTCCCCGATCACCGGCTGCGATTCGTAGTAGACCTGCCCGGGGTCAGGTTGGACGAGCCCTAGCATGAGCCGGGCCAAGGTCGTCTTGCCCGAGCCGGAGCCGCCGACCACTGCTAGCCGCTGCCCGGCCGCGATATCAATGTTTACGTCGCGCAGCGCCACCACTTCGTGCCGGCGGGTGCGATAGGTCACGCTGGCGTCGCGTACGCTCAGCAGCTTGCCCGTCATCGCTTGGCCTGCCGTTCGGACATGGTCACCAGGTCCTCCTCGAAGGGTACTGAGCGGATCCGGGCGGCCTCGATCAGGCCCCGGGTGTAGTCGTGCTGTGGCTGGGCGATGACGTCTTCGACCGGCCCCGACTCGATCAGGGCCCCGTCCTTGAGCACTAGCACGTGATCGCAGACCTCGCGCACCACCGCCAGGTCGTGCGAAATGAATAGCGAGGCCCGATCAATAAGTTCCTCTCGCAGCAGGTTCAGAATTTGGCGCTGCACCAGCACGTCGAGCGCGGTTGTCGGCTCATCGCAGATCACCAAACCTGGCTGGTTCGCCAGCGCCATCGCGATCAGCACCCGCTGGCGTTGCCCACCGGAAAGCTCATGCGGGTAGGAATCTGCCAGCCGCTGCGGTTGTTCCAAACCGACCCGGGCCAGCCAGGCGAGCACCTGATTGTGAATGTCGCCGCGCAGCTCCCGATGATGCAACGCCACGACCTCGCCGACCTGTTTGCCCACCCGCATCGTCGGATCGAGCGCGGTCATGGGTTCTTGAAAGACCATCGACAGCTCGTCGCCACGGATCTGCCGCAACTCACGCTCGGGCAGGCCGATCAGCTCCCGCCCGGCCAGCCGGATCGAGCCGGTGACCGTCGCAGATTCCGGCAGCAGGCCCATCACCGCCAGCGCGGTCAGGCTCTTGCCCGAGCCGGACTGCCCAATGATCCCCAGGTTGGCGGTTTCTGCTACCGCAAAGCTGACCCCCGAAACTACCTCGTCACCGCGGAAGCTGACGCGCAGATCGTTGACCTCCAGGTAACTCATGCGATCTCCCGCAGCGTGGGATCGAGCCAGTCGCGCAACCCGTCGCCGAGCAGGTTGAACCCAAGGGTCGCGAAGGTGATGGCCAAACCAGGCCACAGTGCCACCAGCGGGGCGTTGAACAGCAAATCTTGGCCTTCCCGCAGCAGCCGCCCCCACGTTGGCGCCTCCGGCCCGGAGCCCAGGCCAAGGTAGCTAAGCCCGGCCTCAGCGAGGATCGCGATCCCGAAACTTACCGAGGCCTGGACGCCCAGCACGGGGGCGATGTTTGGCAGCACATGCCGCCGGGCTACCTGTAGTCCCGTCGCACCTATCAGCCGGGCGGCTTCAACATATGCTTCGCTCATCACCTGCAACGTCGCCGCCCTTGCGACCCGGACGAAAGCGGGAATAGTCACCAGGCTGATCGCAGCCGCCGCAGTCCACTGCGAACCACCCAGCGCGGCAGCAAATAGGATTGCCAGCAGCAGCGCCGGGAAGCCATAAAGGATGTCTGCGCCTCGCTGCAGCACTAATGCGAACCAGCCGGGGCGCATCCCGGCCACCACGCCGATCGCCGTGCCAATGATCGCGGCCGCCACCACGGCAACCACACCCATCAGCAAGACCGTGCCAGCACCGCTCAGCAACCTAGAAAAGATGTCGCCCCCGAACCCGTCGGTGCCCAGCAGGTAGGGCCAGCTTGGTGGCAGCAGCCGATCGCCGACGATGCCGGTAACCGGGTATGGCGTCCAAAACCACGCCACCACGGCGCTCACTACCAGCAGCCCCACCAGGGAGCCGCCGACAACCAGATTTGCTCGCCTCATCGCGCCGCCTGACCCAATCTGGGATCGAACAGCCGATAGGAGGTGTCCACCAGGAAGTTGATCACCAGCACGGCCGCCACCAGCAGCAACACAATCCCCTGCACCAGCACCAGGTCACGCTGGGCAACCGCCTGCAGCAACCGTGAGCCCAGGCCCGGCAAGGCAAACACCTGCTCGATGATGATCGCGCCCACTAGCAGCGTGGCTAACTGCAGCCCGATGACGGTAGTCAGCGAAATTGCGATGTTCCGGGTGCCGTGGCGCCACAGCGCACCCAGCGTAGACCAGCCCATTGCCCTGGCGGTGCGAAAGTAATCGGTGCCAAGCACCGAGATCACCGAGCTGCGCACGTAGCGGGTCAGGATGCTGGCCTGCACCAGGCTCAATGAGGCCACCGGCAGCACCAGGTGGCGTGCCCACTCAACCGGGTCATCGGCGAGCGGAACGTAGCCGCCAGCAGGCAGCACCCGCAGCCACACCGCGAACAACACGACCAGCCCCATGCCAGCCCAGAAAGCGGGAATAGCCAGCCCCAACTGCGAGGCGACAGACACCACTAAGCCGCTGGGGTGCCGCCGCCGTACCGCCGCGAAGGCCCCCATCGGCAGCGCCAACAGCAACGCGAGCAACATGCCTAGGCCAACCAGCCAGGCGGTGACGCCGAGTCTGGGCCCGATCTGGCTAACCACGCTGCGGCCGGTGATCATCGACGTGCCCAGATCACCGCGCAACATGCCACCCAGCCACTCCAGGTAGCGAAGCGGCAGCGGCCGATCTAGCCCCAGCTGCTGCCGCAGCTCAGCGGCCTCACCCGGACTGGCGTTCGTGCCAAGCATGATTTGCGCCACGTCGCCGGGCAGCAAGTTAGTGCTGAGAAAGATCAGCAGGGACGCCACCAGCAAGCTCACCACGAGTCCGACGACCCGCTGCAAGCTTGCAACAGTGAACAGCTGCGATTTCACCGCTCGATAGTGACGTGGGTGAGGTCAAACGACAGGTTCGTGGCATTGGCCTCGATGCCGCCGACCTGCTTGGTGGTGATGATCAGGTTTGGTAGCAGGAACAGCCAATCTGCGGCCGCGTCCTCGGCGAGCATGGCACTTGCCTGGCCCATCAGCTTCACATAGCTCTCGGCATCAGCGCTATCGGCCTGGCCGATCAGCTTTGCGAACTCTGGGTTGTCGTAGTGCCAGTAGTATTCCGGCTCGGCGAACTTTACGATGTCCCGCGGCTCGACGTGCGCCACGATGGTCAGGTCGTAGTCGCCAGCGGTGTAGACCAGATCCAGCCAGCGCGCGGGAAACTCCAGCTCGTCCAGCACGACGTCAATGCCGACCTCCTCCAACTGCGTGGCCACGAACCGGCCCGCTGATGGGCCGTACGGCAGCGTCGGCACCCGCAGCCGCAGCTGCAGCCCGTCGGCATAGCCGGCCTCGGCCAGGAGCTGCTTGGCTCGCGCTGGGTCGTAGGGATAGGTGTCTGCCAGGTCCGTGTACCACGGGTCGGTGGGCGGCACCATCGAGCCGATCAGCTGGCCTTTGCCGCCCCAGACCGCCGCTACGAGCGCTTTGCGGTCGATGGCATGGTTGATGGCCTGACGGACCCGCAGCTCTTGCAGCGCCTCGTTCTGGTGGTTAAAGCCGAGTACCACTTCGCCGTCGGTCGACCCTTCCAGCACCTGGAACCGGTCATCGCCCTCGAACTGGCCGATCGAATCGGGCACTGTCAGGTTGCTGATTACGTCCAGTTCGCCAGAAAGCATCGCGGTGTTCATCGCATTGGGATCAGCGAAGAACCGGAAATACACCTCGCTCACCTCGGGCTTGTCGCCCCAGTAGTCGGGATTGGTCTTGAGTTGCACATAGTTGCCCTGATCCCAGGCGACGAACTCGTACGGCCCGGAGCCGGCCGGTGCCGTGTTCAGGGTTTCCAGCCCAGCCGGGTCGTAGACAATGCCAGCGATGCCGGTCATGTCGTACAGCCACCGATTGCTGGCCTGCTTGAGCTTCACTTCGAGCGTGCCCTCGTCAACGACGACTACCTCCTCGACTGGCGCCCATTGTCCCTTGACCGTGTCGGTGCCAGTGCCGTCTAGGATGCGCTGGAACGATGTCGCCACCGCTTGCGCGGTCACCTGCTCACCGCTGGCGAACTTGGCGGCGGGATTTAAGTTGAAGGTGTAAGTACGGTTGTCAGCTGAGACCTGCCAGTCGGTAGCCAGCAGCGGCACGATATTGCCCTGGCCGTCGAGGCGCACCAGCGTCTCGTACACGTTGTAGAGCAGCACAAACGCCGTGCCCGCCCCGCTAACGGTCGACGGATCTAGCCCATCGGGCTCCCCCGTGGCGCCCACGTTCAAGACGGCAGCCGCTGCTGGGTCAGACTCAGTTGAGCACCCGACTGGCAGCAAAACCAGGCTGCATGCCAACAGCAGTCGCAGGGCAATAGATCTCATTTTCAACTCCTGTTTGGCCGGGCGGGTTCATTCTACCTATGGGCTGGGAAATTTTGTTATCCGAGACAGCCAGGGTATATTCGACTGCGCAACGCGGGGTGGAGCAGTTCGGTAGCTCGCTGGGCTCATAACCCAGAGGTCACAGGTTCAAATCCTGTCCCCGCTACCAATCCGATATCCTCGCCCAGGTATTGCTGGGCGAGGTTTTTCGTCTTAGCCGTCCTAGGCCATCCGGCTCGGGTAGCACGATTCCACCGTTGGCAAGCCACACCGCTAGCCTTATGCCCCATGAGCTATTCGCCCCTGGAGCTGGAGACACATCAGCTGGCTAACGGCCTGGAAATTGCCGTGCACAGTGACCCAGCAGCTCCCGGGGTTGCGGTGAACCTGTGGTACGAGGTCGGCAGCTTTGACGAAGACCCGGAGCGAACCGGGCTGGCTCACCTGTTCGAGCACCTTATGTTCGCCGGCTCGGCAAACGTCGGGCCGAGCGAGCACATGGCGCTGATCGAACAGGTCGGCGGCACCGTCAACGCGACCACCGCCACGGACCGCACCAACTACTTCGAGACGGTGCCCCCGGGCGCGCTGGAGCTAGCGCTGTGGCTGGAGGCCGACCGGCTGGGCTCGCTTGACCTGCAGCAGGCCACCCTGGATGCCCAGCGAAACGTGGTGAGCGAAGAATATCGCCAGCGCTACGAGAACCGCCCCTACAGCGACGCACTGCACCTGCTTTATGCCCAGCACTTCCCCGCCGGGCACCCCTACGCCCAGCTGCCAATCGGCGACATGGACCAGCTAGCCGCCACCTCTGTGGCGGAAGTCCAGGCTTTCTTCGACCGCTGGTACACCGCGAGCAACGCGCGGCTGGTGCTGGCCGGGGCGGTGCAACCAACGAAAGCCTTCGAACTGGTCGAACAGCATTTCGGGCCGCTGCCTAGGCGGGCCAAACCGGCACATCAGCCCTGCCCGGATACCAGCCTGCCGCCAGGCTGGCACAGCGTACATCGGCAAGTGCCGCACGAACTGGTTTATCTGAGCTGGCCTGCCCCACCAACCGCCGCCGAGCAGTTCCCGGCGCTGGAGTTGCTATTGGATCTGCTCACCGACGGCCAAGCCTCGCTACTGCACCGGCGGCTGGTTCGCCAAGCCGGGATCGCCAACAACGTCTACGGCATGCTGCTGCCACACCATCGCGGCCGCGGCATCGCCGCCATCATCGCCCGGCCTGCAGCGGGCGTATCGCCACAACAGCTCGTCGCGGCAATCCGCGCCGAAATTGAGCAAGTCACCGCGCCAAGCGAACTGACTGCTGACCTAAAGCGCGCCATTGCCCAATACGAGCGCAGCTTCCTGGCCCAACTCGCCACCGTCGCTGGCCGGGCCGACGCCATAAACGATGCCTGGCTCACCTACGGCGCCCCCGAAAAACTCAATACGGTGCTGCCGAACTTGCTCAGCCTGACCGCCGACGATGTCGCCGCAGCGGCAATACCGCTGACCGGCGAGCCACATGTGCTGCACTATCTACCCCAGGAGCCCGCATGACCCGGCCCACCGTCAAGATCAGCCACGACTGGGTCTTCCCCCGCGCACAGCGCCTAGAGCTAGCCACCGGCCTTAGTGTCCACGCGCTGCACATGCCGGGCCAACACCTAGCGGTAGCGACCCTGCTGCTACCCGCTCCCCTGGCACACGAGCCGAAAGCGCACGAAGGCGTCGCCACCCTGGCGCTGCACGCCGCCGACGAAGCCACCGCCAGCTATCCCGACGGCGGCTTCACCGCCGCCCTAGAAATGCTGGGTGCCCAGCTCTCCGGCGAAGTCGGTGAGCGCTACACGGCTTTCTTCCTAGATCTGCCGGTTCGCCACCTGCGCCAAGCAATGAGTCTGCTCACCGAGGTGGTGGGCCAGGCACAGTTCCACCCCCACGATCTAGCGCACCACACCGAACAACAGCTTGCCGAACTCGCCTTTCAGCGGCAGTCCCCGTCGGCGCTGGCTACACAAGCGTTGCGCAGCATCATGTACTCCCCCGCTGATCGCCGCAGCCGACCAACTGCTGGCTCGCCGAACACCATCGCCGCACTAACCCAGGACTCAGTAATCGCTTGGCAGCAGCGCCTCTGGCGAGCCTCGGCTGCCATCCTGGTGCTCGTCGGCGACTTCACCGAAACCGATCTTGCCGACAGCCTGGCTCCGTTGGAATCCTGGGCCGGCCTCGGGCAGCCGCCCGCAACCTCGGAACCACCCGCCGCTATTGCCTGCACCGTGCTGGTGGATCTGCCCAATGCCAGTCAGGCGACGCTGCGCATCGGACAGCCAACCATCGGCCGGACGGCGCCAGACTGGGCGGCGCTACGGATGGCAGGCCACGTGCTGGCCGGTGGTTTCAGCAGTCGCCTTAACCTGGAACTGCGGGAGCGCCTCGGCTACACCTACGGGATCGGTGGCGGCATGTCAGCCCGCAGCACCGACGGCAGGTTCAGCATCGGCGCCAACCTCAGCGTCGCTGCCACCGCGGATGCGCTGCACCGCATCCGCCAGCAACTCGCACTCGCCGAGCCAATCACCGAGGCTGAGGTCAGCGACGCCGCCACTTACCTGATCGGCATCGGCCCGTTGGCAAACGAAACCGCCGCCGGGGTAGCTAAACAGGCCAGCAGCCTGCTTAGCGCCGGAATGGGCCTTGACTATGTCGACCAGCATCGGGCCGAGCTGGCGGCCGTGACCGCGGATGCGGCGACGGCCGCGCTACGACGCCACGTGCAACCAGACCAGCTGTGTGTGGCGGTCGTCGGCCCAGCCGCCGAGCTAGCCCCAGCGCTGGGCGAAGACGTGCTCGTCGTCACCCCCGAAGCACTGCTCTAGTCGTCGAGGGCGGCCAGCGCCTCGTTCATCTTGCGCCTAGCCTGCACCGTCAGCTCCTGATATTCGCCGAGGTCGGCGGCCTTGAGCGCCTTATCGGCCCGCACAAACAGATCCATTGCCTGGCCAAGCAGTTCCTTGGCCCTGGCCGAACCAACCAGATCGGATTCACTCTGCGGCGATTCCTGCTCTTCGGAATTAATGCTCTCGCCGGTTTTAGCGCCGGCGTCGCCCTGGAATACCTCATCGAGCGCGGCCTGCAGCGTATCTCCGATGCCGACATACTCACCGAAGCGCACCACGACGAATCGCAGCGACGGATAGGCACCCGTAGTCGAGGAGGTCTTGGTGTAAATCGGCTGCACGTAGATCAGCCCGCCGCCCAGCGGCAGCGTAAGCAGGTTGCCATAGATCGCGGTCGCGGTCCCCTGCCGGTTAAACGGCAGCAGCCGCTCGGCGACTGACTCGTTGGTGGAGATCGCGTTGTAGGTCTGCCCTGGGCCGGCAATCTGTTCCGCGTCTGAGAGCTTCAGCACCCGGATCTTGCCGTAGTCGTCGCTTTGCGCATCAGCGTTAACACCCATGTAAACCGACAGGTTTTCCCGGCCTCGCGGCACGAAGACGGTGGTGTTTGCGTAGTGCGGTTCATCGTCGCCCGGCCATCTGATCGTCAGGAAGTAGGGCGGCTCCTTGAGCTTTTCTTCCCCGCCGCGTACCGGATCATTGGGCACCTCCCACACGTCCGACTGCTGATACCAGGTGTCGCTGTTGGTCGTGTGGTACAGCCCCAAAATGCTGCGCTGGATCTTAAACAGATCCTGCGGGTAGCGCAGATGCTCTAGCAGCTCGGCAGAGATCTCCGACTTGGGCGTCACCGTACCTGGGAACACCTTCGACCAGGTCTGCAGAATCGGATCGGTTTCGTCCCACTCGTACAGCTTGACGGTGCCGTCGTAGGCATCGACCGTGGCCTTAACCGAGTTGCGCAGATAATTTACTTCCTTGCCCAGGGTACGTTCGTTGGCACTGGTGCGAGTATCAGAAGTCGCGGTCTGCCAATTCAGCTGCGTAGAGTTCGGGAACTGCGATGTGGTGGTGTAGGCATCGACAATCCACACGATTCGGCCGTCGACCACGCTCGGATACGGATCGGAATCCACCGTCAGCCATGGCGCAACGGCATTAACCCGCTCCACCGGGATTCGCTTGAACAGCAGCCGCGACTCGGAGTTCACCCGCTCTGAAAGCATCAAGTTGATATCGCCGAATCGCATGGCGAACGCTGCCTTGGTGAAGAAGTTACCGATCGGCACCCCGCCCTCACCGGTGTAAGTGAACTTCGACTCGGTCCGGCCTTCACCACCGGCAGGGGTGTCGAGCTCGAACGGCTCCCGATCAGCTGGGGCACCAGCGACCACCCAATGCCCGGTCTTCTCCCCGTAATAGATGCGGGGCTCATTTTCCGGCAGCAGCCCGACGGTCGGGATGCCACCAGAGAAAAACACCGGCTCGCCGTTGGATTCGCGTTGATTGCCGTAGGCCGCAACCATGCCATAGCCGTGGGTGTATACGGTGCGCTTGTTGTTCCAGGTATCGCCCGCTTCCACGCTGGCCAAGTCCAGTTCGCGGGCTGCCACGACGGCGTCAGTGCGCCGCCCGTCGATGACGTAGCGATCGACGTCCAAGGTGGCAGGGAAAGCATAGTAACCGCGCACCTGCTGCAGCTGCTCGAAGGTGGGCGCGATCACGGCCGGATCCATCAACCGAATCGCTGGCAACGCCTCGGCATCCGCGCGTAACTGCCCGGCACTCACCGAGGTCGTCGCCTCGTAATCGGTGATCTCCACATCATCAATGCCGTAGGCGTAGCGGGTGGCCGCAATGTTGGCCTGAATGTAAGGCTTTTCCTTGATCGGCTCGTCCGGGTTCACCTCGAAGCTTTGGATCACCCAGGGATAGCCGGTCGACAAAATCAGCGACGACACCACGAGCAGCGCAATGGCCGCGCCCGGCACGCTCCAGCGCACCTTCCAGGCGTTGTAGAACAGCAGCACCGCCACGATGGCGGCGATCCCAGCCAAGACGAGCTGAGCTGGCATCCGAGCCGTGGCGTCGGTGAAGGTTACCCCGGTGAATCGCCAGCTGGTCGTCGTCAGGAAGGCGAACCGCTCCAGCACCGCTGAGGCGGCATAAAGCAACAACAACAGCCCCAGCTGCACGGAGAGTTGGCGCTGCGCGCCCAACGTGGAACGCTTCGCGGCACCGCCTAGGTTGCGAAGCCCCATGACGGTGATCGAACCGGTTAGGAAATGCAGCATTGCCACGCTGATCGTCGCCACGACCAACGAAAAAATGACATATCCCAACACGAACCGCCACCAGGGAAGATGGAACACATAGAACGAGGCATCCATGCCCAAAATCGCGTCGCGCTGGTTGAATTCAGTGGCCCGCCACCACCCCAGGAAGGTGGTGCTCATCGAAGCGGCCGCACCACCGCCGAGCAGACCCACTACCGCTGCCACAGCTCGCATCATTGCTTTCGAGCGTTCGTCGAAGAC
>PDWJ01005709.1_pt1 | contig 10079 bp, 8 predicted proteins | sample 1430881 | NCBI WGS metagenome assembly PDWJ01 (sample SAMN01162460, study PRJNA174530) | Oral metagenome, whole genome shotgun sequencing project. | biome: Marine environment; feature: Marine mammal; material: Swab sample of the gingival sulcus; isolation source: swab sample of gingival sulcus...
CATAAAATTCTTAATTCTTAATTCTTAATTAAAAAACTATTGTTATATTGTTGTTTTAATTTTTCCGACCTTATCTATAATTTTATAAACTTTAAACATAGACACTTCCTCGTTAAGTTCTTTAATTTGTTGAATAAATAAATTAGTAGTGTCAGTTATTGCCTCTCGGTTATATTTTATTTTTTCTATATTTTGTTTATAATTTTTCACCATATTATTTAGTCTATCTATAATCATTTCATTTATAAGTATATTTGAAACTTGATTTAAAGGAATATTTATAGTTTTAATTGATTCAAAATTTTTGTAAAGCGAATCATTCAAACTATTTTGTTCCATTATAACAATAGATTTCGGCATATTTTCAAGGAGTTGCTTAATTAGATTTATTGTTGTTGCCGATAATAAATCTAATTGAGTAAAAAATTGATTAAAGTCAATTGATTTTTGAGTTAATTTCTCTGATATTTTTATAGTTTCTTCCGACAAATTATTCATCAAATCAACAATATTAAAATTAAGTTTAGTAACCTGATTTTTAATCATTATTAAATTTAAAAATAATTCTAAACTAGTAAATTGCAAATCTTTTTTCAGTTCAATATTAGCTTTAAGAGAATTTAATGTTTTCGATTTTATTTTTTTATGTCCGTTCAAATAAAAAAGTTCCGCTTTATTTGTATTTTTTAAAAATAAATTGAAAACACGAAGCAGAATTTTTTTTCTGTTTTGAGCAACTTTCAAATAAATATTTTTTGTTTCTTCTTCTAAATTTTTCAAATAAAAATTACATTTATTTGCAACATCAGTAATGTTTTTTAATATTTTATCATCACAATCAACCACTAACTTTATTTTATTCACAGAAGATATAATTTTTCTTATCATATCTTCGTAATTATATATAAATCTGATAGTTTCTATTCTTATTTGTTCAATTTCTCGTGATAAAACCTCGTTTAATCCCGATGATATTACATTACTCCTGTTTTTAGCCTTATAAGGTAATTTTACCTTATCATTAACAGTGTTAAAATATCTGTTTTTAATTTTAAATATTCTATATTTAAAATTATCTTCTTTTTTAATTTTAAATTCATCAATGTCAAAAAACAAATCAATATTTTCGGATATATTACCTATAAACTCTTTTTTATTTTTATCATAATCCACCAATATATCTTGCATCATTTCTTTGAGTTCTTCTATTTGTTTATTTTGGAACACCGTAATTTCTTTATTTGCTTTTTTAATGATGGCATTCTGATATTTAGCTATATATTCACGTCTTTTTTCAATTGGTAATTTTGTTAAATTTGATTGTAAAACATCAAAAATATTATTTATAAATAATTGAAAATTGTCCAAATAGAACAACAACACATCTACTTCTCTAAATGTATATGTAGCAATTGTTTTTTCATAAATTTCGGCTATATTTTCAAAATTTATTTTAACTGATTTATTCAAATCTTTTTGTTTAGATTTAATAAGTTCGTTAGACATTTCTTCTGTAAATTCTATATTTTCAGATGCTGAAATCACAGATTTTTGAGAAATATTTACACCCAAATTTAGTTCTTTGAATAAAGAAGAAGCCTTAAGTAAAACAACCGTACCTATTTTGTGTAACAATTTATTTGTATTTTCAACAAACTCATTTTCAGAGCCTTTATGAATGGCAGGTATCCCGATAAAAACAATATCAGCCTCTTTTGACGCTATTCTGATAATATCGTAAAAATGTTTCTTTTCTACTTCGTTATTAATAATTTTAACTTCGGCATCAATACGCATATTTTTAAGTATTTCATTAGCCTGACGATATATATAAAATGCCTTACTGTCTTCGTTATTAACAATCATTAAACGAATTTTAGCATTTTCCCATTTATCGGAGGCTAACATAAACTTGGCAAGAGTAAGAGCAAAGTTACCATTATTTCCGGCACCTCTCCACCAAATATCTATAAGTTTATATTTACCGTAACCTACTCTTTTATCGTAATCTATAAGCATTGTATTATAATCCAAATCATTTATTGTTTGAATTAACTTTACAAATCGGGTAGGATTTTTGCTTTGTCTCCCCCACCCCATAACCAGTGTATTTGGTTCAATTCCTGAAAATCCGTAAGTTCTGACAATCATTTCTATACCGTCATAAATATCTTTACAAGACTGACGACGGGTAAAAACAGCTATTTCTTGATTTTGTTTAATAGGTATTGATTGTTTGTGTTTAGGAAACAAAACATCGGTTTCGGTATCTACCGTCAAATCAAAATTTGATAAAAAACCAAATTTGCCGACCAAAGATTTACCAAACTCCAACAAATGAGCTCTTTTTTCGTTAGCTCCGCTAAAAAGAATAATATTAGGTTGCCAATTTCTATCTTCAATGCTATTATTATCAAGCACATGCAAGCCTTTACGCACAACCGACATCCAAACGCTTTGCCAAACATCACCAAAATCTAATTTTAATTGTTTTCGTTGTAAAACAAAATAAATGATGCCTATAAGTACAAAAGCCACCAGCATAGAAACAACATCAAGTTTAAACATTATTGCAAAAGCAAAAATAAACCCTACTATTCCAAAAATCCGTGAAACTTTAAATGTTGGTCTAAAATCGGTACTAGCCCAATTTTCAAGTACATAAGCTAAATTTATAAATCCGTAAGAGGTTAAATAAAACATTGTAACAACTCCTGCAATAATGTTTAAATTACCTATCATAATTCCTGCTTCGGCAATAATAAAAATCATTATCAAAGCATTTCTGGGCTCATTGGTAGCCCCATACCCCTTTGCAAATATCTTAGGAGCCACGCTATCTTTTGATAATGCTTGTAAAATTCTGGGACCTCCTAAAATACCGCCAAGTGCCGACGACAAAGTAGCACCCCATATACCAGCTACAACCAACGCAGGTATCCAAGCAATGTGCATTGACAAATTATTATCATTCAATAAATCATTACGATTAACAAAAAATCCAAAACCAAGTGCTAATGCTATATAAATAACAAACCCCACCGCAATAGCCCAAAGTGTACCTGCGGGAATATTTTTTTTGGGGTCTCTCAAATCCCCCGACATTGCCACTCCCGCCGTAAATCCGGTTACTGCCGGAAAAAATATTGCAAATACTTTTTCTATACTTTCGCCTCCTTCTACTCCAAAAAGAACAGGACTTGCAGGCATAAATTCAGGGTGCGTAGCAAAACCAACAGTTATTGATATTATTGAAAGCACAATAGAACCCAATATAAAATATTGTGATTTTATGGCTAACGAAGTACTTATAAAAGCCAATATTACCAAACTTATTATTACCACCGTTCCAACTATCCTGTACGATTGAACTCCGGGTGCTAAATTTAAAAATTCTGATATTTGAGGAATACTCAAAAAATTTTCAGCAAAACCTACAATATACATAGATATACTGAGTGCTGTTCCTATAAAAAGAGCAACCCCTATTGCCCCGCCCATTGGTAAACCCAAACTACGAGAAAGGATATAATAAATACCTCCTGCTTTAATTTTTTTATCGGTTGCTATTGATGAAATGCTCAGACCTGTGGTTATTGAGATTATATGTGCAATTAAAATTATTGCCAACGAACCTAAAATACCCGATTGCCCTACAACCCAGCTCAAACGCATGTACATTATTACTCCCAAAATCGTAAGTATAGACGGAGTAAAAACACCGGGAAACGTACCAAATTTCTTTTCTTTTGCCATATCGGGGCGTAAAATAAAACAATATTTCCAATATTATGAAATTAAGATTTTATTAAATTTTATATTATTTTTTCATAAAAATAATATATGCCTTTAAATGAGTTCATTAAAAAAAAGAACGAAAAAGTACTAAAAGTTAAAAAAAAATTTAATTTATTGAAAAAAATTATACTTTTGGCGAAGCTCGTTTTTTAAACTCATTTAAACTTTTAATATTTAACTGAAAATGGGGTAAATTTTTTAAGAAATAGAAAAAGTTTAAACGAGTTCTTTGTAAAAAAAACGAACAACTAACTTCAAAAACAAAAAAATAAATTTTAAAATTTAATAATATGAAACGTTCATACCTAAAAAAATTAGACACACAACAGAATGATTATCAAACAAAAAGCAAAAAGCTGACATCTAAAACCTCAAAAAATAGATATATGAAAAAAACAAGTTTAATCCTTTTTTTAATGGGAATATTTATGATTGGTTGTAAAACACAAACTAATTTAAACAAAGTTGTTTACAGTGAAAAAACTAAACAAGATATTTTGATAGGAAAAATAAACAAAGACGCATTCGATAAAAAACCATTTAAAAAGTGGTTTGTCGAAGAGTATAACAACTACACTCCAAATCAAAAAGATATTGAATATTTAAAATCCAATGTTCAAGAAAGTGTTAAATTTATTATAGTCTTAGGAACTTGGTGCCCCGATAGTCGCAGAGAAATACCTCGCTTTTTTAAAATACTTGATGAAATAAATTTTGACTACTCAAAAGTGCAAATTTATGCCGTAGATAAAGACTTTAAATTAGAAAATCAAGATATATCAAAACTTAAAATAAAACGAGTACCCACCATTATATATCACCATCACGGATACGAAGCCGGTAGAATAATTGAAACACCAAAAGTTTCATTAGAAGCAGATTTTGTTGATTTTACCAATAGAAAATAATTACAACACTTTTTGAACACGTGGAGGACGTGGGGCGTGGGGCGTGGAGGGCGAACACGTGGAGGGCGAACACGTGGAGGGCGAACACGTGGGTTCGCCCCAACAAAGTCATTCATAATTTTTAATTTAACGAACTATTAAATTCTTAATTTAAAAAAAAGATTTGCAAAATATCAAAAAATTTATATTTTTGACAGGTTTAAAACTAATTAAAATAAATACAATGAGTGTACTTGTAAATAAAAACTCAAAAATAATAGTTCAAGGATTTACCGGAAGCGAAGGAACTTTTCATGCAACACAAATGATAGAATATGGTTCAAACATAGTAGGAGGCGTTACTCCGGGTAAAGGCGGACAAACACATTTAGACAAACCTGTTTTTAATACAGTTGAAGAAGCAGTAAAAGCAACAGGAGCAGATGTTTCAATTATTTTTGTACCACCGACTTTTGCCGCCGATGCTATTATGGAGGCTACCAATGCCGGAATAAAAGTAATAGTTGCCATAAGCGAAGGAATACCTTTTGAAGACATGGTAAAGGTTAAAAAATATTTGGAAAATAAAGATACACGCCTGATTGGACCTAATTGTCCCGGAATAATCACCACCGATGAAGCAAAAGTAGGTATTATGCCCGGATTTATTTTCAAAAAAGGTTGTATTGGGATTGTTTCTCGTTCAGGCACTTTAACTTACGAAGCAGTAGACCAAATCACAAAAGTTGGTCTCGGACAAACCACTGCAATTGGTATTGGTGGAGACCCTATTATAGGTACATCTACCTTAGATGCCGTTAAACTTTTTATGGAAGATGACGAAACCAAAGGGATTGTTATGATAGGAGAAATAGGTGGTACAATGGAGGTAGAAGCAGCTAAATGGATAAAAGAAAATTCTACTAAACCTATTGTTGGATTTATTGCCGGTCAAACTGCGCCTCCCGGACGTAGAATGGGACATGCCGGCGCAATTATAGGTGGTGCCGAAGATACAGCCGAAGCTAAAATGAAAATAATGAAAGAATGTGGTATTCATGTTGTTGTTTCTCCGGCTGATATTGGAACTAAAATGCTCGAAGCTATGGGAGAATAATATTTAACCTTAAATATTAAAAACCAACACTTCGTTAAATTATAAACGACGAACAGTAAGTTTAACATAATGATAATCAAGGAGTTACGCAAGTTGCAAAAATATCAATATAAATTACTTACTGTCAGTTGTTTACTATAAAAATAACAAACTATTGAAAAGTTTAAATGAGTTCAATTATTAAAATTTGATAATAAAATTATTTTCTTTAATTTTGGCGAAAATTTTTTAAAATACGAATTATGGAATTTGCTTTACCAACACCTATGCTTTATGTAATATTTCCTTTTTTATTAATTGGTTTTGTAATAAATGGTTTAATAATATGGTTATTTACAAAAAAAGACGTACCTATTGACAAATCTTACTGGATGGCGTTGTTATCTTATGCAGTTGTTGCTGTTTTAGGTCTTTTTATATCGGTACACAACGATTTAACTTCTAATTTTTGGATGCTGATAATATATTTAGGGCTGGCAATATTTTTTGAATGGCTGTTTTTATTCGCTTATTTTCAAAAATACACATATTCTTGGTTTAGGTGTGCTTTTATTTCGGGAATATCAAATGTATTAACTTTTGGGGTTGCAACCTATTTCCTTTTTTACGGAACAGGTCTTCTTACCAAATATGCAAATGTTGTAAAAATACAACTTGAACAAGGAATTATAAATTAAACTTATTTAAACTTTTTATAATTAAAAAAAATAATAACGAACTGTTTAATATTAATAGTTCGTTATTTTTTTAATAAAAAGAACTTACAATTTAACTAAAAAAAATGAATGCTTTATTAATAATAGACCCTCAAAATGATTTTTGTAATCCGGGAGATGAAAACGGAAACGAAAAGGGAGCGTTGTATGTACCGGGAGCCGAATTAGATATGAAACGTTTATCTGATTGGATACTTTCAAATATTGAAATGTTAAATTCAATAATAGTAACTTTTGATACTCATTATCAGAATGATATTGCACATCCGGGTTTTTGGCAAAATGAATACGGACAACACCCCGAACCTTTTACGGTAATAACTTTAAATGATGTAAAAGAAAAAAAATGGACTCCTATGTTTTTTTACGAAAAAACATTAGAGTATTTTGAAAAATTAGAAAAACAAGGAGAATATCCTCATACAATATGGCCTGAACATTGTTTGATTGGTTCAGAAGGAGTTGCTGTTTATAAACCCGTTTATGATGCCATTTATGAATGGTCAAAAAAAGGTAATTTTATGCACTCGGTTGTTAAGGGCACTTTTCCTTTGAGTGAACATTTTGGTGCTTTTGCGGCACAAGTTCCTTTTGATGATGCTCCTGAAACAAAATTAAACATGGATTTAATCAACGAACTTAATAATTTTGAAACTATTTTTGTGGCGGGACAAGCTAAATCGCATTGTGTTGCTAACAGCATAAAACAGCTGACAATACATGCTCCTGAAATAGTAAAAAAATTAATTATATTAGAAGATACAATGTCCAATGTGCCGGGTTTTGAAAATATTGCTGACAGTATTTACGAAAATGCAAAAAAACTTGGTGCAAAATTTCAAAAAACAAAATCTGTTAATTGACAATTAAAATTTATTTGATTTGTAGGGAGTTAAATTTATCAAAAATATGCTTGTAACGGCGATTTTCAGGTGATTTTTGGGTGGTTTTGCAAAGTGTAGCGAAGCAAAACATCCAAAAATCACTTGCAAGTACAATGTACCAATTTTATTTATTTCGATACTACATTATTAAATAAATCTCGCATTTTTATTTGAGTTTTATTATTTTCATTTTTGTTTCTGTTTTTATTTCTAATAAAATCAAGTCTGTATTCGTTGCTTATTTTTCCGTTATTTTCTAATCGGTCATTTATCATTTTGAAATAATCAGGGTGAAGTTCACAACTTATAAAATTTCGTTTTAAATCTCTGCAAAGTATTATTTCAGAACCACTACCGCCAAAATGAATAAATACATCTTCATTCTCTTTTGTACTTGCTTTAATTAATAGTTCTATTAGCGGTAAAGGAATTTGACAAGAATGAAATGTTTTATCTTTCGAGACATTTTTCACTAAATTATAATTCAGCCACGAATATGGCATTCTCCCCTTATGACCTTGTGCAATTCTTTGTTTTATTCTTTTGTCGGTCGGATTTTTATATGGTTCGGCTACTTGGTCTTTATAGAAATTATTATTTTTAGTTTTTGTTGCGTGAATAATTGAACGATGTGCATTTGTAAATTTTCTTGGACTATGACCTACATTTGTATTGTAAACCCACACATAATCAAAGACATCATAGGCTACTTCATCTAAAAATTTAACCCTTAAATAAGCATTTTGTTTAGGATAATTTATCAAAAATAAATTTCCGGTTGGTTTTAAAACTCTCATACTTTCCTTTGTAAGTTCAATATACCAATCTATGTAGTCATTCCATTTTTGAGTATAATTTTTGCCCGAATAATTAATACCGACATTATAATCAGGATCACCATAAACCATATCTATTGAATTATCAGGAAGTTCCTTTAATATTTCGATAACATCTTTATTAAAAACTTTATTTCTGTAATTATCAATCATTATATTTGTTTTATCAATCTGTAATTAGCTGATTTTAAATATTTCAATGATGTTACTTCATTAGGCTGTTCAAAAGTGTAAGCCCACAACCGAATATTTACAATCTCATCAATAATTACTCGTTTCATGTATATACACATAATATCACTAATTTGTCCTGCAATTTGTGAAGTATTATTTTTGTTGTAATAATAAAAAAAAGGATGGTATATCTGCAAAATGTTAAAGTTGTCATTATCCTGATTTTTAGCCTCAAATACAACTACTTTCCCCTCATATTCAATGGTTAAATCAACCTCCATTTGTAAATTATCAGTTTTTACTTCAACACCGTTAATATAAAAACTATTATCAACTGCATTAGTCCTATGCGGAAAATATGTTTTTGGTCTGTTTTATATATTTTTACTAATATATTCATTATCAACTCCAAATGCAAATTCATGTAATATACGTTGATTATTGGCAATTGATAGTATGTTTGCTTCACTTGCATTAAGTAAATTTAATAAACTTTTCTTATATGACCAATCTACAACAGTCTCTATTTCTTCAAAACTATGATATATATAATCAATGCCTTTTATAAATTGATGATAACCTTTGCCAAGATGTATTATTGTCAAATCTTTCTTTTTTAATATATCCGGTAATTTATTTTTATCATCTAATTTAGTAACATCAAAAGGATTTCCTAAATTATGTTTTTTTGAAATATCTTTTACTAAATTATTATGGAAAACATAATTGTTTTGTTTTTCGCAAATCTCTAATAATTCAATCAATACATTTTGTTTTTTATTTATTCTTTTTACCATATTGTTAGTATTTTTATTTAATTGTTATTGTTGGTAACGTCCTAATCAATTTAACAAAAATATTGATTTTTTATTTGATTTTAATATTTAAGAAGCCTTTCGATGTCTTCTAAGTAGTTTCTGAAATCTTTATTTGTTTCTTTTAAATTCTTTACAGTTTTCATGGCATGAAGTACGGTAGAGTGGTCTCGTCCTCCAAATTCTTCACCAATAGAAGACAAACTTTTATTAGTCAATTTTTTAGAAAAGTGCATGGCTATATGCCTTGCTTGTACAACTTCTCGTTTACGAGTTTTTGCTCTTACGGCTTTGGGAGCAATTTTGAAATAATCGGCAATAACTTGAATAATTTGCTCAACATTATAGTCAGGTTTTCGTTCTCTAATCAGATTTTTTAAAACTCTTTTTGTTAATTCTAATGTTATTTTACTAACATCAACAGCCGAGTAAGCAAGCACAGAAAGCAATGCCCCTTCCAATTCTCGGATACTGTCGGTAACACTAAAAGCAATCAACTCTAAAACCTTTTCGGATACTTCTATTCCGCTTTCATAGGCTTTTCTACGAAGAATTTCAACTCTTGTTTCATAATCAGGAGTTTCTAATTCTGCTATAACGCCCCACTTAAAACGAGTTAATAATCTATCAAAAAAACCTTCTAATTCAGACGGAGGTCTATCGGTAGTTAAAATCAATTGTTTTCCTTTTTGATGCAAAAAATTAAATATATTAAAAAAGATTTTTTGAGTTGCTTCTTTCCCCATAAAATCCTGAATATCATCAACAATGAAAACATCAATAGAATGAAAAAAATTTATAAAATCGTTCACCGAGTTATTTCTGACCGCATCGGTATATCGTGTTTGAAAA